>Ga0164293_10004240_pt1 | contig 12264 bp, 15 predicted proteins | sample GEODES118metaG_FD_111487 | JGI IMG/M metagenome (GOLD analysis project Ga0164293, IMG submission 111487) | Eutrophic lake water microbial communities from Lake Mendota, Wisconsin, USA - GEODES118 metaG | ecosystem: Environmental > Aquatic > Freshwater > Lake | place: USA: Lake Mendota... | reverse complement strand
GCCGGCGTCCAGCAAGGTTTTGTCCGCGTGCTGAGCGCTGAACTCGGCGAACTGAATCTTGCCTTCTTTCGTGCGTCGGTCGCAGTCCGGCTTCTGAATGTAGCGCGCTGAGAATTGCTTTTCTTCGAGCACGGCGCAGTGGACCGCGGATCCCAGGCGGAAGGCGCTGGTGTCCTCTGGTGGTGGCAGAGTCTTGGCGACATACTTTTTGTAATACAGCGCCGGCCGGCGCCGGTAGCACTCGAGCTTCGAGTGACTGATTGCCGGTTTGGCGTGGTACTGTTCGATGGACTCGATCATGGCTGTGCCTCCAGCCCGAGCTTGCTTTGCAGCGGATCGATCTCGGTCTCTGACTCGTCTTTGTATCGCACCGACCAGGAGATCTTGACGCCGACCTTCGGCGCCGCGGCGAGCGAGTCCCACTCGACGGAGAAGGCGACCTTGGCCTTGGGCTCAGTCTGATTCTCGTCCTCGATAAATCCGTCTTGGGCGGCCTTGGCGATCGAGGCAAAGTTTGTTTCGAGCAGCGAGCGGAATTGCTCTGTCGCTGCGTTGATGATGGCTGTCTGTTTTGTTTCGTTGTCGTTCATGTTTTTATTCCTTTCTGCGTGAGTTCCAGAAAAATGCGGCGCCTTTTTGTACGTCGTGGCTGCCGATAAAGCGCCCTCGGTCATCTACTGCCTCGCCGATTTTGTTTCGCCTAGTAGTAGTTGGATCAAAGGCCGGCACGCGCTTTGGTTTCGCGATTTCTTTGTGTACGTCTTTGCGACGGGTCGGCACTCCGGTAATTCTCTCGCGTGGTTTGGTCATTTATCCGTTGATGGCCTCGCTCAGTCCGCCGGCAAGCTTTTCAGCCAGCGGCGTGACGTTGATCTCGCTTGGCATGTCCCGGGCTTCTTCGGCGGTTCGAAGGCCTTTCAAGATATCGCCGAACTGGTCACGGAGCAGGAATCCGCGGGCTCGGAATTTGCACATGCGTTTCGGATAGTCCGTCCAGGGTCCGGCTTTGCCCGCGAGCTTCGCCGCCTTGGCGTCGCCCATCGTAAACGTCTCGCTGGCCGGGTCGAAGCCCTTGCGCTGCACCGTGACGGTGAATCCGTGCGAGTCTTTGCCAGGCTCACCGACCTCGGTCTCCTTGTATGAGACGAGCTGACCGCTGGATCGCACCAGGGCAAGCGCCGCGTCGCCGTAGATCGCCGGCCGACCGTTAATCACGGCCATGTTTTGGAGCGCCGCCATCGGCGTGAGTCCGATCTCCATGCCGAACTGAATCGCGATCATGACCGATTCGGGCTTTTCCATTCCCTTCGGCGCCCAGCCGCTGGCGACGACCGCCCGGGCGAACCGGAAAGCTTCGTCGATTGATTGAAGTTGCACGCCGTTTGAGCCGAACTGGATCGGCGATTTCGGAGCGGTCTCAGCGACCGCGATTGTGTTGTCTGATTTTACGTTTGTGTCCATGTTGTATCGTGTGTGTTTCGTGTTCCCGCCGGTCGTCGTTGGCCGGCGGGTTTCCTTTTGGGAAAGTGTTGCTCGCGTATTTTCGCACCGGCACGAGCGCCGTCGGAGGGTTAGGTTTATGCTCGGGACCGCCGAGAAATTAGAACGGCACGTTCTCGCCGTCGTCGGCCGGCTGCGACGCCAGGACGATCGGCGCGCCGCTCTTACGCTGCTGCCAGAGCGTCCGGCACGCGTTGAGGAGTTGCACGTCGGCCTCGCGTGGCGCGAATGGCGTCCCGTCTTTTTTGAGCTGAGCCGGCCGGTCGGCGCCGTACCAGAGCAACTGCTTGTCGCTGAGAGAGGAAATCGGCGTGCCCGCGTTTTTGCCGAAGTGGATCTGCACGCTGCCGGCGTCCGCGATCTCGATGGCCGGGGGCGGCAGATCTCCTGGTGTGGCGATCTTGATGGTGGCCGCGGGTTGAGGCGCCGCGGCTGGCTTAAATTCAAGAGCTGCGCGGATGGCGCGGAGCTCAGTGAGGATCTCGTGATGTTGTTCGGTTGTCATTTGGTAAAAGCTTTAACGCGGGCGCCGTAGGATTTTGTAGCGCCCTTAAGATGACCCCTGGGCCCGCCATTATGCACGCGCGCCAGGGTCTCGATATCGCCAGCCGCCCAGGCTTCTGGCGCGTAGCGTTTAAGGTAGGCGGTGGCGACCCGCTTGCTGTATTCGAGATCCGCCAGGCGCGAGTAGTCGCCGGCCACTCGACTGTCCTGGTGGTAGCCGCGATGGATCTGGAGCGGTCCCAGGGCCCGGCCTTGATCGCCTACGATTGGCCCGGTGCGCCCGGAGGTCTCGACGATGTGCAACGCGCGCCAGAAGCCAGGAGCAGGAGCCGCGTGGCAGGTAGCGCAGAGCGCCAGGAGAAGGATGAGTGATTTCATTTCGTAAGTTTGGCCGCGTTGCGTTTGGCGTTGGCGATCTGGCGAGCCGTGCAGCCTGCGCCGATGGATTCGGCGAGAGCGATTGCGCGGTCGGCGCGCTGTTGATCGGGCGCGGTGATCGCGAGGACTAGAGCTTGGGTGAGTGCGGATTGGGATGTCATGTTTGATTGCGCGCCTCGGCGTTAATTCGCGTCGGGTGGCACCGGAAAACCCCGCGCCTCCGAAGAGGTAGCGGGGTTGTTTGCGGTGGTGGGTTATTTCACGCGGCAAGTCTTACCGTTCCGTCGCGGAAAGCTGTAACCAATCCCCAAGAGGTTTGGATGTTGACCGAAATAATTGCAGAATCGCTTGAGAACATTTTGTCGGCGACTTCGTGAACTTGGAGCAGTGAGGTGATCATTTTGTTTTGTTTTGTCGTCGGGTTAATTCCCTCCGATGAGCAAACCATACACATCCGGCCCGCGATGTGAAGAAAAATGTGCGCGAAGTATCGCACGCAATCCGTGCGCGTTGATAGTCAACGGCTTACGTCTGAAGAAAAAACAGACTCAACTCGGAATCACTGCACGAAGTGGATCGTGAATCGTCGCCCGCCGTCGCTGATGTTGGATCCGTCGATGGTCTCCACCTTGAAGACCGTGGCGTTGCTCGTATTCCCGGCGGCCGAGTAATCGTGCGCGATCAAAAGGTTGTTCGGCGGGTCAACGCATTGAGCGAGCACGTAGTTTTGCACGGTCCCGAGAGAGTGCGTAAACGTGAAAGTTGTGCTCGCTGCGCCCACGGATGTGAAGGTCTCGACGTGTGAAAAGCGGTTGATGCCGAGGTTCGCTCGAGCCGTGGCCGGGCTGGCAACGTCCGAGAGATTCGAAGCTTTCTGCGCTGCTCCGGTGATGCGTGTGTCGTTGCCCTCAGCGACCGAGGATCCGGTTGTGCCAAAATTGATCCCAAGCGAATTGTTCCCAATTTGGTTTGCGTTGCCGAACGATGTCCAGGCCGACGCGACTCCGCTCCGGTTGACTGAGCGCACTCGGACAAAGCCCGGCTGCAGAGTTGTATCGTAAAACACGTAACTCGCCTCGAAGATTTCCGCGTTGCCCCAAGTGTAATCGACCGCGGCGTCACTGTTCGTGAACGTCGCCTTGACCTCGTAGTAAGCGAAATCGAGCTCCGTGTTTTCCTGCCAACGTGCAAGCGACCCAAAAGCGAACACCGCTCCAATTTTCCTCGGCTCGACATCAGGAGAGAGCGCCGGGGAAAGCGGAATCGGAGCCGCCGGCGCCGTCGTGTTGCTCGGTGCGGTCTGGCTGAGCAGACTCGACACCGCCGAGAGCGATCCCGAGAACGAAATCCCGCGCGCTGCAAATTCGTAGGCTTGGCCGACAGATAGATCGTCGATGCTGACCGCGTAGGAAACCGAGGAGTTGATTTGATTTCCGATAATGAAATCGCTCGCGCCGCTGCGCCGGTAAAGCACGTCAAGAGCGACCGCGCCAGTTGGCAACGGTGGAGCCGTGAGCGATACGCGAGCCAGGCTCGTCCCGTCCGTTGCGAGATAGACCGTGGTGCTGATTAAGGTCGGAGCGTTCGGCGTAGCTGGCGCCGTTGGATCGATCGGGCCGGCCGTGATGACTGACGGCGTGGCCTGCACGTAGCTCGTGAAGCCGCTGACGTTCTCGACGGAGTCGTATGCGGTCAGCCAATAGTAATAGGTCGTGCCGATGTTGACGTCCGTATCGACGAATCGCGACGCGCGCACTTCGGCGACCTTGTCGGTGTTCGCGTTGGCCGGCGTGACTGCCGACGTTTTTCGATAAATGCCATACTCCGAAAAGTCAGGCTCGGTGTTGTCGTTCCAGTCCAGCGAGACCGCCTTGCCGGTTCCGATGGCTGCGCTGAGCCCGGTCGGAATAGCCGGCGCCGTCGTGTCTTGCGCGACGGTGATCGATCCAGCGAGGTAGGTCGTGGTGATGCCGAAAATGCTCTTGCCGTAGAGACGCACGTTGTAGTTCGTCCCGATCTTCACGTCTGACGAAATGTAGTCCTCGGTCGTCGCTCCCTCGACGCTATTCCACGTCAGGTATGTTGTGCTTGCGGCCGGCTTGTATTCGATGACGACCTCGCCGTTCGACTGAATAAAAGCCTCGGCCGGCGGCGTCCAGCCCACGCGGATCCGCGGCAAGATCGTGCCGTCGGCCTGCACGAGTTGGGTCGTGCCGTCAGCCGTCAACGAAAGGTTCGTCGGCGCCGCCAGGGTGAACGGATCCGGGAGCGTCGTGTTGGGCGAGTCCTCGACGAAGATTTCCTCGTTCACGTCCCAGCTGTAAATCTCTGAGTCCGTCTCCCGGAGTGTCATGTCGATACTCGCCTGCGGAGGCGTCCCGTCGGCAGCAAAATTCCACTCCATCACCTCGAAGACCTTGGAAGACCAGCCGAGTTTTTCGTTGGTGATCATGACCGTGTCCCCGGCGCGGACCTGCATCGCCTCGAGCCGGAAGCGCGCGGAGAACGTGATTTCCTCCCTGGCGCGGCGTAGCTCGAGCACCGCGAGGCGTTGCGCGCAGCTCGGCGAGGTCGTGAACGGCAGCACCACGTCGCGGAAAAATACGTTCCCGTTGTCCTGGCTGACGTAAGTCGTCGAGCTGATGGTCGGGAAGTCCGTGACCTGCCAGTTGTTCGTCTCAGAAACGTAAACGCCTTTGACCGAGTTGACCCGGTCTCGGGCGCTCGTCTTGGTCTGCACGTTAATCGGTCCCACGAAATGCTTCTCGGTCAGCGTCACCGTTGGGATCCGGTAGGCCGACGCGTACGGCACGATCCGGCCGCCCGTGTAGGCGATCAGGCCGCCCATTGCCGACAAGAGCTTGCCGATGTTCTCGTCGGGGCTCGCGCTCGTCACGATCACTCCGTTAGCCTCGTAGCGGTTTTCGTTGGCCACCGGCGAAAGTGGCAGGATCCGCACTTGTTCCTCGCAGATCGTCGCAGCAACACCGAAGGCGGTGTCGTCCACCTCGGCCGAGGTCATTCCCATGCCCAGGGTCGTGTCGGTCAGGTAGTCGCGCAGACAGAGCGCAGCGTTGGCCGAATAGGCGGTTGTGCTCGTGCGAGGATCGAGCACCTTTTTGCCTCGAATCACGGCGCTGATGTTCGGGATCCCGGACGGAAATTTCTCCGCGTCCCAGGTCAGACGCACGTAGAGGTAAGCGATGCCGGATAGCTTGTGAGCCGTAGTCCATTTGCCTTCGGTGAGGCTCACAGTATCGGCGATCAGATCCGCATCCGCGGTATCGCCCGGCACGCCGAGCTTCTTGTTAATCCGCGCCACGCCATTGTAGAATCCGGTCGGCGTGTTGCCGGTCAACGGCACGAGCTCGTCGTTGAAATAAACCTCGTCGATTGCTTGGATCTCGTGGCCGGCAAGCGCCAGTACTATATGCAAATACTCGTTTGTGGTGCCGGTCGTGCTGAGATAAACGATGGTCCCGCTGACTCGGCATTTGCCGTAAACAATCGTGCGCGCTGAGATTGGATTGCGAACCGCCTGCGAGCGGTTTGAAAGCGAAGAATCGGCAAAGCTTGGCATCTTCGGCGAAAGCAGCTTCGACGCCGCCATTGATGCCGATGCGTAGGCTGCAAATTTCAAAACCGCCGCAACCGCTTTGACAGCGGTGAGGTAAATCCCTGAGGTCGCAACTGCGCCGGTTGGCACGCCTGCAAAAAATGCAACTGCCTTGATTGCGGCTGAGGTAAAAATGGCTTGTGGCATATTAAATTCTCCAAGCTGTCTCGACGTTTGTAATCGGACCAAAGATCAGACCAGTCTTAGCTGTGAAAACAGTTGTCTCGCCGAGACAAATTCCGAGCGTCATCCCGCGCCCGGTTTCTTGGGCAACGATGTCGCCGCGGCCGACCAGCTTCGATGCGATGCGTTGCAGACCGAGCGCATCGACCAGAGCCTCCACGCCGCCGGCCTCATCCAGAGCGCGAGCCGCACCAAGCGCCGACGTGTAGCGACCGCGCCAGGCCTTCGCGTGATCCTCGCCCGTGCAGATCTCGACCCAATCCGCTGCAAACGTGCAGCAGTCGTTCGAGCCCCAGGCGAAAGGTTGCTCGCGGCGCGCTTCGATAAATTGCGCCAGGAGATTCGGCCAGTTGTCGCGTCGTGCTGGCATCACATGTAAGAGGTGACCTCGGTCTCTCCGCCGCCTTCGTTGATCGGTGCAGCGAGCTTTGCATCGCCCCAGTAAATTTGTTTTTCCTGGATAGCGTTCACGAATTCCAAGCCAAGATCAGGAGGGCTGACCGGGTAAAGGTTTTGCTGTTCCTCGTGGGTGTATCGCACTTCGCGTGGCCGGCGGAAGTCCACCAGCTTATTCTCCGCGGTCATGATGATCGTGGATTCCTGACCATCGTCATTGATGGACATTATATCCATGCGGCCAGCGAAGATCGTAACCGGCGATGAGACCAGCGCGCCGGTTGCATCGAGCGCCCCAAATAGCACCGAGCACTCCTTGCCCTGGTAGTTCTCGGTGAGCGCTAGCGACACGTAAGCCGCCGGCACACCCGAGAGCTGGAAGTTAATTCCGCGCGCCGCCAGGTCGGTCGTTTCCTCGACGGGCGAGATTGTGCCGAGCGTGCCAATGCCCTGGTAGGTCACGCTGCCGACCGTGATCGTACCGTAGCCGCTCCAAAGCCTGACCGGCGTCGAGAACGAAAACGAAGCGAGCAAGATCGGCGAGAGCTGCGACGCGCTGACCTCCGTGACCATGTTGGCCGAGAGCGACCGGCCTGCGGTGGTGATGCTCATGACTCGACGTCCTCGATGATGGCAAAGCCGACGCCGTAAATGCTCGCCTCACCGATTGACCACTCGGTGCTCGGCGATGCCAGGCGGAAGACGCCCTGTGCGCGAGCTGCGTCGTTGGGCTTGCCGTAAACGATAGATGTGCCGCCCGCGTAGCTTTTGCGCAGCGCCGGGAAAACGTCCACGCTCGACGACGAGTTGGATTGGACGACCTTGTAAAGCGAGGTCGAGATTTGCAGCCAGTCGCCGACGGCAAATTGCCCACTCGCGCCGCTGATGCCAAGCGTTGTCCCGTTCGCGGTCGCGCTGGAAACGGTGAGTGTCCCAGTGACGCCGCCTCGGTTCGTCGGGTTGGCGTAGTCTTGAAAGTAAAACGTGCCACGTTGCGCCTTCAGCAGAAAGGAAATGATCTCCTCGGCGTCCGCGCGCTTCATCGGCGGGCAATCGACCGATCCGAGCCAGGCTTGGCCTGGCCAGTTGTATTGCTGGGTCTGGAGCGTAAACGGCGACGTGTTGCGCGAGGTCGCCGAGACGCCCGTCAACGAAAGTTGCGAGAGGTTGAACGGACTCGGCGGAGTGAGTGGATATGAAATAGCCATGAGGATCAGGCAAATGCTGCGCGATATCCACCGCCGCGGCGAACCATATCGGGGATCTCGGCCTTTAGCCGACGCCGCTCCTGGTCGAGAATCGGCACGAGTTCGGCGCGCGAGACGCCGGCCGCGATGTTGTAGTTGACCGTGACGCCTCCGCTGCCGGATCCGCCTCCGCTCATCTTGTTATTTGGCACGATGCTGCCCGATGCGTGCGGCACGAAAAGCTCCGGTCCTTTTTCTCCGACCATGTAAGCGCCGCCTGCGTTCACGGGTCCGCCCTCGGCGCGCATGCCAGAAAGGAAGGTTCCGATTCCCTTCGCGAGCGGCTGCGTTATCATGTTGCTGAAGACTAGCCGCACTAGGTCTTGGCCGATTGCGCGCAGCGTGTCGCTGAGTTTTTGACCAGATAGAATTGCATCCTCGAATCCGGTGGCAAGAATTTGGCCGGCGTCGTCGAAGAGTCTGTTTTGCTCCTTCATGAGAGCGTTAATTTTTTCCTCACGCGCTTGGATTCTTGGAAGAAGCTCGAGTAACTGTTCCTTTGTCCTGATTTGAATCTGCGTATTTTCCTCTGGAATGTCTCTTCTTAAACCAAAATCCTCGCGCGCTCCCAGTAAATCACTCACGCGCATTTTGTCCGCTTGAAGGTTTTCGCGCAACTGTTCAATGGTCGCAACAGATGTTTGGCTTTGAACGACCCCCAGTTGCTCGGTTAGTTTCTTGAGTTTTTCCGTCTCTGATACTTCGTCTTTTCTCAGGTCATTTAAAATCTTTTGGAGCTCAACTTCTTTTTTCGCGGTAGCAACTGGATCGCCTTTTCCGCGCATTGCTTCCAGTTCTGCACCGAGCGTTTCGGCAAGATTCTTTTTTGCCGCAGTCAGTTGCTCCTGCGACATTCCTATCTGGTCAAAGTCTTTTTTTAATTCGGCCAGCGTTGCGCCCGATGCCTCAATCTCTTTCCTGAATTTCACGAATTTCAGATCGTCGAGCTTTTGCCTGATTTCGTCTTTTGTAAGTGGCGTAAAAGCGTTTCCTATGCTGATGCCAACTTGCGCTAGAGCTAGAGGCAGCTTCATGAAAAGGTTCAACGTATTCTCGACGAGATTCTCCATCTGAATCGCGGCCACGATTTGCTCGTCGCTGAATCCTACTTCTTCGCCAGCGGTCGCGACCTTGTCCAGGCGCTGCTTCATCATGTTCAGCGCGCCCATCACGGCCTCGCCACCGAACGCCAGCTTGGTGATCTTGGAAATCGACTGCGTTGATTTCTCCAGCTTACCGAGCGAGTTCTGCACGCTAGCAAACGCGGCTTTCGTCGCATCGACCGCCCGGAGTGTGAATGATGCTTCAGCCATGTTGTTTTAGTTTTCGGTTTTGGTATTCGATGTAAGCAATCCAGCCGGTCAATTCCTGCGCCGGCATGGCAAGAATTTCATGGGCGCATTTATGCAGTCTGTCTGCCAGAGCGTACACGGTCAGGAAGTCGGCCGCCTCCCCGCCGTAGATCAGTTTTTTAGGTCGTCCACCTTCGGCGCATCGTCCGCGAGAATAGCGTTTGCGATGCGGCCGACGACGTTGCTGTCCGCCTTGTTTAAGAGGGTCGGCTTGTGCTCGATGGTAAACAGCTTCACGCCGTGCTCGTCGGTCGCCTTCATGATCAGGATGTCCACCAGGAGCTCCATGTCGTTTTCTTTGCTGCGACGATAGAGCCGGTTCTTTTCCGAGAGCGTGACCGGCGATGCGTGCACGACGAGCTTCCACTCGGGCACGTCGATCTTGCGCGTGCCGAGTGAGGCGAAGTGTTCTCTGACTTGATCGATTGCGTCCATGTGTGTGTGTGTTTTGCCTGCGAGATTAAGCGGTCAACGTGCTTAGCGGTCCGTTACCTTCGAAGGCGATTGAGCCCTCGATGATGCCGTCGAAGCTGGCGCTGACGTTGAACTGGGTGACGATCGCGGCGCCGGAATAGTAAACATCGCCGGTCGTCGAGCCCTCTGGATAAAGGTTCAACGTGACCGAGCTTCCGATGGTGATCAGGAGCTGGCCGGCGTCGGTCTCGTCCCAATAAAGGTCGCCCGAAACCGAGAAGGATTTCATGGATGCGAGCCGGGTGCGGTAGGTGTCGCCGATGACGGAGTCTTCGACGGTGTCGGACGTATGGGTCAGAGCGTAGTTGCGTAGCTCGCCAATCGTCGTGCTGGATAGTTTGATGAGGCCTTCACGGCCGAGTTTGGTTGCCATAAAATTAGGTTAGTCGGTTGAAAAGTAGATGCAGTTGAAAGTGTGACGAGCCGATCCGAAGCGCCGGTCCTCATCTGGCTCGATCGTATAATCGACTGCCGTCAAATGCAGATCTTGACATACGCCACCCAGCGTCACGTCGGCGAGCACGGCCGCCTCGACCGCTGCGCTCCCGGTGTCAAAAAGATCGTCGATCAAATAGGTCCCGCTCTCGGCGACAAAGTAGTCTACAATGAGCTGGAGCTGCCGGTATTGCGTGCGGTTGCTCGGCCCGAGCGTGCGGACCTCGATCTGCTCGCTGACGGCGTAGATCGCTGCGGCCGGGAAGCTGATACTGGCGATCGTGTTGTTTCGCCCGCGGAGGATGTTTGCCGTCGGCACGACAAGAGCGCCGGTCAGCGCGGCGCCGGTTGCGTTGCGGATGTTTGTGCGGGTGCTCATGCTGTTGGGGTTTTGATTGGCATCGCACCGCCGACACGGGTGAAGCCAAGATTGACGGCGCGGTTGGCAAGAACGGCGGCGACTTTCCTGGTGGTTGTTTTGATGCGTGAATTTATAGTCCCGTCAATCATGCGCTGATAATTTGAGATCTTCACGTTACTAGCCGTAGCCTTAATAAATGGATCCGGTCCAAAGGTAGAACGCACCGAACCAAAAAGCGTATTCCCTCCAGCTTGTGGCTTAAGTTTGTCGCTGAACTTTTTATAGCGCGCGCCAGTCACTATTGCGGATGACCTCCAGCCGCTGACACTCCAGCCAACTCGATCTTCCATCGTCTTTCGTACACGACGAAAATCCAATCCAAACGCAAGGACTCGCGGCTTGCCTTCAATTCTGCCGTTTGCGTTTCGCTTACTGCGATGATATTTCTTGATAGCATCTTCGCTTTCAAGCAGAGGCTTTCCGTAATAGTGTGAGAGCTTAGGATTATTGAGCAGCAGGCGCAACTTCTCGACCTTACGATTGCGAACATATCTAGCCATCGATTTATAAAATCCGCCTTCGGTCGCCTTAGCTTGTAGGTCTTGGTAAACCAACGGTTCCGCGAGCTTGTTAAAATCTCCGCGCACCGCGTTGACGCCTTGGGCCTTTTGTTTTGGACGGGTGAATTTCACGATGGTCTGGATCGCGTACTTGGCTTCTTCTTTAATCACCGAGCCAAGATCAACTTTTGCCGCTTTCGCCAAAAGATGTAGCTGCATTTCAAGCTGCGAAAAACTGGTTTTAATATCAATCATATCGACTTGCAGACTTCGATTTCGCAGCCGGCGCCCTCAGCGTCCAGGGTCACGCGCTCGATGAAATAGGTGATGCCCGCCCGTGAGAGAGTCTGCGTGACCTGGGGCACGGCGCTGACGCTCGAGGTCAGTAGGAAAACCGTGAACTTACTGTCGTCGCGACGCTGGTCCTCGAAGTCCGCGAAAGCATCGCGCGATGACGACCAGACGCCGGTGATCGAGGTGCTCTGATACGTGAACGAGATCCCGGCCTGCGCGAGTATCGCCGAGAAGTCGGAATTGATCTGCGTCGGGTCGAAATCTCGGACGGCGGCCATATAATTGTGCGACTTGTCAAACGGCGCCGAAGTGCAGCGCGTGCAGCGCCGGCCGGTTCGCTTTGAGCCAGGGCTCGGCATCGGCCATGCACCTGGCTGCGTCGTTGCCGCACGTCTGTGAGCCGACGTGGTGCACGTAGGCTCGGGAAACAAAGTGCCGGCGCTTCATGTCCGCGCATTGCACGTCGTCGCTGAACCAGTTGATCGGAGGAAAATCGACCCACGCATCCCGGTGGATCCACGCGCAGATCGGCGCGATGACCGGCGTCTCAATGATGCTGCGCTCCGATTCGAACCGCAAGAAGTCCAGGCGCCCGGAGCCGCAACGGATGTTCTGCAATCCTCGAGCATAGTCCGACCTGGCTGCGACGTAGCCAAGATCGGCGACCGCCTCCTTGAGCAGAGCAACGTCCGCCAGAAGCTTCGCCCAGGTCGTCGGCGTGAAAACGATATCGTCGTTGCAGATGATGAGCTCGGTGTGGCGCGTGAAGGCGTCACGCATCGCAAAGTTGTAGGCCTCGCCGAACGTAGCGCCGACCTTGAAATGCACGTGCTTTTCGACCCCGGCCGGCACGTAGGCCTTGATCGAGGCGAGCATGACCTCGAGACAAGCCGAGTTGACCGTGCAGATAACGATGGCCGGCTGCTCACTCATGGCTTTTTTGTCCCGAGGATCTGCTCGATGT
>Ga0164293_10004239_pt1 | contig 12264 bp, 10 predicted proteins | sample GEODES118metaG_FD_111487 | JGI IMG/M metagenome (GOLD analysis project Ga0164293, IMG submission 111487) | Eutrophic lake water microbial communities from Lake Mendota, Wisconsin, USA - GEODES118 metaG | ecosystem: Environmental > Aquatic > Freshwater > Lake | place: USA: Lake Mendota... | reverse complement strand
TGTCTCGATGGGCCGCAGGTTGAAAACGTGCGCTACCGACGAGCAGGTGGTAGCACAGGTTTCTAACCTGTGCATGGTTCACCGCAGGTTACCAACCTGCGGCTACGTGCTGGACGTTGCGTCGCCGATTTCAAACTCCTCCGTAGGTGCAGGTTGGCAACCTGCACCAGGCAGCGAGACCGGTCTCGATGGGCCGCAGGTTGAAAACCTGCGCTACCGACGAGCAGGTGGTAGCACAGGTTTCTAACCTGTGCATGGTTCACCGCAGGTTACCAACCTGCGGCTACGGATTTGCAACCACTTGCGTCAGGGCTTCGAGCGGCATGTTGCGTAGAGGAAGTAGGCCGCCTCATCTGGTCGGCGGCTGCTCGTCTCCTTTTCCGTCACCACGCTGATCTCATCGAACCCCGCCGCTTCGAGGAGGGCCGTGAGTTCGTCCACCGTGAAGTGGTGGGTCACGTAGAGCACCTCGCCGCGGTCGTTTCGCGAGAGGTAGGTGTGTCGCTCGCCGGTCAGCGGAAGGTCGTCGGCGTAGAGCCGCGCGTAGCCGGCGTTGATCGTGTCGGAGACGCCCGAGGCCGACAGGAAGAGCCGACCACTGGGCCGGAGGTTCTCTCGCACATGCCGGAGGAGGTTTGCTCGGTGGCGCACGTCGCCGATGATCGAGATCACGAGCTGGCAGACAACGACGTCGAACGGCCCGCCGTGAAGCTGCGGCGAGGCATTCTCAGCGAAGTCGGCCACCTCGAACAAGAGCCGGCGTCCCGCGGCATCGACCGACGCGGCGTGGTGCTGCGCGGTGTGAATCGCGTCTGGGTTGATGTCCACGCCGAGCACGGAGAACCCCTGCTCGAAGAGCCGCCGGCTCAGTCGCCCGCTACCGCAGCCTACGTCGAGCAGCGCGAGCGGCCGGCCCGATGCCGCTGTCGTCACCTCGTGCAGGAACGCGTCAAGGAGTGGCGTCGAGTCTTTGCTCGGAATCGCTGCGGCGTCGAAACGCCGCCAGTCGTCGCGTGGGTCGCGCATGACGGGCTTTCTCCGAGGCAAGGGGCGGGCACCAAGACGGGGGTCTCAAACTCCAACGTAGGTGCAGGTTGTCAACCTGCACAGGAAGCCTGGCCGACGACGTTTCACCGCAGGTTACCAACCTGCGGCTACGGGGAGGGACGCCCGCGGCCTTACGGCCGGTCGGCTTGTGCAGTTGCCGTATAAGCCCAACGCCGTGAGGCGTGGGGCGAACCGCCACCAGCCGCGGCGTCTCTAGGCCCGGCCGCTCGCGAGGGTCAGGTCGGCGAGCCGCTGCTCGATCGCGGGCGTGAGCTGCTCCCAGCGGAATCGCCACGTCCAGTTGCCCCCCTCGCGGCCCGGCACGTTCATCCGCGCCTCGCTGCCGAGGCCGAGCACGTCCTGCATCGGGTAGATCGCCGTGTTGGCCGGTGAGTTGACCGCCAGGCGGATAAGATCCCACTGGATGTCCGAACCGTCGCTGGAGAGCGCCACCCGCACCGCGTGCTGCTCGCGGGCGATCTGCTCCGCCGACCGCGTCGAGTCGCGGCCCGGCTCGCTGCGATACCAGCCCACCGTCGTGTCGTTGTCGTGCGTGCCCGTGTAGACGACGCAGTTGGGTGGATAACTCTCGGGGCGGAAGAGCGCGCCGCGGGGATCGTCGCCGAAGGCGAACTGCAGGATTCGCATCCCAGGAAACCCGAGGTCGTCGCGAAGCTGATCGACGTCGGGCGTGATCACGCCGAGATCCTCGGCGATGATCGGTCGCGGTCCGAGCGCCGCCGCGACGGCGTCGAAGAGCTTCCGGCCGGGGCCCGGCAGCCAGCGGCCATGCTCGGCCGTGGGATGATCGCCCGGAATCTCCCAGTAGCCGGCGAAGCCGCGGAAGTGGTCGATCCTGAGCACGTCGACCAGTGCGAAGGCGTGGGCGAGGCGGGCGATCCACCAGTCGAAGCCCTGCTCCTCGTGGACGTCCCAGCGGTAGAGCGGATTGCCCCAGCGCTGACCCGTCTGGCTGAAGTAGTCGGGAGGGACGCCGGCCACCACTGTTGGCCGGCCGGCAGTGTCGAGCTCGAAGAGCTCGGGGCGGCACCACACGTCGGCGCTGTCGTGGGCGACGAAGATCGGCAGGTCGCCGATGATCGCGATGCCGAGATCGTGGGCCCGGCGACGAAGCCGCGTCCACTGGTCGTGGAACAGGAACTGGAGCACGCGGGCGTGGTCGATCGGCTCCGCGAGCGTGCGGCGGGCCGCGGCGAGCGTGGCAGAGTCGCGGCGGGCCGCGTCGGCGGGCCATTCGTTCCAGGCGCGGCCGCCGAAGTGGGCCTTGAGCGAGGTGAAGAGGGTGTAGTCGTCGAGCCACGACCGCTGCGAATCGGTGAACTCGTCGAGCCCCTCGCGGAGCTGGGGCGAGGCCTGCCGCGCAAATGCTGCCGCCACCTCGTGGAGCAGGCTCGTCCGCGGGCCGATCACAGCCCCGAAGTCAACGTGGTCTTCGGGAAACCGCGGCAGCGAGTTGAGCCGGCCATCATCGACGAGCCCCGCATTGCGGAGATCGTCGAGCGAGATCATCAGCGGATTGCCCGCGAACGTGGAGAGCGTCTGGTAGGGCGAGTCGCCGTAGCCGGTCGGCCCGAGCGGGAGCACCTGCCAGAGACGCTGCGACATGCCCGCGAGGCGGTTGAGCCAGCGATGCGCCTCAGGGCCGATCTCACCGATGCCGTGCCGGCCGGGAAGCGAGGTGGGATGAAGCAGGATGCCGGCGGCACGACAGCCGGAGGTCGTCGAGTCAGTCACATCAGAGCCCTCGGTCAGTCGTTTTTGCTACCAGTCATGACACGCCCGGCATCATGCGGGCGACAGTGTAATCAGCAGGTCTGCCGGGGAGGGGCTGCGGGCATGCCACGCGGCTGCGGGACTTGTTTCACGGGCCCGGCGGGCACTGCGGCGTCTGGTCGGCCGATTCGTAGACCACTGGCACCCCGCCCCCTTCCATGGGAGCGCAGCAGGGGTCGCCCACCATCGGCTGACCGGCGACCGGCTGGCCCATGGCAGGTGCGGTCACCATGCCCGGGGCCATGACAGGGGCACCGACCATTCCGGGAGCGGCCACGGGGGCGGCCGCGACCATCGGAGTCGCTGTCTGAGGCTGAGGGTAGACGGGGGGCGCCAAGGGCGGTGCGTAGGCGTATTGGTTGGCCTTGTTGTGGGCGCAGCCCGCGAGGCTGGAAGCGAACACTCCGATCACCGTCGTTGCCGAGGCGAGAATCCGCATGCACCATCTCCCGCGACCATGAGCCCCGGTGCGTCCAGGCCTCGTGGGGCGGGACGATAGGGGGCGCCGGCAGGCGGGGCAAGGCGGGTTCGGGGGCGGGAAACGGCAGAGCAGGTTTTCAACCTGCTCGGGATAAGGCACAGGTTGAAAACCTGTGCTAAGGGAAGCCGTAGAGCAGGTTGGCAACCTGCTCAGAATAAGGCACAGGTTAACAACCTGTGCTACGGGAAGAACGGTGCAGCGGAGCCGTAGAGCAGGTTGGCAACCTGCTCGGAATAAGGCACAGGTTAACAACCTGTGCTACGTGGAGACCTTTGCTACTCGGGCACCGCTTCGACGATCGCGATGCTGGCCGTGAAGCCGTGGAGGAAGGTGCGGTCGCCGATCGGACCGATCTCACCCTGGGCGAAGAAGCCGGCCGTCGGCACGCTCCCCAGGCACTCCCGCACGCAGCGGGCATCGTGGTGGGGTTCGTCAAACAGCCGCATGCCCCGGCCGTTGCAGGTGAAGACGAGCGCGCCGGCCGGCCGCGAGCCGGCACTGGCGGCCAGCAGGTCGCGGAGATCCTCGTCGGCGCTCGCCGCATCGCGGACGTGAAACTGCACGGTCTGCCCCGTCCTCACCGAGTCGCCGACGGCGATCACGCCCGACTCAGGGTCGGCCCCAACAACGTTGCGGACGAGGAAGTCGCCGCGGCGGAACGTGTCGCGGTATTCGGTGGCGGCACGACCCATGTGGAGCGACGATCGCACGAGCTGGCGGTCGGCGGCGTCAAGTTCGCCATAGGTCTCCCGCAACTTCTCGGTCGCGGGCCGTCCTCCGAGTTCGACGATCAGATTTTCCTCGGCCTTCGTGACCACCATCGGCTTGCCGATCGGGCGGCAGCCCTGCGAGACCACGGGACGGATGCGGACGCCGCCTCCGATGACGAGCCCCACCGCACCGGAATCCTCCGTTCGCGCGCCGAGGACGAGCGTGTTGCTGCCCGGCTCCGCTCCGCCGCTCGCCATGCCGCCGATGATCGGCACGCCCGGATGCTCCTCCTCCATTCGGGCGATGAAGGCATCCACCGGAAATGAGAACGGGTCGGCAACCAGGAGCAGCGCGGCGTTGTCGGGCCACGCCGTGTCGAGATCGTCGGGCCAGCCGACAAACATGCCGCCGTCAGGCGTCTGCCGGTAGTCGAGCGACACGGCCCGTACCCACGCGCCGGGCAGGCGGGCCAGCCAGACGACGACCGCGGGGACTCGCTCAAACTCCTCCCCGCCGCCAAGCACGCCCTCGGCGGTGGTGCCGATGAGCGTGGTCGCGGGCACGATGTCGGCGAGCGACTCAAACGCCGGACGGATCGCCGTGCCGTAGGCCCCCGACGCAAACACCATCGCGATGTCGGCCGGGAGATCGTCGCCGCCGAGTTCCGCACGGGCGGCGGTGGCGGCTTCGCGAATGGCAGCGGCGATGTCGGCCTGCGAGGAGGTTCCGCATCCGCACCGTGGCGTGGCCGGCGTCATGTCACGATCTCGGCGAAGGATGAGACCGCTTCGTGGTCGTAGAGTCCGCCGGGTTCGCGGTTGCCAGGGCGAACCGCGAGGGCCGTGGCCATGCCCGCGGCGCGGGCGGCGTCGAGTTCGGCACCGACGTCGCTGACGAACAGGATCTGCCGGGGCTCGAGCCCCATGTCGGCGGCGATCGCCGCGTAGCTCGCCGCCTCCCGCTTCGGGCCCGTGGTGGTGTCGTAGTGGCCGCGAAGGGAGGGCGTGAGGTCGCCGGCCGCGGTATGGGCGAAGAAGAACTTCTGGGCCTCGATCGAGCCCGACGAGTAAATCCGCACGTCGACGCCGCCGTCGGCCCACTGGGCGAGCGCCGGAGGCACGTCGTCGAACACGTGGGCCACGATCTCGCCCGATTCGTAGCCGCCGCGCCAGATCATCCCCTGAAGGGCCTTGAGGGACGTCTCCTTGATGTCGCGGTTCATGAGGTCGACCGCGCCGAGGGCCAGGCGGGTGAGGCCCTCGTCGGTTACCAGCACGTCGTCGGGCAGGCCGAGGCCGCGGGCGAGCCCGAGAGCCGCGGTGCGAACCTGCGGGTCGTTGCGGTGAGCGGCCAGGAACGACGCGACGTTCTTCTTCGCGTGCTCGAAGAGCACGTCGTAGACGAACGAGATCGACGACGTCGTGCCCTCGACGTCGAGGAGGATGCCGCGGCCGTCGAACACGATCACGAGGAAGTCCTTCCCGTGCCGGCAACCCAGGCGGGTCCGAGGCAGAGCGGCTCGTAGGCCGCGTGGACGCCGTCGGTGAGGTAGTGCGGCGTCCATCCGCTCATGTCTTGAAACAGCCGAATCGCGCGGATGCGGCGGTCGTTGCAGAGGTCGAACCAGTGCCGCGTGCCGAGCGGCACGCTGATCAGGTCGCCTTCCCAGACCTCGATCGCAAACACCGGCTTCTCGCCCGGGTTGATGTGAAACACGCCGCGGCCCTGGAGGATGAAGCGGATCTCGTCCTCGGTGTGGGTGTGTTCCTTCGAGAACTTCGCGAGCATCGCCTCGAGATTCGGCGTGTCGGGGTAGACGTCCACCACGTCGGCGGTGACGAAGCCGCCGCGACGCTTGAGGTCGTCGAGTTCCGGCGCGTAGGCGGCGAGGATCACTTCGGCCGGCGACGCAGGGTCGACGCGGTCTTCGAGCGGCCACCGTTCGTAGTGGATGCCATGGTCGGCGAGAAACGCAGCGATCTCCGCTGGATCGGTGATCCGGCGGTCGGCGGCGGGGACGGTGACGATGGCCATGATGAGCTCGCGGTTGTGCTGCTTGTGGGGGTGCTGGGCTTAACGCTCGCTGGCGGGCAGCATTCGTGCCCGGGCGACGCATTCAAAGAGGAACTCGAAGATCTCAATGTGCCGACGGGCCTCGGCGAGGTCGCGGCCCCACGCGTACAGTCCGTGGCCGGAGAGCAAAAAGCCGTGGCAGGGGGGCCTGCCTTCAGCCGTCCAGTCCACGCCGGCGAAGTGGCGGCGGATGCGGACGGAGAGTTCGACCATGTCCTGCGTGTTGGCGAAGATCGGCACCTCCTCGAAGGTGTCGTGGGTGCCGATCCCCTCGAGGCCCTTGAGCATCTCGTAGCCGGAGATCCGCAGGCTGCCCTGCGGCAGGTCGGCGGCCGAGAGGATCGTGCCCCAGACGGAGTGGGTGTGGAGCACGGCGCCGACCGAGGGAATCATGCTGGCGAGCGTGCAGTGGAGGAGCGTCTCGGCCGACGAGCGGCGGCCGGAGCCGTCAACCACGCGGCCGGTCGCATCGACGCGGACGAAGTCGTCGCGGGTGAGCCCCGACTTGTCCTTGCCGCTGGCAGTGACAAGCAACTCCAGCGGCTCGCGGGAGACCACGACGCTGTAGTTGCTGCTCGTTCCGAGCGACCAGGAGCGGCCATGAAACTCGCGGCCCACCGCCCGGAGCCGGTCGATGGCATCGGCATTGGAGGCGGCCGCAAACGGTGCGAGATCGGTGCTCATGACCGAGACTCTATTCGCCCCCCCGCCCTGCTGGCAACGAACCTGTCGCAGTGCCCGCTGAAATGCGGGCGAGCGAACGTTGATCACGGGTAGCCAACGTCACTTCTTCTCACGGCCGGCGTCGGCCGTCACGTTCTCCGTGGGGAGCCACTCGGCGAGTTTGGCCTTCACGGATGCATGCCGTGGATCGCCGGCGAGGTTCCTCCATTCCCGGGGGTCAGCAAGCTCGTCGTAGAGTTCCTCATCCCCATTGGCGTAGCGGATGTAGCGCCAGGCCTCGCTGCGCACGGCGTGATTTCCGAAGCCATGCGTTGTCAGCGCCGGCCTGTCCCAGGCGGCCCGTGGGTTTTGTAGCAGCGTTTTCATGCTTACCCCTTGGACGTGCTCCGGGGTGTCGAGGCCGCAGAGATCACACAGCGTCGGGTAGATGCTCATGAAGTCGACCGTCCTGTCGCATGCCGACTGCGGCCGCGTCGTGCCGGGAACGACGAAGAACAGCGGCGTGCGGGTGGCCTCCTCCCAGAGCGCGAACTTCCGCCAATGCTGCTTCTCACCCAGATGCCAGCCGTGGTCGCTCCAGAACACGATGATCGTTGAGTCACGTAGCGGGCTCTCGTCGAGGCCGCGCAGCAGCCTGCCGATCATCGCATCGCAAAACGCCCCGGCCGCCAGATACCCGCGCACGGCGTCCTTCCACCTGCCCGACCTCAGGATGGCGTCGTGATCCCCCTCCACCAGCGCCAGCGCGCGGCCTGCCGGCGGCACGTCGTCGAGGTCGTCGTCCAGGACCTGCGGCAGTTGGATCGTGTCGAGCGGAAACATGTCGTAATACTTGCGAGGCACGTTCCAAGCCATGTGCGGCTTGTGAAGTCCGCAGGCGAGAAACAGCGGCTTATCGTGCTTGCGCGTGAGCTGCTCGATGCAATACTCGACCGTATGAAAGTCATGCGTGTCCTCGTCCCGACCGTCGGCCGGCGCGAAGCGGATGCCGCCGACCCCCGGGCTCTCGCCCGCTCCGGGCGGCAGATCGACTTCTCGGGGCGTCGCGTAGTCGTCCCAAACGCCCCATCGATCGTGGTCGCCATGGTAGATCTTGCCGGCGCCAACCACGCGATACCCGTGATCGTGAAACCACGTGTTCAGCGGCACGACGTCCTTGCACCGGGTGTCGGCCCGCTTGACGCCGTTGTCGTAGACGCCGCTCGACGAACTTCGCAGCCCGGTCAGCAGCGCCGTTCGCGACGGATTGCAGACCGGCGAGGCACAGTAGGCCCGAGTGAAACTCATCCCGCGCGCGGCGAGCGCGTCGATGGCGGGGGTCTTGGCCTGCGGGTGCCCGCCAAGGCAGCCCACCCAGTCATTGAGATCGTCGACGGCGATGAACAGCACGTTCGGTCGATCGCCGGCCAGCACGGGCCTTCCGACGAGCGCGACACAGGCGCACCAGAACAGCCATCCACGTAGCGGTCGCATGCGTCCGTCTCCCGTGGCGTGAAGGGCATCGCGTTGCTGAGCAGCCCTGAGTCGTAAAGATAGGTCGCTCAACGGCACTTCCACAAGCGGCCGGTGACGAGCGGTCGAGGGGGGCAGTCCCGGGTGCTTGACGGCACCGAAGGCCGTGAGGCCCGGCTGGACCTGCTCCACCACGTTCGCCTCGTCCATCGTGGATCAGATTTGACTGGCAGTCGCAACAAGCGACACTGAAGAAAATTGGAGGTGGTTTGATGGGGTCCGACAGAGCCGATTCCAGCGTCGCCGGAAGCCGTTCGCCAGGGAGTTTTCTGCGGTGGTGCGTGTACAAGGTGCCGGGCGTGATGCCAACGCTCCACGCCATCCTGCGGCGAATGCAACTGGTTTTGCTCTCCTACTTTAGGGACCCGGCCGACGCCGACCGGATCAGGCAGGTCTACAGGGAATGCAAGTGTGAGCTTCAGCCCCTCGAGGCCTACGCGATCCTCACGCTGGCCCGCGCCCAGGCGGGTCTTGAGGGAGACATGGCGGAAGTCGGCATGTTTCAAGGCGGGAGCGCGAAGCTCATCTGCGGCGTGAAGGGGGCTGCTCCGTTCTGGGGTTTCGACACGTTCGAAGGCCTTGTCGATGTCGGCAAGGACGACACGCATTGGGGGACGACGTTTTTTCGCAATGGCGCATACCGCGCGAACGAGGAGACGGTGCGTCGTTACATCGGGGATGGTGCCGGTATCACCCTCACGAAAGGCTACTTTCCTGGCACGGCTGGCGCGGCAGCGGACAGACGCTTTTCCTTCGTCCATCTCGACGTCGATACGTACGCGAGCACGCTCGAGAGTCTGCGGTTCTTCTGGCCGCGGCTCGTGGATCGCGGCCTGATCGTCACGCACGACTCGCATGCCGCCGGAGTCGCGCGTGCCGCCCAGGAGTTCGTCGCAGAAACGGGCGCCCGCACGATTCCCGTGGGGGTCAGTCAACTGATGTTCGTCAGGTGACGTGCCGGCCATGACCGCCGCCGCTCGCAGCGATCGCATCGCGAGCTCACGCCCGTGAGTCGGCGGCGCTCCGGCGGCCGAGGATGCCTCGCACCGTCTCGTACACGCGGTCGACGGTGATGCCCTTCATGCACAGGTTGTTATGGCACTCGACGGCCAGGCGGTTGTTGTAGGCACTCAGGCATGGGCTGCAGGGCAAAGCCAGCCAGATGATGTGGCTACGGGGTCCGAGAGCGCCCCAGAGCCGCGGTACCTCGGGGCCGAACAAGGTGACTGTCTCGACATCCGTCAGTGCGGCAAAGTGCGCCGGGCCGCTGTCATTCGACACCAGCACCTCGGCGAGCGTGTAGAGCACGAGCAGCTGCCGCATCGTGGTCTTTCCCGCCATGGAGAAACACCGTGGGTGATTCACCTCTCGGACGAGCGGTTCGACGTCTGCGGCCTCGGACGGGGCTCCCGTGAAGGCAATCGAGACGTCCTCGTGCTCGGCCAAAATCCGCCGAGCCAAGTCGACGTATCGATCCGCGTCCCAGCGACGCAGAGGAACCAGATCGCGGTCGCTGGTGTTGGCGTTGAGCAGCACGAGACGGCGGGGCACAGCCCCGTCGGTGGCCTGTGAGATGGCGTTACGAACCGCCTCGACATCGTGAGGCTTCGGTGAGAATCTCACGAGCGATTCATCGAATGAAAACTGGTCGATGTCGAGAGCCGGCAACTGGGCCGGCTCCCGCCATAACGCTTCGACCATCACCCGCATCGCCCTCAGCGCATGAACGTGCGGCGTGTACACCAGGCGATGGGTCATGAGATCGCCACGCCACGGCCCGCCACCTTCAAAGCGATGGTAGCCGACCCGACGCGATGCACCGCACAGGTAGGCGAAGACCGCGGAACTGCGGGCGAAGAACTCGAAGTCGAGCACGGAATCGATTTTCTCACGACGCACTCGAAGCAGGCCGCGAACCATGCCGACGAGGGTGGTCAACAGCCCTCCCGTGGGTACGGAAATCACGTTTTGCGGCGGCACGATCTCCAGCAGGTCAAGGATCGCCCTGTTCTCCTCCAACACCATGAAGAAGACGTTCTCGGCGCCCACGCGCTCGACGGCGGTCCGCAGCGATGGATAGGCCAACACCGTGGCCCCCTGCTCGACGAGTTTGAAAAACAGGATGCGCTTGACCGGGCCCGGGGCTGGCCGCCGATCGAAGAGTCGCCGCCAGAGGGTGAGCGCCGCGCATGCGGGGATCCCCAGCCACGAATCGACGACACGGATTGTTGAAGCCTTCATGCCTGGTCTTGCCCAACGATTCCCTGCGGGGTTAGGCCCCGATGGATAGAAGGTATCCTCTGGCGCGCACCCCCGAAAGCGCTGCCTGTTTCTCATGCCCTCCGGCAGCGGCGGTCGCTATACTCCCGGCTTGGGATCGGAGCAGCGCGAGGCGGCATTTCCATGGCTCTACGGCAACACAACCCCCCTTCGGGATCGCTTCCACAACCACCATCCAGCGGACGCTTTCCCGAACGGATTGATCTGGCAGCCGTTGCCGGACTCGTGGTGCTCTGCACGCTTGCCTGGTGCTCCGCGAACGCGGTGTGGTCGATCGCGGCACTCCGAGAGCCGACTGCATACCTCGATCCGGAGAAATGCGACGTCATCCACGCACTGGCCATGATGAAGGCCGGTACCCAGGGGGAGTTTCTTCCGCTTGCCTGGAAAGAGGTGCATCATCTCGGGGCCCCGTACGCGGCGAATTGGAATGACTGGCCATTCATCGAGGAACTGCTCGTCAATTCGTTTTCTCTGTTAGCCGCGGCATTCGGTCTCTTCGCGGGCCTGAACATTGCAGCCATGCTGGGAAATTCTCTGGCAGCGGCCGTGTTCTACCTCGTCGCGCGAACGTCGGCATGCTCGCCACGATGGGCCTTCGTGGGTGCGCTTGCCTTTGGCCTGGCTCCGTTCATTTTTGCACAGCAGCCGTTCCACATAACGTGCGAATGGGTCTGGCAGATCCCACTCTTCCTGCCCGTCTGGCGATGCGTGGCGAGCCCGCCGGGTCTCGCCTTCGGCACCCCGGAGTTTCGGAGAGCCATCGTGGTCGGCTTCGTCGCGGGGCTTTTGAACCCATACTACACCAACATCCTCTGCCAACTCACGTTGCTCGGTGCTGCGATGGAGTTCTATCGCTCTCGTTCCCGGCCGGCGCTCCTGGCGGCGTTCTGCGTCATTGGCGCAGCGGCGACTGCGTTTGCACTCATGAACATCGACACGTGGACCTACAAGTTCGCACACGGGGCAAATCCAGGCGCCCTCGTCCGCGAGTACAAATGGCTCGAAATTTACGGCCTGAAGATCAAGGACCTTGTGGTCCCGCCACCCACCCACCGCTCCGCCGTGCTGGCGGCGTTTTCGGTCGCCCACCGTCAGGTGGCTCCGCTGCTCGATGAGGCCGCGTCCTATCAGGGAATCATCGGGCTCGCGTGCTTGGTGTGGCTGGTCGCGACGGCCATCAAAGCCACCCTCGACGGCCGCCACGCCAATGTGCCGCTAGAGATTTGGCAGCTGTTGTGGATCGTGCTGATGTTCACGACTGGCGGACTCAATGCGATCATCGGCGCGATGGGGTTCACGATGTTTCGTGGCGGCAGTCGCTACGCCATCGTGATCCTCGCGATCACGCTGATGTATGCGGCACGGCGATTGTCGAGAATCGAGGCCGCAGACGGTGGCGGGAAGGAGTCGGGCGGAAACATTCTCTGGCCGGTGGCCGCCGTGGGTGCGTGTCTTTTGATCCTCTGGGACCAGGTGCCGCGGCCGCCGACTGCCGACGATAAGGCGACGATCACCCGGCAGGTTGCGGCCGACCGTGAGTTCACGGCGAGAATGGAATCTGCCCTGCCGGATGGAGCCATGGTGTTTCAGATGCCCGTCATGCAGTTTCCGGAGTCACCGGCGCCGGGTGTGCCGTCCTACGATCATTTCCGTCCCTACCTGTACAGCCGGAATCTCCG
>Ga0164293_10004235_pt1 | contig 12272 bp, 11 predicted proteins | sample GEODES118metaG_FD_111487 | JGI IMG/M metagenome (GOLD analysis project Ga0164293, IMG submission 111487) | Eutrophic lake water microbial communities from Lake Mendota, Wisconsin, USA - GEODES118 metaG | ecosystem: Environmental > Aquatic > Freshwater > Lake | place: USA: Lake Mendota... | reverse complement strand
TCTTCCTGACGTTTCTTTAACTCAACTGTATCTAGTCCGTATTGTTCGGCTAAAGTAATTAGGTTAAAGTATTTTTCACGAACTGCGTCCTCTTCAAGTTGTGCGGCGCTGCGTGTGTTTTGGTCGTATAGTGCGGCAAAGTCTTCCTCGTCTTGGGCTTGTAAAAGTTTAGCGTCTTTGATTATTTTGGCAATGTCGGCTTGTTTCTTTATTTCTGCGTCAACGTATTTTTGATTAATCTTTTCGGCTTCAACTATGCTTTGCTCAAGGTATAGTGCGTTTAACTTTGCTCGTTCTTCCTTGTTTAACTTTTCGTTATTAGCAAGGTCTTCACGTAGTCGGTCGTACTTGTATTTATTGGCAAGTAGTTCTTTTTCTATTCCGTCTTTTGCAACGCTCAATTCGATGTCTTGTATTAAACGTCTTGCGGCTAACCTAGCAGCTAAAAATTGTTCGTAATCTGCGGCGGCTTTTTCTTGTTCGGCTTTTACTTCTTGATTGAGTTTTATTTCCTCTACTTTGATTTCTTGCGTCTTGGCTTTATTTGCTTTAACCGTATCTTTCCATAGTTTGGTTTGGTTTAAGAAATTGTTACTCATAAACTCCAAAACTTTAGTTTGGTTGGCAATTTCCTCTTGCATGTATTTATTACGCTCAATGCGAAGTGCAAGTGTGCTTTTTCCTTCGGCATCTAACAACGCAATTTTGTCGTCCATCTGACCCAAAATTTGTTCACGTTGTTCCTTTTCCTTTTCGAGTGAGGCGGTAGTTTTCTCCATTGACTCTTCGGCTGCAAATGAAGTGATACCTAACGCATCCATTAACCATTTAATCATGTCAATTAAAGGTCGAAATACTGCGGTAAGCATTTTTATTATATTTTCAAACCACCCTAATTTAGCACCTAAATAAACAAATGCAGCAACCACCGCACCGATAATAGTTACAAGTAAAAAGATAGGATTGAGTAAAAGTTGCGCACCTAGTTTAAGGAACGCACCGCCCACTGACGCAATAGTAGAACCCAACCCTTTTAAAGATGCAGAAATAGTTTTGCCGTCAATTTTTCCAAGGCTTCCAGCGAACAACTTAGCACTTGACGCAGCCCCTTCAAAGTCCATGTCCATTAATTGGGACTTCATCAAGCCAAACGCATTACTTGTTTGCTCAAAGCGTGAACCCGAAGCAAAGACCGCAACCTGTTCGTTTGCGTCTTTTAACTTATCCGAGAGTTCCCCCGCCTTTTCCCCGAGTTCCGCCATTTGTTTGGGGTCGGTTGCGTTGGCAAGTTCCCCCTTTAAGGCTTTAAGTTCCGAACGGATTTGGGCTATCCCGTTGAGTTTTATATTTATTTCTTGGTCTGCCATCAGATTACCATCATGGTGTTGTCGTAGTCACCTCTATTTCCGCAACCACCTACGGGCTTAATATCCGAGTCTCTATTTAGGTCGCTCGTAAATTGTGGATAAAGTGCTTTGTATTCTAGCAAATAGTTGATAAGTCTTTTCTCGTAGAACGCTGCCATTTGTCCGTAGTGATCCATAACGAAGGCGGTTTCACTTTGACTTACTGAACTTGAGTAGTCTCCGTTTTGTTGTTGGATTCCTTTGTTTTTAAGTTGGTATGTCAGTCCGAAGGCGGCTTGTTCCGCTGCCCTCCACGCTACGACAAACTGAATTTTTTCCACTAGCGTAACTTCGTCGTTGGTTAAAACTTCGTCGTTGTATTGAGTCAGTAAATAGTTGTAGAAATAACTGCCTAGGATAGCTTGTAAGCGCATATCACTAGCAGGTTTAACGTATGGGAACACGTCCGTAACATCGACGTTACGAGTGATTGGTGTGTTTACTTTTAGAAAGTTCTCAGTTACGAAATAAATCATGCTGTTGGTGTTTGAGTGTCAGGTAACGGAGCTAAAGATGCAAGTTCCCGAATTTCGTTTTGTGTCATTGACTCCAAGACTTTAGCCGCAAGTGTCGGGTTCATTGCGTTAAGTGCGTTAATTACGTCCTTTCCTTTTTCGTCTACGCTTGTAATAGTTTCGTTGACAATTTGGTAGTTAGTTATTTCAACGTGTGCATTAATACCAACGGCTCTCAAAAGTCCGTTCACTACGTCCGTAATGGTTTCACGCAAAGGAATAATTGTGTTTTTCTCGAAGATTACGTAGGCTTGTTTAATGTCACTACCCGAACCAAGTGCACCCGAAGTACGAACCCCCAAAAGAATAGGGTCGATAGTGTGAGCGAAACAAATTTGCTCGGTGTTTAATTCAGAAACCCCTCTAAACAATTCATCGTTTGAGTTAGTAGGCACGTTTACCAAGTCGGGCAAAGATTCTTTGTTATTAGCAAAGAAAGCAACCGCTTTTCCTGCGTTCTCCGCACCTTTCAACTTGTTTACGGTGTCTTTTATCAACTGCATTTCTTCAGGTCCTTGAGGCTTCTTAGGAAACATCATAGCAAACGACGGGAAGATTGAGTTTTGTATGTTTGATTTCTGCAAGTAAGATAGTTCACCCGACAAAAAAGCGAAGTTTAACGCACTGGTGTACTGCGGTAAAGGATAGTAGTCTTGTCCTACGCTCTTTTGTTCGTAAACGTATAGGTAGGTTCCGTCTTTACATTCCGGGTGGTATGGTTCAAAGGTTCTAATTTGCATTCCGAACTGCCAATCTTCATTAACAGCGTATAATGTTTTCGCTTGGTTTATTCTTACCTTCTCAGGTGCTACTCGTTTAACGTTGTGCGTCTTTCCACCTTTCAACTCAATGGTAAAGTAGCAACGTCCGTGTAAAATAACGTCTTTCGTGATTGTCTTTAGCGTGTCTTTAAAACCTATCTTTTTTCCAAACGCATAAAGTACTACTTTTTCCATGTCGGTCAACTTCGACTCGTCAAATGTATAGCCCCCTCCGATGGTTGCGTTGGTCTTAAAATCGACAATAGACCCGTGTAAGGGACTCATATAGTACATTTGGTTCATGTACTGCGGATAAAGGTTATCACTTCCAAAACGAACGTAACCTTGCACAGTGTAACGTACATCTACAAACGGCAACGACAAGTTACCTTCAGGCACACGCAAAAATGGCGTACTAAATGTTTGGTAACCCGTGTCCACCACGCTTACACTTTCGTCTTTCTTAAACTTTCCAAATAAACCCATTAGTCATAAATTGAATTTGATATACCCTCGACAACCATACGCCCTTCCTCAACTAAATCTAGTCCGTTCGAAGTCGTGTTTGGGTCAACTACAATAGGCACGGGACTTTCGTAAATCTCGTATCGGTATTGTCCTATTCTTAAAGAAACGTCAACGCCTTCCTCCAAAAAGAAAAGATTGTATCGGTTTACATACTGCGAATAATCAACACCAACCCAATAAATGGGTGCAAGTGTCTCGTCCATTTCCCATACGAATTTAAACAACCATGTCGGCGCAGTGATCGTGGCACTTTCAGTTAGCGTTAAGGCTATTGTATTGTTTTCGTTTTGTTCGATGTATATCATACTATCTTAATAAGTAGTATTTAGAAAAGTTGGTTAAATAAAAAAGGGGGCTAATTAAAACCCCCTCTTAAATTCGTGTTTATCTTATTAGATAATGTCAGGAATTTCCGCCGCTGCAACCTCATAAGCAAGGTTTTCCGCTTCCGCTACGAATGTAACGCTGTACTTAGACCCGTCCGCTTTAGCAGTTCCAGAACCTTCCGTTACGGCTGTCAATTGAGCGTTTGGAAAATACCAATACTTTCCGTTTGCGTCACCAACTACAAGTGCTAAGTCTCTTTGACCTTCGCCTAAGATTTTGATTGCCTTAGATTTCGCAGCCTCTCTTCGGTGGAAAATTAAAGTAACCGTTTGTGTATAGTAAGACGAACCGTTTACGAGGTCAATTGCTGCCTCTTCCGTATACATTCCCGTGTTACGTCTGAACTCGAAAGGGATAAATGGGTCGCCTAAAGTTCCGAAGCTAGAAATAATGTAGTTAGCCTCGACAATAGTGCCCGTCATGTTATCCATGTCGTTAATGTAAATCGAAGTTATCCCTCCGATATTTGAATCACACCCTTTTAGGATGGTTTCTAAAGTTGTACATGCCATATTATTTAGTATTTAAAGGTTTATAAAAAGGGGGCTATTACACCCCCGTTATAATTTAGCAGTATTGCGCTCCTCCGTACCAAACAACTTGTGGTGTATTCACTACATAGAAACCTGCTTTGAAGTCAGCTCTTGCACCGATACGACGATCAAGTGTTGTCTTGCTAAAGTCAACGATTTGTAGGTTATCTTGGTCTCCTTCTGCATCCAATGCGTAGATGAAGTTTGTATAATCAGACAAGATGATAGTTGAAGCAGGAAGACCGTACTCAACAACAACTGGGATGTCCAAGTAAGTCAAAGACAAACCTGTAGTTACATTGGTGATTGTGTTAGTCGAAGCCGTAGCAATGCGGTAGTTAGCAGCAACGTCAGGAGAAACTTTAAACTGCATGTTTGAAGGGTTAACCAACATTTCGTTAGTTGCAGCCGCTAAAGTTGCACCCATCTTCGCCAATACGTTAGCTGAAGTAATAGCAGCGTAAGTACCCGCAGGAGTGATGAAGTCGTCAGCTGTACACAAACGCAACAACCAACCATCACACAAACCAAGTGCAGTTTCAAGAGCGGTGTCACCTCTCCACATCAATTGTGCAAGTTCTTGGTGTCCTTTTTTCGCCATTTGTGAATAAAAGAAATTCATAAACGATGCAACTGAAAAGTCCGAGTTTGAACCTTTAGCCATTTCCAATGCAAGGAAAGACTGCTCCAAGTCAAACTGACAAACTGACGCTTGAGAAGTCAAAGCACACACATCAATTTCGATTGCGCTAAGGTCTGCATCTTGAGCTGAAAAATTACACCCACTTTCTGCAAGAACTTCGTCAAAAAGAACCGTTGCAATTTTCGTTTTGTTTTTGATACCCGGTAAAACTCGGTAGTTAGTTACTGCGTTTTCCATTCCGTAAAGAATAGAATAGTACTCGGAAGGGTTTGCTTGTAGTAACGCACTGTTATCTACAGTCAAGTCAAATTTTAATTTTTTAGCCATTTCTTATTTTTTTAAGAAGTTAATTACATTACTGAATTTTTGCGCTGTTGACATTTCGATTTCCTCTACGGATGCGACTTCTTCCGTTTCAGTTAATTCGTTTTTGAGGTCTGCAATGACTTGCAAAATTTCGCTTACACGCTGTTCTAAAACAGGGTTTACGATTGCAAGGATAGCTTCCGCATCTGCCGCAGGGTCAATAGCCGCCTCAACTTCTACAACCTCTTCAGGTGTTTCTGTCTCCGTTGCCATCTCCACTTCCGTAGACGCTTCAACTCCCATTGCTACTTCCTCGGCTTGTGGCTCTTGAACTTCTACGACAACTCCGTCTTTTACAACGATTACCGTACCATCTTCGAGCGTGTGTTTTCCGTCTGGTAACATATATGTTTGTTTTTGATTACTTAGTTTAAGACCTAAAAAGCCTTCAATGGAAAAACCAACTTGACCCGCTTCGACTAACTTGTTGTAGTACTCCGAGTCGGTTACTTGCGCAGTCATCATCAAAGTACCTTTAGGCACTGAAATACCGAACGTACTCATTGCCTTGTCCGCTTCGGGGTTGTCCACTAGCCACGCTTCGAGAATATAGGCAGGGACTAATTTGTCTACTTCGTGTTCGAGGTTAAACAAGTTTTGGTTGTTTAAATTCAACATGAACTCTTTGAAGATAGTATCAATCTCAGTCTCGGTAAATTGAACGTAGTACTCGCCCATCTCCGTGTCATTTCGGTAAATATCCATCGGGATCATGGCGGGTGCAGTAATACGGTATTTCTTTTCGTCTGCGAAGTGGCTCTTTGCTTGGGACTTGAACGCAACACCCTTAACCAATACGGCAGGGTTTGACGTGAACGCAATAGCATCCACACCTAGCGGTTGTTCGCCATCGTTGTACGCTTCGTCTATGGTAATTTTGTAAGTCGGTAGTCCTTCCATTGACTTAATAAGTACACTAAATCTCTTTTGGTTAATTTTTAAACATAATTTTTATACCTTTGGTTAAAATCTAAACAATGATACAAATGTTCGGGGTCGAAATACCCAACCACCTAAACGAGTTAACCGTTCAACAATTCGACGAGCTTAACAAAATTGAGAATAACCAAGAACTCGATACCATCGAAAAGTGGATTGAGAAATTTATCTACCTTGGAGTACCTGAGAAGGCGTTTGACAAAATGGAACTCGAGGAGTTTACAAATTATATTAAAGAATTTAACAAGTCCGAAATTCCGCAAGGGGAAAAGGTGACCGAGTTAGTCATTGACAAATATACCTACCAAGCAAACGAGACCATCGGAGTAAAAGACTTGGGGCTTATTGAGAAAATATACCGAGGACAAGACGACAACTTTTGCGCTCAAACGTTAGCTATACTTTTCAAACGTACTGACCTTACCCGTACCGAACACTACGCACCCGCTCACTTAAAGTTTAAAGTGAACGTAATGAAGAAACAAAACGCCGAAGTTGCCTTCCCGTACATTATGGAAATTCTGCAAAAGATAGCCGTTATTTCGGAAAAGAAAGTCGAAGAGGCTAACACCGAAGTAACAGAATAAAGGTGAATTTACCTAGAAATTGGAACGAAGTAACGGTTAACCAATGGTTAGAACTAAACACCATTGATGAACTCGAATATAACTCCGTATTCCTACAAACTATTGAGGCACTTTCCATACTCTCCGATACAGACCCCGAAGAGTTGGAAGACCTCGACCCCGAAGAACTAATTAACCTTGCTAGTAAAGTTAGTTTTATTCAGCGTGAGCCATCCAATAAACCAAAAGAACTGGTGAAGGGCTTAAAGTTAAAGCCGTTGGGTGCGCTTACGTTAGGGGAGTTCATCGACCTTGAACATTATGCTATGCAATTTGTACAGAATTTCGATATTTTGCTTAGTATATTATACAAAAGGTTTAAATATGACGAATGGGGTACGCTAGTATTTGAGCCGTATACGTATAGTATAATGAGCCGCAAAGACATATTCCAAAAGGTAAGTATAAACGAGGTTTACGGTGCAGTCAAGAACTATATCGACTATTCAAACGACTTCAAGAAACGCTACGAGAATCTATTTAACCCCGTAATCGAGGAAGAGGAAACCGAACTAGATGAAGACGACATCAAAGCCGAAGCCGAAGAAAAGGTGTTTAGTAAATGGAGTTGGGAAAAATTACTTTACGACTTGTCAAACCAAGACCTCACAAAAATAGACGCAGTTACTGACCTAAATTTAGTCTTCGTGTTTAACATGCTGTCAATGGTCGAAGAGTTACAACTCAATAAAGACTAGTAATTATTCCAATTAGTAGCGTAGTCAAATTCTCCGTTCCACTTACCGCCATCAGCACCAAACAAATTGTAGGTAATTTCTAACTTGATATTGTCAGGTGTTACGTTGATCGTAGCCACATCCAAAATTGGGTAGTTAGCTTGCATCCATACCAAGTACTCACCTATTGCATCTGAAATAAATTCTTGACCTAGTGGGCTTTCAATTGCTTTTTGTGTAATGAACTGCGGACGAATAACACCACCATTTGTAAGTAACGCTCCCTTGTCCATAAACATGTAGTAAAAGATAGCGTTAATCGTAACGTATAATTTATTAAGGTCACCCGTTGCAGCTGAAATTCTAATTGAATCGTGCATTGTTCCCGTTCCCTCTCCTGACTCATTAAACCCTATTTGAGTAATGGTTCGTTGGATAGCCTTTTGTAGCTTAAAACGGGTTTTGTACTTTATCTTAAATGAGCCTTCCATAATTCAATAAGTAATGCTTTCGTGTTTTGGTTAAATCTTAAACCAATCATTAACCCCGTCGTTAATTAGTGTCACACTATTTCCTGCGGTTAGTGTGTAAGATACTGCCCCGTCGAGTGCGTCGAGAGTGTCTGCATAAATAGTACTACTTGTTGAAATACTTTTAATCACAAACATTTGCCCGTTAATCTGTTCGGTTATTTTTGGTAGGTAAAAATTAACACTTCCACTTGTATGTAAAAAATAGTCGTTTGTAGTGACGTTATAATTTGCGGTTATTTTTTGAGTAGGATTTGTTATACCACCCGACAAACTTAAAGACTTAATGTTCGCCACGTCCGCAGCTATCCGTTCGGTAACTATTCCCGTTTGGTCGAGCATCTTATTATTACCTACAATAATCCCGTTTACACCCGGTTGAATAACGTTGCCTTGTCCGTAGATAGCACTTACCGAAGTACCGGGTACCACGTTACCCACAAAACTATTGTCCCAATGAATACTGCCCGTGTGACTAGATAGGTCGCCTACGGTTGTTGGGGTGACGTTACCTTTTTTAAATGGGGCTAAATCTATTTCAGTGTCCGCACTCATTAACTCGACCTTGGTAAGGTTTTGTGCGTTGCAGTCGTAGTCAATTACTTTATTTATCGTCCACCAACTATTGTCTATTCGTATTTTAGAATTTAGTTTGAGGCTTTGGATATCGTCTTCACGTAGGTTGAAGTAAGCCGTCAACATTTTACCCACATTGATTTGGTTAACCGTGCGTCGCCAGTAAAGGTTGTATAGGTTGTTATTCGTAATCGAGTAACCTTCGTAAAACATGTAGTCGGGTTGTGCGAAAAGAATATCAAACGTTGGGTTTGTCGGGTTATCCCAATGGTGAAAAATTGGGTAGGTCGTTACGTTCGTCTCACCCGTAGTACCATAATTGTATAAATTGTAAGCGTCACAAACTCCCTCCCCTCCGTCTTGTAGTATGCGTATGTTTACTTTGGGCGCACCTGACAAAGTAGGCACATAAGCGTTAAAGGTGGTCTTATCAATTGGTGTCGGGCTAAACGTTATTTCTTTGGTGTCTATTCCCTTTACATACTCGTTGTCAAAGATAAATTCTAATTGTCCGTAAATTTCCTTAGTAGCTTCGAAGTAGATTTTGTTAGGGTCGTCGCTGTCGTTTTTGTAAGTGAGTATTAATTTCTTTGCGCTCAACTCGGGAAGGAATTGTAACGCTTGGTCTTTGTCCTTTGCTAACTTGTACGTCCAGTCAATCTCCGCTCCTGCGTCGTAATAGTCGTCTCGGTGCATTAACACCAAGTTGTTCGGGACTTCGTTGTCTTGCTCGGTGTAAAGGTTATACATCGTGAAAATTGACTTGATGAAGTCCGCTTGTTTCACCTTGTTAGGCACAGCGTTATTCATGTCGATGACCGCACCATAACCGAGTATGTTTGACGAGGGTAAGATACGAACCTCAAGTGAAGTGAAGTCTATTTCTAAACCTATTTGAGCGAACACACCGCCAACAGTCCAATAGTCCAAAGTTAACGAACCGCCTTTGATTGTAAATTCATCGGTAGTAATTACGTTACTAGCTAACATCGTATAAGTTCCCGTTAACGTTCCTATTGAAGTATTGCCCACTGGGATAGTTGTTCCAAAAGGTACGCTTATTCCCGCAGGTGAACCGCTAGTTGTTGCGTATGGTGTTCCGTTTAAGTCAAGTTGAAAGTACGGCTTGTAAGATAGGTTATTCGATTGTAGTGTTGCCGTTCCTGCGTTGCCATTTATCAGCGTTAAATCTGCGCTAAACGTAAACTCAAATACTATGCTTTCACCGCCTTGCAAGTTTAAAGGTACATCGTATGCACCCGTAGTTGGATTGAATAAACCGAAGTTATCTAAAGTCTCAGTCCACCCCGTAATTGGGTTAATAAAAACGGCAGGTGTTCCCGAATCAGTAAATGAAGTTTCCGCTTTAACTAAATAGTCGTTGTAATCTACGAGCGAACCTTCCCCGTTAAATGGTATTATGAGTTTGTCAAAGTGTGCAGCGCTTAACGTGTCCCAAGTGTAAGAGAATCCTGCGTTAGAAAATATCCTATCAAAGTACGTCTTTGCGTAAATGGCAGGTTTCATCTCCTGCAAAAGGTAGTTGTTAGAATCCTTAAAGGGTAGCAAATATTTGTACCCGTCCGCTTGGGTGTGTGCGTAAGAGGCAATTACATTGTCCGCTCGGTATTCATGGTTAAGGTCGCTAAAGTCTAAGTTGGTAAGTTCGTTATTTCCTAGCCTAGTAAAGAACTCCGAACTTTCGTCTTTTATTAGCACCTCGTATTCAACTTCGTTCTCGTAGTCAGCTGTGATTTGAGATTTGTTAACAGCTATTAGTTGAAGGTAACCCGACTCAAGTACTGGTATTCCGTTTTGGATAATCGAGCATCTAGTGAGGGTGTTTATGTTAAATGTCCCCGCTTGAATGTTTACATCGTAGTAATGGTTCAGCAAGTTGTGATTGTTATCCGTCCCCGTCAGCGTGATCGTCTTACTAAACGCTCCCGACTTTTTACTCACGTCACGAATATCAGCGACACCAAAATTTAAAGGGAAGGCGGTACCATCCTTAACGTCTAGGTAGCCCGTCTCAAGTTGTATTCTTACACTCATATATTTACCTTGTCTTGGTTGGCTAACTTAATTGTAACCGTCTTTTTGAATAGATTTTTGTTGCGTTTCTTTTCCACCTCGAACGTGTTGTCCATGACTTGACAAGCTAGGTATTCAGTCCCGTTGTAAAAGTAAACCGAAGGTGACGTAATCAACTCTTGGAAGTAGATAGCCATTTCCTCGGTCATCCAATTGGTGTTAAGCGTGTACATCTTATCGACCGTACTTGAGTAAGTCGTTAAGCCCGCTTCCGTGTTTGCGTATATCCACTCCGTACCCGAAACGTAACCTTCAACAACTTTGTTAAACGACTGCTTAACTGCCGTTCCATTTTCCGTATAGCGAAGTTGAAAAGCAAACGAACCCCAAGACCCCATCCTATCCAAGAACACTAAATGAAAGTCATTAATAGTACATCGTTGGTCAATGGTGAAAGTGTAGGTAGTTGAGTCAGTAGGTGCAGACGCATCTATAAAATAAACCTCGTAGTACGTAGTGTCGGCTTTAATCAGTGGCGCAGTACCACTTAAAACGGTTAGGTTAAGTTGAGGACTTGCAACGCACAACTGAGTAGTTATTTCGGTGTTATTCACATCGTAGTAAAACGAATCCCCGTTTGAGTTAGCAAAGACCATGCGACCCGTCACCGAGTTATTAAACCCGTTAAACCAAACTTCCTGCGTTGGTGTTATGGTTATTCCCGAAGTAGGAAAAGACGTAAGAAACAAAGCGCGGTCATCGTCTAGTAAGTATTGATTAAAATCGTAGCCATTAAACTGCGCCCAAGGTAAAGCCCCGTTGAAGACATACTTGTTTAGTTCGTCCTCAATGTCACGGGTAACCGTCTTCCGCTTGTCCGCATAAGTTACCGTGCCGTTTTCCGTTGCGTCCGTCACGTTCGACCACAAAGCCGATATTGTAAAGTCAGTCGTTCCCGTAATTGCTAGAACCGTCCAAAGTCCAGTTATCAAAGTGTTCGTCCCTGCGTCAACAACAACTTGGTCACCTACCTGAAACGTGTGTGCCGTGGTTGGTGTTATCTTTACGTTACCCCCGTTGTTAACAAGTGAGGCGGTGTAAGAGTAAGTCACTATGTATTCTTCGCCTACTTCAACATCGTATTTGTATCTCGTGTTTGGGGTGTCAATCTCGGAATAGTTAGTCGGGTCAAAATCGATTGAGACCTTTGAACTTAACAACTTGCTTAGGTCAACTTCCCCGTAGCCCGTCCCGAAGGTTGGAAGGACTCGGTACTCGGCTATCTTATTCGCCGTGCCACTTTCGTAAACGTCAAAAATATATCGAAACCCCTCAAGGTTTTTGTTCGTTGAGTCAAAGATAAACTTGCAAGGGTTGTATGCAGGTGTGAAGTCTTGCGGTGCTGCTATTAGTGTCATTGCCATAACTTAAAAAGTAATGTGTCCGTCTTTTGGTTAAAAGGCTACATAGCCATCGTCCGTGTAGTACATCTCTTTAATGTAGGTCGTTGCATACCTCACGGCATCCATGGCATCGTCGTATAGTTTAATCGGCTCGTCTAGAATCATGTCGCCTACCTTCTTCCACTTATAGTTTTCGTATTCCTTTTTGAGGGTTGGTTCTTCCTGACAAAAGACACCGAAGGTCTTGACGTAGTTTATCCCCATCTTAACCGACTTGTTAGCGTTGTTCACGTTATACCCTGCGTTTTGCATCTCGGCAATTATTTCGGGTCGTGAGTAGTCAGCCAT
>Ga0164293_10004234_pt1 | contig 12272 bp, 6 predicted proteins | sample GEODES118metaG_FD_111487 | JGI IMG/M metagenome (GOLD analysis project Ga0164293, IMG submission 111487) | Eutrophic lake water microbial communities from Lake Mendota, Wisconsin, USA - GEODES118 metaG | ecosystem: Environmental > Aquatic > Freshwater > Lake | place: USA: Lake Mendota, Wisconsin... | reverse complement strand
CCGGCTCCCGACGCTGCCGCGGCACCGGCTCCGCCCGCGCCGCCCCCTCCCGAGAAGCCTCTTTCCCGGCTCGAAAAGCTCCGTCTCCAGGGGAAGTCTTCCCCGCAGGCCAAGTGAAGCAATTCCCCCACAATCGCCGCGCGGAAGACCGTTCGGCGTCCCGGGGGCGGTCCTCGTTCATCCTCTGAGGTCTCCGTCGTGATCGCATCGAAGCTCCAGATCGTCCGCGTCCGCCGGAGCGCTGCCCTCGTCGTGGCGGCCTTGCTCCTTCCCGTCGTCGGGCTGTCGACCGATTCACTCCCCGGGCAGGAGCCGGCCGCGGCGGCCGCGGGGAGCCTGTCGGTGTTTCCGACGGCGGTGCATCTCGCCACCTGCCGGGACCGCCAGCGGGTGGTCGTCCAGACGACCTCGGCCGACGGCGTCACGCGTGACGTCACCGCGGAGGCGACGTTTGCGGTCGAGCATCCCGACCGGGCTGTGTTCGAGGGAGGGATGCTCCTTCCCGTCGCCGATGGCGACACGTCGCTCAAGGTGACCGTCGGCGAGCGGTCGCTGACGATTCCGGTCCACGTCGAGCGGGCTGGCGAGGATCCGCCGCTGAGCTTCAAGCTCGACATCATGCCGGTGTTCATGCGGTCCGGCTGCAACACGGGCAGCTGCCACGGCGCCGCCCGGGGCAAGGACGGTTTCCGGTTGTCGCTGTTCGGCTTCGATCCGGATGGCGATCATCATCGTCTGACGCGGGAGTTCGCCGGCCGCCGGCTGAATCTGGCGATCGCCGAGGAGAGCTTGCTGATGGAGAAGGCGATCAACGCCGTTCCCCACAGCGGCGGCGGGAAGATCAAGAAGGGCGACGAGTACTACACGACGCTCGTGCGTTGGCTGGAGGCCGGGGGCGTCAACGATCCCGGGCCGGTGCCGGCGGTGGTGAAGGTGGAGATCGATCCGCCGACGGCGGTCCTCGACGGTGACGGGGCGACGCAGCGGTTCATCGTCCGCGCCACGTACGCCGACGGCACCGATCGGGACGTCACGAATCTCGCCGTCTTCTCGAGCAACAACGACAACTCCGCCGTCATCGCCCAGGACGGCACGATGACCGCGAAGAACCGTGGCGAGGCCTTCATCATGGCCCGCTACGACACCCACACCGTCGGCTCGCACGTCATCGTGTTGCCGAAGGGACTGGTGTTCCAGTGGTCGAATCCTCCGGCGAACAACTACGTCGACCAACTCGTCAACGCCAAGCTCCTCAAGCTCCGCATCAACCCCTCGGATCTGTGCACCGACGAGGAGTTCATCCGTCGCGTCAGCCTCGACATCTGCGGCACCCTCCCCACCTCGGACGAGCTGCAGTCTTTCCTCTCGAGCGCCGACCCGGCCAAGCGTGAGCATCTCGTCGACTCCCTTCTCGAGCGGAAGGAGTTCGTCGAGATGTGGGTGATGAAGTGGTCGGAGTTGCTCATGATCCGCACGTCGCAGCAGATCAGCTACAAGGCGATGCTCCTCTACTACAACTGGCTCCAGCAGCAGATCCAGAGCAACGTCCCGATCGATCAGCTCGTGCGGGATCTCCTCTCCGCCAAGGGGGGGACGTTCGCCAGCGCCGCCACGAACTACTACCAGAACGAGACCGACACGCTGAAAGTGGCCGAAAACGTCGCCCAGGTGTTCATGGGGATGCGTATCCAGTGCGCCCAGTGCCACAATCATCCCTTCGACCGCTGGACGATGGACGACTACTACGGGTTTGCCAACTTCTTCGCGCAGATCGGGCGGAAGCAGGGGGAAGACCCCCGTGAGACGATCGTCTTCAACTCGGGTGGTGGCGACGTGAAGCATCCGGTCGGCGGCCGGGTGATCCCGCCGAAGTTCCTCGGCGGCGACACCCCCGACCTCGTCGGCAAGGATCGCCGCGAGGTGATGGCAGCCTGGCTGACCGCCCCGGGGAACACGTTCTTCTCCCAGAATCTCGTGAACATCGTCTGGGCCCATTTCTTCGGTCCCGGCCTGATCAACGACGTCGACGACGTCCGCGTCAGCAATCCGCCGGTGAACAAAGAACTCCTCGAGGAGATGGCCGGCCGATTCGTGGGCTACAAGTACGACTTCAAAAAGCTCGTGCGCGACATCTGCACGTCACGGACCTACCAGCTTTCCACGAAGACGAACGAGTCGAATGCCACCGACGAGCGCAACTTCTCCCACGCGCTGCTGCGGCGGGTGAGGGCCGAGGTGCTCCTCGACATGGTCACGAGCGTCACCGACACGAAGAACAAGTTCTCAGGGCTTCCGATCGGTGCCCGCGCGGTGCAGATCGCCGACGGCAACACCTCGACCTACTTCCTCACCACCTTCGGACGCGCCACCCGCGGCACGGTCTGTTCCTGCGAGGTGAAGATGGAGCCCAACCTCTCGCAGGCGCTCCACCTCCTCAACGGCGACACGATCCAGGGGAAGATCCAGGCCGGCGGGCTCGTCAAGCGGCTCCTCGATGCCGGGCAGCCTCCCGAAGCGATCATCGACGAAATCTATCGACGGAGCCTCACCCGCCTGCCGACGGAAAAGGAGAAGGGGGCGATGCTGGGGATCGTCAAGGAGGATCCGAACCCGCAGCAGGCGCTCGAGGACGGCTTCTGGGCGATCCTCAATTCCCGTGAGTTCGTTTTCAATCACTGACCGGACGTACCGGGCTCCGCCCGGGGAACCCACTGCCATGACCAGATCCCGCCTCGGCCTCGTGGCCGCCATGACGCTCGGTGTCTCCGCCCTCGCCGGCATGGCCGCCGCGGACGACGTCGTCACCTTCGATGACAACGTCCTCCCGCTGCTCCGCCAACGCTGCGGGAGCTGCCACAACCCCGACAAGAAGGCCGGCGGTCTCGACATCACCACCTACACGGGGCTGATGGCTGGCGGCGGCTCCGGCGGCTCGATCGAGCCCGGGGATGCCTCGGCGAGCTACCTCTACCGTCTCGTCACGCAGGAGGACGAGCCGAAGATGCCCCCCGACTCCCCACCGATTCCCGCGGAGGAGCAGGCGGTGTTGAAGCGGTGGATCGATGGCGGGGTGCTCGAGACCAAGGGGAGCAAGGCGGCGGCCCCGAAGAAGAAGAAGTTCAACCTGGCCATGAGCGCCTCGCCAACCGAGCGGCCGGCGATCGTGCCGCTCCCGGCCCACCTGCCTCTCGAGCCGGTCGTCCACACCCGTTCGCTCAACGCCTGCACGTCGATCGCCACGAGCCCCTGGGCCCCGCTGGCGGCAGTCTGCGGCCAGAAACAGGTGCTCCTCTACCGCACCGATACCCGCGAGCTCGCCGGCGTCCTTCCCTTTCCGGAAGGGCGTCCGCAGGTGCTTCAGTTCAGCCGCTCTGGCAGCCTCGTGCTCGCCGGTGGGGGGCGGGGTGGAGCCAATGGCCGGGTCGTGGTGTGGAGCGTCGACAGCGGCCGGCGGGTGATGGAGATCGGCGACGAACTCGACGCCGTCCTCGCCGCCGACATCAGCCCCGATCACCGCTTGGTGGTCCTCGGCGGCCCGCAGAAGGTGGTGCGGATCTACTCGACCGAGACCGGCGAGCGGCTCCACGAGATGAAGAAGCACACCGATTGGGTGACGTCCGCGGGCTTCAGCCCCGACGGCGTCCTCCTCGCCTCCGGCGACCGCAACGGCGGCGTAATGGTCTGGGAATCGGGGACCGGCCGCGACTACCTCACCCTCGCCGGTCACACGGGCGCCATCACGGCCGTGTCCTGGCGGGGCGATTCCAACCTGCTCGCCACCGGCAGCGAGGATGGCACGATCCGCCTCTGGGAGATGGAGAACGGCGGCCAAGTGAAGAGCTGGAACGCCCATGGCGGTGGTGTGGCGGCGCTCGAGTTCACACGCGACGGACGGATCGTCAGCATCGGCCGCGACAAGCAGCCGAAGATCTGGGCCCAGGACGGCAACCAGCAGAAGGCATTCGATGCCTGCGCCGATCTCGGCTTGGCAGTATCGTTCTGTGACGAGACAGACTCGGTGATCGTCGGCGACTGGACCGGAGAAATCCGGGTCTGGAAGGGGAGCGACGGGGTCCGGGTCGGCGGGCTGTCGGCGAACCCCGAGCCGATCGCCGCCCGGATCGCCGCCGCCGAGAAGGCCGTCGGCGAACGGGGGCCGGCCGTGGAGCCGGCAAAGGCCGCCGCGGCGGAGGTCGCCACCCAGCTTGCCGGGATGCAGCAGGCCTTCGACGGGCTCGTGCAGTCCAAGGCGGGCGCCGACGCGCAACTCGCCGAAATGCAACAGGTGTTCGACGTGGCGATGGGAGGGAAGGCGGAGTCCGCTGCGGCCTATACCGTGGCGACCGACGCTGCGGTGGCGGCGGCCCGGGACCTTGCCCCGCTCGTCGAAGCCCAGGCGAAGTCGCTCGCTGCCGTGGCCAGTAATCCGGCCGACGACGCAGCCAAGCAGTCGATGGCCGCGGTGGGCGACAAACTCCGGCTGCAACGGGAGGCGATCGCCGCCCGCGAAGCCGAATTGATGGCCTCCGCGGCGAGGATGGCCGACAGCGAGAAGAAACTCGCCGAGATCGCCCCGCAGTTGACGCAAGCCAAGGCCACCGCCGACCAGATGGCAGCCAAGGTCGCAGAGATGACGCCCGGCCTCGAAGCCCTCAAGACCGGTGCCGCTGCCGCCGCGACGAAGGTGGCCGAGCTCTCGGCCCAACTCGATGCGGCCAAGGCCGATCTGGCCCGCTGGCACGGGGAGCAGGCCTTCGTGCAAAGACATGCCGAGTTGTCCGGGGTCATCGCGGCGCGCGAGGAGACGGTGCGTGGCAGCGAGACGAAGGTCGCCGAGGCCCGCGGAAAGCTGGCGGGTGACGAGCAGGCCCGCCGCGGGATCGAGTCCCAGAAGGCGGAGCGGATCAAGGCGGTTGACGGACTGGCGGCGGCTCTCGCCGCCGCGGCCGGTGAGCATGCCGGACTGCTCGAGAAGATCGCCAAACGCCAACAGGAACTCGTTGCCCAGCAGGGGCAGATCGAGACGATCACGAAGGCCTCGGGGATGCTCGAGCAGGCCGCCGTTCAGGCCAAGGCGGCACTCGATCTGGCTGCCGGAGATGCCGAACTCGCCGCCGCCCACAAGATCCTCCTCGACACGCTCGCCGCCAAGGCAGCGCAGGTGAAGGGGATGCGCGAGGGGATGGAGGCGATGACCACCGAGAAGGGGGCCTGGGAGAAGCAGGCCGCGGAAACGGTGGCGATGATGGAGAAGCGGCAGGCCGAGATGCCGGCGCTGGTCGCTGCGGCCGCCGAGATGGACGGCCCGCTGGCCGAGGCAGCGAAGGTCGTCGAGGGATCGGCTGCGGTCGTCGCGGCGGCCGAGGCGGAGGCGGCCGCGAAACAGGCCGAAGTCGAGGCCGCGATCCGCGACCTCCTCGCCCTCCAGGGGATTCAGGCTCCGGTCCCTTGAACGACTGCCGGAAACGCCTTCGTCAGCTTTTTTCCCGTGGCGAGCCTCCGGCCTTCCCGAACGCGGCGGGCTCGCGATCACCTCGCGCGGTCGATCGGCAGTCGATCCGAAGCCTGCTTCCCGTGAGCACCGGTCGGCGACCTGTGGGAACGATGTCTGGGGATGCTCAGGCGTCGGCAGGGGTGACGAGCCCGCGGATGAGGATGTCTTCGCCGATCGTGGCGACGTCCTCCACGACGAGCCGCGGGGCTCCGTCGACCACGGTGCTTCCCAGGCCGCCGATCGCCGCCGGAGCCCCGTCACCACCGAGGAGCTTCGGCGCGACAAACGCCCATACTTCGTCGATCAGCCCCCCGTCGTGGAGACTCCCGAGGATCCCGGCCCCCCCTTCGACGAGCAGGTTCGTGAGTCGCCTGGCTCCCAGATGACGAAGGAGGGCGACGAGGCGGCTGTGCCGGTCAGGCTCGGAGCCCTGCCAGACCTCGCACCCTTCGGCTTCGAGTGCCGCCACGCGATCGGTTGCCGCGTCAGGTCCGACGGCCACGAGCAGGGGAACCTCTCTGGCGGTCTTCACGAGCCGGCTGCCGGCAGAAAGCCTGGCGGTCGAGTCGACGACGATCCGGAGGGGCACCCGCTTGCCGGCAGGCCTGGCGGTGAGCAGCGGATCGTCGGTCAGGGCGGTGCCGATGCCGACCATGATCGCGTCCATCCGACCGCGGAGCTCATGGACCATGGCCCGGGACTCCTCTCCCGAGATCCAGCGTGAGGATCCCCCCGCCGTCGCGATCCGTCCGTCGAGGCTCATCGCCCATTTGCCGATCACCCACGGCCTCTGATCGATGACCCGCCTCCGGAACGGTGCGGTGAGCCGTTGTGCCTCGGCTGCCCGGAGGCCGACCTCGACGGCGATCCCCGCGGCACGCAACGCGGAGATTCCTCCCCCGTCGACCTCCGGAAAGGGATCGCGGGTCGCGACGACGACGCGGGCGATACCGGCAGCGATCACCGCCTCGGTGCACGGCGGAGTCTTGCCTGTGTGGCAACAGGGTTCGAGGGTCACAAGGAGCGTGCCGCCGCGGGCCCCTTCTCCGGCGGCGGCCAGTGCCATCACCTCGGCGTGCGGGCCGCCGTACCGGGCGTGCCACCCCTCGCCGAGGATCGTCCCGTCGGCCGCGAGGACGACCGCCCCGACCTGCGGGTTCGGCTCCACGAATCCCTCGCCGCGACGGGCCAACTCGAGGGCCCGGTCCATCACGGAGGCTTCATCGACGCCCATGTCAGCTGCCAGGAGTCCAGATGGTCTTCTTCTCCCCGGGCGGCGGCGATTGCCCGCCACTCCCCGGCGTCCAGATGCCCCCGCCGGCCGGGGCCTCCGCCGCCGATCCGGGCCCGGACGAGGAAATCGTGGTCGGAGCTTGCGCCCCTCCGGTGCGGGCCGCGGCAAGGCCGGGGAGATCGATCCCGGCCTCCATCAGCACCCCGGCCACGGCCTCCATGATGCGGGCGTCGCGCGAGTGTTCACGGCGGAGATGATCGAGGAGACGCATGGTGTCGGCCTGATCGCCGCGTTGCAGGCGGATCCGCAACTCGGTGACGTCGACCATGCCGTCGTTGGCCTTGAGCTCGGTGATGATCTTGCGCAGTTCGGCGATCATCTCGAGCTTGGCGACACTCCCCTGCACCCGTTCCTCGAGGAACGAGAGCGCCTCCCAGCGTTCTTCCGGCGTCGCGTCGGCACGGCCGAGCATCTCCCTGGCGGCCCGTTCGGCGCCGAGGTCGAAGCCGGCGTCCGCGGCCATGATGAACAGCCCCCGGAGGTCGGTCCGATCGAGTGGGCCGAGTTCGACCCGGTGCCAGCGCATCGGCGGCACATCCTCGAGCGGGTTCTTCGAGGTGATCGGCGCCGCGGGCGCGAGGCCGAGTTTTCCCCGCATGCCGATCCAGGCTGCCGTGGCATCGGGGCGACGGCTGGCCGCCTCCCCCTCGACGACCAAGGCCTCGACGCGGGCGGCACTCTCCCCGTCGGCAAGGGCCTGGCGGGGGGACTTGCCGAGCAGCTCCGGGAGCGGGGTGTCTGGCCAGAGGGCATCGAACCGCGACCAGAGACGTTCGCGCTGGGTCTCGAGAAGGATGTCGAGTGGCCCTGGTTGGCCAGCGGGGGTCCCCGTGGCCGGCACGGCCGGCGGCACCATGCGGAACTGCGTGGAGAGGAGCCATGTCGTCGGGGTGGCCACCGGAAGCTGCCCATGGTCGGGCAGCGCGGCGAAGGTCACCTTCGTGAGCGTCGCGACCACCCCCTCCGCCTCCCGGACATCGGGAGCGAAGCCCTGGATCACCAGTTCGGCCTCGCGATCGGTCTGCCGACCGAAGACGAGCAATGTCGAGAGCAGACGTCCCGGTGCGGGGGCGTCGATACCCGCATCGTAGACCCGCCACACCGATCGCGGCGGCACCGCGCCGCGCGACACCCACTCCGAGCGCTCGAACGGCGTCGCTTCGAGCCGGCCATCCTTACGGAAGCGATCCTCGAGGAGATCGAGGCCGTCGCCACTGGCGTCCTCTGCCGGGAGCGCTCCCGAGACGCGAATCAAGGGGATCACCGGGGAACGGTCCTTGTCAGCCTCCGTCTCGAGCGCCATCGCCCGCCCGGTGGCTTCCACCGCGGTGTCGTGGTCGGCTCGGCGGAGTTTCGCCACGGTGGCCCACGCCTCCGCAGCCTCGTAGGGAAGCGCCAGGAGTTCGCAGATGCGGGCCAGGTTGGTGAACACCTCGGGACTCTGTCCCGCAACTTTCTTGAGGCTGCGGAACGTCGTCAGCGCCTTGCCGAGCCGCCACTCACGTGCGGCCTTGAGGCCGATATCGAACTCGAACCGCCACGGTGAGTCTTCGGGGCAGGATTCGAAAGGCACTCTGGCCCGCAAGGCCGCGGGGACACCGGCCGAGCCGACCGCGGAGGCGAGCGCGTGCCTGTCTTCGAGGGAGCCGATGTCGGCATCGGTGAGCCACTCCACGATCCCCTGGGCGAAGCCGGTCTGTCCTGTCTGGGCGGCCACCTGCACGAGCGTCGCCGCGATCCGTTCCATCTCCGTGCCGATGTCCGTCCCGGCAGCCTCCCGAGCCTTGTCGAACAGCCCGGCCGCCTCCTGGATGCGGCCGTTGATCGCCTCGGCGACGGCCGCCTGCCCGAGCGCGAGGGGATTGCCGGGGAACGCTGAGAGGAACTCCGCGGAGCCTGTCGCCGCCTCGGCGAACTTGCGGGTGGCGAGTTGGAGCTTCGTGCGCGTGGCGAGCAGGCAGGCCCTGCCCGGAGTCTTGGCGAGTTGCCGCTCCACCTGCTCGAGGGCGGCGGTCACCTGATCACCATCGAGAAGTCGCTCGAGTTGCTCGAGTTCACCGACGAGATCCTGGCAGCAGAACTTGATCTTCTTTCCCGTTCCTCCGGGACAGGCGGCATAGGGATCGATCGGCATGCGCGGGCGAACTCCGGTGGTCAGGCGTGATGCGACGAGGAAAAACGGCCAACGACGCGAACCCTGCGGCCCGATCGCGGCTCCGGCCGAGACGCATGGCGGCGGCCGTCAGAGTTCGAATGTACCAGAGCAGGGCGCCGTCGGCAGGCGGTGGCCGGGGCCCCATTTGCCCCTCTTCCCCGGCATCTGCATACTTGTCGACAGCGCGGGACAGGCGGCCGGCGCGACCACAGCCCGGTTCCCTCCTCCCCGGTCGGCGGACCTCCGGTTTCGCTGCTCCGCGGCCCCGGACGACGGTCCCCATCGCCATGCGACAGCCGCGAATCCTCGTCGTCGACGGCGCCGGTCCCACCGGCCTGCCCTATGCCCGCCTCGTGGCGAGGCTGCAGCCGATGGAAGTGCGCGTCGAGACGTCGCTCGAGAAGGCCGTCGACAGCCTCGCCCGTGATGCCTGGGATCTGGGAATCCTCACCGTCCGCGAGGGCGAGTCGACCATCCCTCTCCACGCGGCGATCCGCGCAGCCGACCCCCGGCTTCCTGCCGTGGTCGTCGATCCCAGGCCTTCGGTCGACGCCGCCCGGATCTGCCTCCAATCGGGGCCGAGCGACTATCTCGACATGGCCGACGTCGAGGCGTCGCTCGAAGACGCGCTGGTGAGGCTGCTCGCCGCCAGCCGACAACGCGACGCCGAGGAGGTGTTGCGGCGGGTCGTCGAGCGGCCCTATTCCTTCGAGGGCTTTCTCGGTGAGAGCCCGCCGATGAGGCATGTGTATTCGATCATCGAGCGCGTGGCGACGAGCAACGTCGACGTGCTCGTGACCGGCGAGACGGGGACCGGCAAGGAACTCGTCGCGCGGGCGATCCATCAGCGGAGCCGTCGTGCCCAGGGGCCGTTCGTGCCGGTCGACTGCGGCGCGATCCCCGACATGCTCCTCGAGAGCGAGTTGTTCGGTCATGAACGTGGTGCCTTCACCGGGGCCGATGCCCGCCGGATGGGGCTCATCGAGTTCGCCGACGGGGGCACGCTGTTCCTCGACGAGGTCGGCGAATTGCCCCTTCCGCTCCAGGCCAAGCTCCTCCGCGTGCTCCAGGAGCGACGTGTGCGGCGCGTCGGCGCCCGTCAGGAGAATGCCGTCGATGTCCGGGTGGTGGCCGCCACGTCGAGGCCGATTGACGAGATGGTGGAGCGGGGCACGTTCCGTCGCGATCTCTTCTACCGGATCAATGTCGTCCGCATCGATCTTCCCCCGTTGCGGACACGTGGTGACGACATCGGCTTGCTGGCGGAGTGGTTCGCCAACCGCGCCGGGCAGGAGATGGGGAGGCCGGTGGCCGGCCTGACCACCGACGCCTATCAGATCTTGAAGAACTACCACTGGCCGGGGAATGTCCGCGAGCTCCAGAATGTCGTCCGCCGGTCGATCGCGATGGCGCGCGGTCCGATGGCCGGGGTTGACGATCTCCCCGACGACGTGGTCACTGCGGCCGGCCGTTCCGCCGGCGCTGAGGCCGGGGCGATCGGCTTCTTCGCCCAACGCGCCGAGCAGGTCGCCCGCTTCGAACGCTCGTATCTCACCGAGCTCCTCACCCGCCACCTCGGTGACGTATCGGCGGCCGCCCGGGAAGCCCGTTTGCCGCGAGGCACGCTCTACCGCCTCATGAAAAGCCACGCGCTCGACGGGGCGAGCTTCCGCCGCCAGCCGGGGGGCGATCCGCCGGAGGCCGATCGGGCGGTGTGAAAGGGCATGCCGGCTGTCCCACGAGCGCGACACCGCGCCGCGCCGGCGCGACACCCCCTATCCCCGCGTCGCCACGGGGGAAATACCGCTTGGATCCGGCCCGAGAATCGCCGCGGTGTTTCATCGGCGCGACGCCTTCCGGCCCCGGTTCCGGGCGGGAAGCGAGTCTCTGGGCCGGAATCGGACGATCTGCCTGCCTCGCCGCGTATGGCACGTCATCTGCACTGTTCGATGGGCAGAGGCGCGGTGCCGGGATCGACACCGCGTAGCCGTCTTCCCGTCCCACCCCGTTCAGGAGTCCGTGCCATGAAAAAGATCGAAGCCATCATCCGCCACTTCAAGCTCGAAGAGGTGAAGGACGCGCTCAATGCCGCCGGCGTCCGCGGCATGACCGTCACCGAGGTCCGCGGTTTCGGACGCCAGAAGGGGCACACCGAGACCTACCGCGGTGCCGAGTATTCCGTCGACTTCCTCCCCAAGGTGAAGATCGAGGTCGTTGTCAGCAACGAGGAGGCTCCGGCCGTCATCAACAAGATCATGACCACCGCCCGCACCGGCCAGGTCGGCGACGGCAAGATCTTCGTGAGCGATCTGGCCGAGGTCGTCCGCATCCGCACCGGCGAGACGTCCGGCGCCGCGATCTGACGTGTACGGCGGCACGGCCCTTCTGGCCGTGCCGCCTCGGGCCCGCCGCGGCGAACGCCGAGGGTTCGCCGGGCGGGCGGTCGGTCGCGTCTCCCGGTGGCCGCGGGCCTCCGCGCCGGCGGTGCATGCGTGCCTCGTCGGGATTTGAGCCTCGGCGTCCGGCAGCACCCGGTCCTGAAGCGCCACTCAGGTCGCCAGGGGGCGGGTCATCTCCACGGGGACAACCCAGCGGTCGTAGTCCTCGGCGCTGACGTATCCCGTGGCGACGGCGGCGGCCTTGAGGCTCGTCCCCTCGAGATGGGCCTTCTTGGCGATCTTTGCCGCCTTCTCGTAGCCGATGTGGGTGTTGAGGGCTGTGACGAGCATCAGCGACTCGTCGAGGTGATGCTGGATCCGGGCGAGATTGGGCTCGATCCCGGTGGCGCAGTGGATCCGCATCGAATCGCAGGCATCGGCCATGAGTTCGGCCGACTCGAGCACGTTGTGGATCATCACCGGCTTGTAGACGTTGAGCTGGAAATTGCCCTGTGATCCGGCGAACGCCACCGCGGCGTCGTTGCCGAACACCTGCACGCAGACCATCGTCATCGCCTCGCACTGCGTCGGATTGACCTTGCCCGGCATGATCGAACTTCCCGGCTCGTTCTCCGGGATCGAGATCTCGCCGATGCCGCAGCGCGGGCCCGAGGCGAGCCAGCGGATGTCGTTGGCGATCTTGAGCAGGGCCATCGCCAGACCACGCTCGGCGGCGCTCATATCGACGAGGGCGTCGTGGGCCGACAGGGCGGCGAACTTGTTCTCCGCCGACGCGAACGGATGGCCCGTCTCCGCCGCGATGAACTTCGCGGCCGTATCGCCGAACCGCGGATGGGCGTTGAGGCCGGTGCCGACGGCGGTGCCGCCGATCGCGAGCTCGTAGAGCCCGGGGAGCGATCGTTCGATGGTGGCGATCCGGTCGTCGAGCTG
>Ga0164293_10004233_pt1 | contig 12273 bp, 6 predicted proteins | sample GEODES118metaG_FD_111487 | JGI IMG/M metagenome (GOLD analysis project Ga0164293, IMG submission 111487) | Eutrophic lake water microbial communities from Lake Mendota, Wisconsin, USA - GEODES118 metaG | ecosystem: Environmental > Aquatic > Freshwater > Lake | place: USA: Lake Mendota, Wisconsin... | reverse complement strand
TCTTCATCGGCCTTGGCTTTTCGTTCAGCCTCTTTTGATAGGCGTTCGTTCTCTTTGCTCAAACGATCAATCTCGTCTTGCTTAGACTTCAGCTCATCTTTTGTAGGGGCTGTGAGTTCAAGCTCTCCCGCCGGTCTTTCGCTTGGTTCAGCAGCGCGATCCTCGCCTTCGGGCTCAACGATCTCAGCAGCTTGATCAGCTTCTCTTTGTTCATCAAAGGCGATTTGGAGTTCACGATTCTGTTCCTCAATAGTTAGGTATTCGTCAATCAGGTCGCCAAATGGCTCAACACCTTCCTGAATATTCTTGATCTCTTCTTTGACATCGTGTGGCAGATAGTCTTTATTGCCCACCAGATCCTTGATGTACTGAGCTGATTCAGCCGCATCAAACCGGCTTGACTCATGACGCATAGCCGGTGGCAAGAATGGATCTAAAAGACCGTCAGCCGCCAGCTCTGTAATGTATGTGCCGCGCTTACCGCTTTTCTTTGTGACTTGTAGCTTCTTGTTACCAAGACTTGGGTTTCTGCCAAAGATTTCCCTGACCTCTTCAGGATCAAGCTTGCCAGCCAATGCACTCCAAAGACTGCCCGACTTGTAAGTCAGCTCGTCTATTTGCTTGCCAGCTTGTGACAACACCCCTCTGGCTTCGACAACTTCTTGAGGCTCTGGAATAGAACGCTGTAAAGACTTCTGCGCCTCGGCTGCACCAACCTTGGCCGCTTCAATGGCCGCATCCAAGTTTTCTTGGTTCGTTGTTTTCTTACTGCGGTTAAAGCCTTTATTTAAGGCCTCAAACTTATTAATTAGTATTGAACCATTGGCCGAAAGGGTTTGAATCTGGCTGCGTAGATCTTTAATATCCTTGGGCACATTCAGATCGGAAGCGCCATACATGGTATAGCCTTCATCATTCAAACGATCTGTGACGGCTTGTATTGAATCTGTGATGGTTTGTAAGGCCTGCTTAGCTTCGGGCTTGGCTTTACTGTTAAACAGTTTAAGTTTGTCCTGACCCTTTGGTTCATCGCTGTAAAAATTAGACCAGCTCCACTTCTCGGATGGGCGCTCAACACCCTCTTCAAGAGTGCCTTGCTTGGCTTGTTCTTGCTTAAGCTTGCTGCGGTAAAACTCAAGGTTCTTTTCGGTAACTTGGTTCTTCTCAATTGCAGTACGCATTCCACTTACAAACGGCTTCTGACCAAGCCCTTCAAGCCTGTCTGCAATATCGGTAGCTTCTTGTTGAATAGGATTTAACTCAGCCTTGGGAACCGATGCTTGATACTCGGCTTTTAAACGTGCGTAATCAGATTGAATCTTGTCGTACTGCTCTTGATTAATGCGGCGCTCACGGAAAGCATCAGAAGCCACAAAATTAAGCTTGGCCGCTTTGTCGTATTGCTCTTTAAGGGTAGGTTCTGCGGGCGCTTCTTCTTTGGGGGCCTCGGCAGCTGGAGCCTCAATAGCTGGAGCCGGCTTCTCTTCTGCAACCTCCTCCTCTTGTAAGTTTGGAGTAAGTTCCACTTCTTTCACTGATATAGTGGGAGCCAAAAGTTCTTGCAACATAGCGTCTGTATCTTGAGACGCAGATGGCGGGGCAACCTCTGGCGCAATTGGGGCAATTGGGGCAACTTCTGGGGCAATTGGGGCTGCTGCCTCAGTCGGCATAGGAGTTTGTGTAGCTTGTTTCCTGCGGCCTCCTGCAGCCGTAGCGCCAACACCCATGGTGGCACCAGTTACAAGGCCCATACCGGCAGCTTCAGGCACACCCTCTAATAAGGGTTTGTCTGTAGCGTAGTTCATCCACATTGTCTCTTGTGCAGACTGTGGCATTTCCTCAAATACACCTTCAGAGATGCCAGATGCGGTAGCTCTTGTGGCAAAGTCTTTAACTGACTTGGAGCCAGTTTGCGCTCCACCACCAACTAGCAACGTATCAATATCATCAAAACCAAACTTTTTAGCTAATTTACCGCCGGCCACACCAAATGCGGCTGTGCCAACGCCAGAGCCAACGGCAGACAAAGCCTGCTTACCCGTCAACAGCTTGTCCTCAGTGCCTTGACGTATTTGCTCTGCAGCTGCACCGGCACCAAGCACACCTTCGCCAGCCGCGCCAGCAAGGTATGGAGACAAGGCCGGAGCAGCCTTTAATATGCCTCGGGCCACGGCAGCGCCGCCTAGCATTTGCGGAAGTGATTCTCCAACCGCTGTAGCAATCGTGCTTGGGTTTTGGAGTGCTGCACCAATCGTTGGCAAGAAACCTTTTGTCTCTTTAACTTGGCGGTTTGCATACTGCTGGGCTTCGGACAAATAAGTGTCCAAAATTGCTTTGGCTTCCTTAGGCCTGTAACCGGCCTGCTCAAGAATTTTTCCAGCATAGCCTAGTGTAGGTATATCAGCCAATCCAACAAATGCTTCAGGCAGGCCAATAGCACCCTTGAGGAGGGTGACCCCTGAATCTATAACTGAGCCGCCTAACGTCCTGTCATAGCCCTTAGCTTCTCTTGCTGCAACTTGGGCGCGGTACTCATCCGCAGTCATGGCGTTTAATCCGCCTGTTGATGGCTGTAAAGCTTCTTTGCGTGGAGCTATGGATTCAATGCCGCCTTCAGATGGAGCACCAACAGCTCCCATCATCTGTTCTTCAGGAGAGAGAATGGGCTCTGGAAGACGGGCGGTTTTTACAACTTCCCACCTATTACCAACTAGATATGCCGTATCCCCTGCGTCATTCTTAGCTGTTTGTGCTGGAGGAGTCCATTTGTTGTCAACAAGAAACAGCACCTCCCCAGTTTGAGGATTAACAGCACGTTGCATAATGAAATCCTAAATTATTTAACAGGAGTAAAACCAGCTGGTAGCGGAGGAATGGTTCCGGGAGCTGGTCTACCTGAAATTTTATCCAAAAATGTTCGTGTATCTACGGGTGGTTTTGTGGGTTCTGGAATAATTTGTCCAGATTGAACTAATTTTGCAGCACTAACCATTTTTTGCGCCGTTTGCGCTAATTCTTCCATATCTACGCCCGGATTATCTTTTACAAGAATTCTCATAGCATCTTCAAACGTCAAAGTTCCAGACTTAGCTTGCCCTTGCATTTGCCTAAACAGATCTGGATCTTTACGCAAAAGCGCAAGCTCTTCTTGGAACCTTGAGGGTTTGTCTGCAGTACGTTTGGTCTGGTCGTACATACGCTTCTCATGCGCTTCCTGTGCCTTGTAGCGCGCTTCTTGAGCTGCGCGCTGGGCCAGTTTGTCAGCTTGATTAAGAACCTCTGTAGCGCCAGTGCCTTTGAGCTCTTCAATCTTAGCCTTACGGGTATTGATCTGCTCTTTGAGCTTCATGGCTTCATCAACACGGCCTTCAGCAAACGCACGTTGCATTTGCTCAATATCCGCTTGGAGCTTCATTGTCTCAATAGTCTGAGCACGTTCCATAGCCTGTTGTTTAGCGGCACGTTCTTCTTGTGCGGCAGTGGCAGCGTTATAAGACTTACCAAAGCCACCAAATGCGGCTCCAATGCCTCCCATACCCTTTTGGCCACGGGTAGCTTCACCAGCGGAAATCAAAGCCTGCGATAAAGCGGCAAGACCTTGCCGGCCTTCACCTTCTTGGAACCTAGAGCGTTGGGCTGTGTTCTGCAGCTCAAGCTGGGCGGCCAACTTAGTTAATGTATCGCCGGGGATTTTGTCAATAATGCCGGCAAGCTGTGGGTTCTTGGCCAACACTTCAGCGCGAACTTGATCACGGCTAACTGGCTCGGGCAGATCTGTTTTACCTTGCAAACGATCCATCAAAATCTTGTTGGCCAAACCTACAGGGAGTTTGTCAGCAGTCTGTTCATCTGAGTATGTGCCTGACACAGATTCGCCGGGAGGTAGAACCAACTGCTCATCAGGGCCAGCAAACGCCACAATACCGCCGGGCGCGTAGTTAAACATACGATTGCTGATAGGCAGATTAGCCAATCCACCACCAGCCATGCCGGGTGCGCCAGCTGGAATAGAGCCGGGTCGTGACATTTGTTGTGGGGGCATAGGCCGAGCTGCTGGCGGCACTTGCATGGGTTGCATCTGAGGAGCCATCTGGGGCTGTACTGCAGGCATAGGACGGGGCATCCCTGCAGGATTCATCCTCATGTTCATACCCTGACCAACGCCGGGAAGTGCCACTTGCTGGTTAAGCTCGCTCTCAAGCTTCTCTTTAACAGAAGAATCAGGTGCTTGAGCTGCGCGTTGCTCCATAGACTTTCGGCGGTTCATTTCGCCAAGAGCCATGTACGGGGGAACCTGCGGGTTCTGCCCATTAGCGTAAGCCATGATCGCCGGTGTTGGCAGATCTTTTAAGTGCTCTTGGATTTGAATGAGATTCATGATGTCTTCTGTCCTAAATCAAGACCGAGGCTGGTTAATAAATCGCCTACGTTTTTGTATCCTAATGCACTAGCCGCCGCCGTGCCACCGCCTAGCACTGATAACAGTGATCCAATACCAGACATCTGGCCGGGTGTATTTTGTACAGATCCAGTGGGTAGACCAGAGATCATGTCACGCTGAAACTGTACTTGTTGGTATGGATACTGACGTTGCTTCTCAAACTCAGCCAGATCAGCAGCCACGCCTTCAGCAGTAATGCCGCGCTCTTGTGCTCCGCCTGCAAGCTGTTGTTGCAGATTGCTGAGGTTTGCTTGGTTCGCAATGTTACCCAAGTTACCTTGAGCTTGAGCCGCCTGTAAGCCCGTCTGTAGGCCTTGCAAGCCAAAGCCAGCACCATACTGAGCTTCTTGCATTTTGCGTTGCTGGTCAGCGTTAAACTGCTGTTGTGCATTGTTAAATGCGCTGCTATAGCCTTGGCCAGTAATGTTAGCTTGTGTGTTGGCAAGGTTACGCTGTGTCTCTGCATCAAGGATAGCCTGACGAGATCCACCAAACCCACCGGCCTGAGTCATTTTGGCGGCGTTCTGCTGTTGGGTAATCTGAGACTGACGGCGGGCTTCATCAAGTTGAGGATTAAGTGCAGCCTGCAGATACGGGTTCATGTAGTTCTGAGCCTGAGTGGCATCGAACGATTGAGTCGTAGGCGTGTAGTTCAGGCCTTGAGCTGTTGTGCCAATCGTGCCAGCCGTAGTGGCCGCAGTTCCAATGCTCGATGGGACAGTCAAAGAGCCAAGACCTTGGAAAGCCGTGTTCTGTAGGTTAGACGCGCCAGCAGTCAGTGGCCCTTGGTAGGTCTGATAGGGTGACTGGGATAGGGCTTGAGCCTGTCCCAAGTAGTTGGTGATGTACGGCGAAGCCCAATCGGCTAGGCCTTGGGTGTTTGTCGATCCTGTGGGTAGGGTTTCTCCGGCCATAACAGCTCCTTAAGCGGGTAAGTATTTGTGTGCTTTTGTATCAGCAGCTACGTTTTTAGTCTTGCGGCGCGCGCCTTGAACACGATCCATCATGTCGTAAAGCTTCTGAGCGCCTGCGTTTGTAGAGCCGTTACCTAGTTCAGATACAACTCTTGCTGGTACAACAAACTCACCTTCTGCCAAGCGGGCTGGTTGTTTACCACCGATTGTCGCAGGAATTGAATCTGATACGCCGTCACCGGGGCCACGTAGTAAACGTCCACCATCTGAGTAACCACCCAGATCAGAGATGCCACCACCGCCATACATCATTCCACCGCCAGCGGCTCGCTGTGTATAGGTGGTGGGTGAGAAGTAAGTAGTTCCACCAGCTCCGGGACGCGCCTGTGAACCAGATATTGGGCCGTATGGAAGTTGTGTACGATTGGCCTGTAAAGATGGGATTGTCCCACTTGAACCCTTGGAGCCACCGCCACCCTTATTCATCATGGCCATCAAAGCCAACAATGCCATGAGCATATTGTTGTTGTCTTTTTTGCCAGTTGGTGTTTTAGGTGTTGTTGGTGTTTTAGTTGTTACTGCGTCTTTAATAATTTTTTTGGTATCTGTTTCAATTCTTTTATCGTTAACGTCAACCTTCTTCCCAGTATCAGTGACTGTTCCGTCTTTATCAACTTTTAAAACTTTTCCGTCACCAGTGATAACGGTCTTTGTGCCGTCAGCATTGGTAATAGTTTTGCCGCCACCGGGAACATAGCCTTTGCCGCCCGTTGCATCCACGTAACCGGAACCTTTGGTATTAAGGGTGCCGTTAGCAATTAACGCTTGGGTCTGAGCTTCGTTTAAATACGATGTTTTTTCAGTGGTTGGGTTATAAACTGTAGCTGTACTTCCGCCAACCGGGTCATCATTGATCATGACCTTGTTGCCGCCAACATCTTGCCACTGACTGGTAAACCCGCCCTTGTCTCGCATGATGTCGGTCATGTTCCTGTCGTACTCGTCAAAGTACTGCATGACATCAGCGCCGCCAAAGTCTTGGGTTTTATCCTTGTAAAAGTCCATTTGCTTTTCACGGTTAGCAATTTGCTCATCCGTTAAGCCTTCGTTATACAAAGCATTAAAGTCTGTAGCTGCAAGATTCTCAGCTGAACTAGGGTTCATTGAAGTCAAAAGCTCTGCAATATTTGCTGGAGGAGCTGCTTGATCAAAGTCACCGGGGCCTAGGAGATTTCTTTCATACTCATCAAGGTTGACTCTTTTTGAGCCAAGGCTACGGTTTAACGCTTCTGTATCACCACCCAACAAGCTGGCAATATCAAAAGCTTCTGGGCCTAAATCTATGCCAGATAAGTCAATCCCACTATCGCCACCCACTAAAGCAGATAGGTCAATGCCCTCAAGGCCGGACAGATCCATGGCGCCGGGGCCAGCATCTAAAGACCCAAAGTCAATCCCACTGTCACCGCCCAAAAAGCTGGAAATATCAAAAGCACCCTCGCCAGCGTCTAGGCTACCAAAATCAAATTCGTCACCCATATCAATCTCCAGTTAATGAGCCAAACACCCTGTTAGCCGCCATGTTCTTGCCGGTACCTAACAAAGAATTTCTGACCATTGGTGCTAGTGATCCTGTGTTACCAGTCAATAACGCCGCTACCAATTGAGCCCCCACATTAGGAGCCGCCTTACTTAAATACTCTTCAACCAGTGACGGGTTCTCACTCTTAGGCAGTAAGCTTGAGATACCTTCAGCCGTCCTACCGCCAGCTTCTGACAGTGCCGTATTGATCAGTGCTTGCTGGGGAGTTGCCCCGCTTAACAAGCTGGACGTTCCAGTTTGAGCCAACTGGCCTTCTTTGCCGCCAATAGCATTACCTACAACACCAGACAATTTATCAATCAAAATAGCTGCTAGAGGATTGGGCGACATTAGATAAGGCCCATACTCCTTGGCGTAATCCATAAAGCCCTTTTGAGCCGGCATACTTCCATTGAGCTGGTTCAAGTAAGCCTGATCTACACTGGACAACTGTGTGGCCGCTGGGCCTGCATCCAAAGAGCCAAAGTTATATTGACTCATATCAACCGTTGGCATGGCGTAGTTGACCGGAGCCATGTCGGGCAAGTTAAGCAAGTTGGGCGTGAAGTCCATACTGCCAAAGTCAAAATTAGACGGCATTGTTTCCTGACCGCCGTAGCTGTCAAGCATATCGTCAAAGTTGTATTCTTCATCCATATTAAGCCGCTTGTGTCATTTTTTTCAACATTGCTTCACGGATTGCTGGAGGCTGCTGATTAAGCAATTTTGCCACCAAGCTACCACCAAGCCCATCAAAGGCAGTCTTATCTGTAAGTGTATCCTTGCCACCATTCTTTATCAAGCCGGGTAATGATGCAAGACCCCCGCCGGCCTTACCAATTACGTCTTTGTTTAAGTTCAACTGTGAAGCTACTTGAGCAATAGCAGCCATGGGGTTCTTAGACTCCAAAGCTTTTATCAAAGACAAACCTTTTGCAGCTGTAACGGCATCCGAGCTTCCAGACATCTGGGCGCCAATATTTGCCAATGATGTCAGATCTTTGTTTTCAATAGCCTTGGCAATAGACGCGCCAGACAATAAGTCTTTGGTTGATAAGTTGCCAACAACATTTGCGCTAGGATTAAACGCATCTGGGCCAAACAAATTCTTATCGGAAGCTAAACCCGCGCCACTCATGGCCAGACCCAAAATATCTTTGTTGTCAATAGCATTTGCCACGTTGGCAATCTTAGAAGCCGTACCAATGTTAGACAACGTTCCTGCACTAGCGCCAAGCGTCTTTGCAATCTCTCCGCCCACAGGTAGCGCGCTTAACAAAGCCTGCTTCCAGTTACCTTCGCTTGCCGCATAAAGCGCATTAATGGCCTGTGCAAATGGTGCAACACCGGGAATGAACGATGCTACGGCCAAGAGTGGTGCAAGCTGCCCCATATCACTGCTAGACGCGCCACTTGTATAAAAAATAGGGTTGCCGTCTTTAAACTGGACGTTGTAGCCGGTGTTGCCTTTACCCCTGAACGTGCCAGACCAAGAGTTACCACCAGTGCGTTCGGCATAATTGGATGCCTTGGATAGTAATTCACCAGTGACTTTGTTACCAGCCGCTGTGCTAGTTTGGGTAACTATTTTTCCATTTTTATCTTTTGTTAATTTTGATGAGTCAACTGGTTCAAGGTAGCTACCATACTCACCACCATCTTTAGAAAGACCATACACAGATTCAAGTTTTGCATCCTTGGGAACCGCAACCATACGCATTTCAGGGTATTCGTAATCTCCGCCGTCTCCATAACTACCCGTTACCATTTTCCCTGTAGGCTCGTAAATATAACTAGAAGTTTTGCCGTCCTCATCAGTTTGGGTGCGAATTTGTTTCCCGTTGTACGTTTTATACATTTCTTCTACAGGCGTATAAACAGGAATTTCACCAACTTGGCGAATGTCAGTAATACCAGCCGCAACAAGGTTCTTGGCCATGTCTTCAGTCATTGCATCCAACGATCCAAAGCCGCCCTTCTTACCCCCACTAGCCCCACCTTGGTAGTACTGAGCTGTGCCAGCGGCTTGCTGGGCTTTGAGCTGTTCTAGAACCGTACTAACAGCAATAGGGTTTAGGCTTTCGTAGTTCTTGCCGCCGTATGAACCAGAGTAATCCTTAGCAGCCTTTTCGCTGAACTTTTGCAAAGCCGCGCCGTAAATTCCATCAACGGCTGGGTTGGTTTTAAGTTCTTCAATCTTTGCCCTGATCTCTGCCGCCGACATTTTGGTGTCGTTCATCAAAGCTTCAAGAGTCTTTGGAGCTTCTTTAACAGGGTTTAAGTAGTCTTGGACTGCCTTGACTGTGGTGTTTCCAGCTTTGGCAAGGTCTTCATCTGTGACTTTGTACTGGCTTTGGAGTGCCAGCATGGTCTTGGCTTTGTTGGCTTCAGCTTCGGACAGGGCTGTAGCGTCTGTACCAGCCTTAGTCTTAGCCTCCTCAAAACCCTTGGCAAGGTTAGCAAGACCCTTGTCGTAAGCATCAAACAGGGAATCTACCCCGTCTTTTTTTAAACCAGAGTACTTGGCTATTTCTGACGCATCAAGACCTCGAGTCCGGGATTCATTCTTAATGGTGGCTATTTCATCAAATGTAGTGCCCTCATCCTTGGCCAGTGAGGTTGTAATAAAAGATTTAATCTGACTGCCGTAATCCTTACGATATGCATCAGCAGCTTCTTTGCCAAAAGCTTTGTCAATAGCGGCGTCATCCATGCCATAAGACTGAGCAGTTTCAAAGATCTTGTTGTTCTTGTCAAAAGCCGACAGCGTTGTGTCTTTAGCAATGGTGTCTGTAATTGACTTAAGAAAAGTAGGCGCTACAAATTTTGAATAGGGATCATCTTTCCTGTCAATTAAAAACTGGTTAACTTCCGTGTTAAATCTTTGTTTTAGTTGTTCTGGTGTTAGTCCAGAGCCGGCAATCTTATTCCAGTATTCAAACCCACCTTGATCAATTTGGTTGATTTCAGTGCCCATTCCAGTACGGCCAATAGACGCATACAAATCATTAACTGCTTTTGTATTGGTTTTTTCAGTGTTTGCAGCAGCTTCAAATCTAGCAATTTCAGATGGGTCTAAAGAATCACCAAACTCTTTCTTCCAATAATCTATTACGCTCTGTGAATCAGGGGCTCGGCCAAGGTACTGTTGGTATAACGAAGCAACATCTGTAACTGGGTAGCCCTCTTTATCAATGAGGCTTCCGTTTGCAGTTCTAAACGTTCCATTTCCTAAATCAACAGGCCTAAACATACCTCCAACCGTGTGATGGGAAAAGTCAATATCATTTTTAAAACCTTCTCCACCTGTGTCTATTGGTTTTGGCGGAAGAGATGCAATCCCGTCACTTACAATGCTACGACCCTCAGTTATAGCTCGCTTTTGTTCCTCATCAATAATTCGTTTTTGAACGCCTTGAGGAGACAGGTTGGTTACTGTTTGATTGTTTACAAGGTTGGGAGCTAACTGCTGTTGTTCAGTTACAGAGCGATTGGCCAGCTCTCCTTGAGCCGCTTGCATAAAGCTGGCTTGCTGTTCTGGTGTTACAACGCCCGTACCAAACGCACCTTGCCAATACTGAAGACCGCCTTCATCAGGAGCTCGGCCAAGATACTGCGTGTACAGATCGTTAACCGTCATTGCTGGCGGCGCTGGAGAAGGCAACGCTACAGGAGCTGGTGTAGTTGCCACGGGTGTAGGTATGGGGGCTGGAGTTGCAGGCGATGTATCTTCAAATACATCTTTTCCAAATTGTTGTGCAAAATAATCAACTGGCATCATCCGACCTTCCAATTAGTTCCATCTGAGTAAACGGGCACAGCTACTGCCCCGCCAGTTACCACGGTTGCCCCAAACGTTGGGCCTAAAGCATCTGTTACAAAAGACCTTGCGCCCTTACCAGAAGTGACCGCGCTGGGTAGCGTAGCCACAGTGTAATTAACCAAGGGAGGCACTACGCCAGAAGTCATTAACTGAGTTGTTAAAGCATCAAGCCTATTAAAATACAGACGCAAAATGTTTAGCATCTGATCAAAATACACGCGGTCGTATTCCGTTGGAGGCAACGGCAGATTAGGCGCGGCTACCTTGTTTAGTTCAAAGTCGGTGGTAACAAGAAAGCTCATCGTCTGCCGTCCGGTCTGATGTCAATACGGGTAGCACCCAACTGCCATGTTGTTCCAAGGTTGTCTGAACTAACCTTCAAGATTAACTGCCTGCCCCGCACACGGGTATTAATTTGGCCTGTAAAGCCTTCAGTCACTGTGTACTGAGCGCCCGTTAATTTATCTACATCTTTGTTTACCGCCGTGCCAGTACCAGAACCTGAGTTCTGCATAGGATACAAAGTGTACGTAACTTGCGGAGTTGGAGAAGCGTCTGAGCCTGAGAACGTTAAGTCAGGCAGCATTCTCCAAACAAAACCAAAGTGCTCGCCATCTTCAATGTCAAACTCTGAGGATGAGATGTAAGCCTCAATACCTGCGGGCGTACCTGTCTCATTATTGTCTAAGCCAAACTCTTGATCGACCAAGTTGTAGTTGTACGTAGCGGCAATAGGAAAGTCTCTTAGGCCAGAATCAAGCCAAGCTGTGCGCTCCATAGTGCCGTAGTACCAGATTTTCTCAAGGTAGTTGTACACCACATAACGGTTGGCAACTAAACTGCCAGCCGAGCAATAGAACCACCAGACTTCATTAAAGCCTTCGTTTGTACTGGCAAAAACCTGTTGGTTTTGCTGGAGGTTAATGTCTTGGTAAACGTACCGGCGAAGGTCGCATGGCAAAGTTTGCAAACGTCCATCGTACAGATAAAACTTATCCACACCCATCCAGTACACCACACCAGAAGCTTGAGCCGCTGCGTTTTGACCAAGGATAGAGATGTTATCTCCCATCAACTGGCTAGACCAAACCACTGGCGGGCCAATGTATTGGAGAGAATAAATGGCAGAATCAGTCCACACCAAAATCTCTTGGCGGGTTTGAATGGCAGTTACGATGCTTGAGCCGTGAGACAACGTAACACTACCGGCCTGATTAGTAGCAGAGGGTGTCCAGTTAACTACAGACTCCTGATCCGACCAGCGAATCAACATAGGATTTTGTGTGGTAGATCCTAGATCATTACAGCCAAACGCAAAAACAAACCGACTAATGTCAGATACAAATACAAAGTTCTGAATGATTGGGCAGTCTGATGCACCCGCCAGACTTACGATGTCTACGCCATTAGGCATGATGTAGTGGTCACCAGACTGCGTTCCTGTTGTGGTAATGGCCGCACCGCCAACAGTAGTCGCCAAGTTAAAAGTATTACCACTAACGTTAATAACGTA
>Ga0164293_10004232_pt1 | contig 12278 bp, 13 predicted proteins | sample GEODES118metaG_FD_111487 | JGI IMG/M metagenome (GOLD analysis project Ga0164293, IMG submission 111487) | Eutrophic lake water microbial communities from Lake Mendota, Wisconsin, USA - GEODES118 metaG | ecosystem: Environmental > Aquatic > Freshwater > Lake | place: USA: Lake Mendota... | reverse complement strand
GTCTCCAGCGCCGCCAGCTCCAGCCGGCCATCGGGGGCCACGGGCAGCAGGGTGAGCGGAAAGCCGTGGCGTTCCAGATAGCGCAGCGGATCCAGCACGGCCCGGTGCTCGCTCACCAGGCTCACCAGCCGGCGGCGTGGCGGCTCGCTGCCGGCTGCCCGGGTGCTGCCTGCCGCCAGGGCGGCCTCGGCCACGCCCTTGAGGGCCAGGTTGTTGGCCTCGGTGGCTCCGCTGGTGAACACCACCCACTCCGGTGGCGCGCCCACGGCCGCCGCCACCTGGCCGCGGGCCCGCTCCACCGCTGCCGCGGCGGTGAGCCCCGGCCGGTGGCCGCGGCTGGAGGGGTTGGCACAGCGCTCGCTCCACCAGGGGCCCATCGCCGCCTGCACGGCCGGATGGCAGGGGGTGCTGGCCTGGTGATCGAGGTAGGCGAGCATGGCTGGTCGTGCCTGCCGCCATGCTGACAAGCCCCCGCAGCGCTCGTCGCAGCGTTTGTGGCAATCCTGGTCGCAACGCCCATTGCGGTGCGCTGCTGGTCGGCGTGCTGCTGGCGCCCGGGCTCGCTTGGGCGGAAGGGGGCGCCCAGAAGCCCTCGGAAAACCGCCCCGCCAACATGGTGATCCTGCAGGAGCGGCTCAGTCACCAGGGGATGACGGCGATTGGCGTCTACGACGTGGAGGTGGATGCCACCACGCCTGGGCTGCGGCGGGTGAAGGTCTGGGAGGAGCAGCCCAACAACGTGGTGGTGCGCGTGGACACGATCCGCTGCAGCCCCGCCGCGCCGATGCGGGTGTCCAGCGACGGCAGCCGCTTCTTCATGCGCGAGCTCAATCCGGGCGGGCCGATCACCGCCGGCAACCGTCTGGATCACCTGATCTGGTGGGCCACCTGCTTCCCCGAGCAGGCGGGCAAGGATCCTGCGGGCCTGGCCGCCCTGGCCCGGCAGCTGGGTTACAGCGGCCAGCTTCGGGAATCCGAGCAGATCCTGCCTGGACGCTCCCGCTGAGCCTCAGCAGACTGGCTGCCATGACAGAAGACACCAGCCCCGATCGCCTCCCAGCCGGCAGCACCGCTGGCCAGCCCGCTGACGCGCCGGATGGTTCAGCGGCGGGTGAAGTCCCCCCGGCGCGACTGCTGGTGGTCGACGATGAGCCCGGCCTGCGCACAGCCCTCAAGGCCTACCTGGAAGACGAGGGCTTTGCGGTGACCACTGCCAACGACGGCGAGGAGGGGGTGCAGAAAGCCCAGGAGCTGCTGCCCGATGTGGTGATCAGCGACGTGATGATGCCCCGCCTCGACGGCTACGGCCTGCTGAAGCAGTTGCGCGCCGACGAGCGTTTGGGCGGCACGCCGGTGATCTTCCTCACCGCCAAGGGCATGACCGCTGATCGCATCGCCGGCTTCCAGGCCGGCTGCGATGACTACATCCCCAAGCCCTTCGACCCCGACGAGCTGGTGGCCCGCGTGCGCAACGTGGTGAACCGCCAGCAGCGCCTGTTGGCCGAGGCCGCCCGCTTTGCCGATGCCGACATCGGCCAGCTGTCGCGGCAGATCACCGAAATCCGCTCGCTGCTGGCCACCGGCGGCAGCAAGAAGGTCGACGCCGCCGCCGCCCGCCACGACTTCACCCCCCGCGAGGCCTCTGTGCTGCAGCTGGTGGCCGAGGGACTGATGAACAAGGAGATCGCCCGTCGGTTGGAAACCTCCATCCGCAACGTGGAGAAGTACGTGAGCCGCCTGTTCATCAAGACCGGCACCGCCAGCCGCACCGAACTGGTGCGCTACGCCCTCGAACACGGTCTTGTGGAGTGAGCTCCCGGCCGCGCTGAATCGCGGCCACACCTACCGCGACCGGGTGGGGCCTGAGGCCGCTGGGCTCAGCATCTGCGCCTTCTACGCCGCCCGCTACTGGCACTCCGGCGAGCCGCTGTGGCGGCAGCGGCTCGCCAGTGGCGAGATCGCCTGGAACGGCCAACGGTCCCGGGTTGATGGGCCGCTCGCAGCCGGAGATCGGTTGGCCTGGCATCGGCCCCCCTGGCAGGAAGCCGCCGTGCCGGCCCTGCCCGCCCCCCTGTTCGACAACGGCGACCTGCTGGTGTTCAACAAGCCCAGCGGATTGCCGGTCTTGCCCGCTGGCGGCTGGTTGGAGCACACCGTGCTGGGCCAACTTGAGCGGCAGGTGGCTGATGGCCTGCTGGAGTCGGCCGCCGGTGTTCCCCGCCCGGTGCACCGCCTGGGCCGCTTCACCTCCGGGCTGCTGCTGTGCGCCCGCCGCCCCGTCACCCGCGCCTGGCTGAGTGCCCTGCTGCGCGAGAGCTCGGCGCTTGGAGATCACCTCCCAACCGCGGTGGGTGTCTCCAGCCCCTCCTCCCCAGGCCCCTGCCGCAAGACCTATCGGGCCCTGCTCCAGCCCCCCAGCTCCGCCTCGCCCCTGCTCGCCCTGGCGCCTGGGGCGACTCTGGAGCTCGCCACCCCGATCGGTCGCCGGCCCCACGCCCGCCTCGGCACGGTCTGGGCCGCTGCGCTCCCCGCCCAGGGGGCAGTCGCCGACGCCCAACCGGCCTGCTCCGATGGGCCCGTGCTTCCCGCCCGCAGCGTGCTCACCCTGTTGGAGCGGCGCCCCCAGGCCTGGCTGGTGGAGGTGGCCATCGCCACCGGCCGGCCCCACCAGATCCGCATCCACACCGCCGCTGCCGGGGCGCCGCTGCTGGGTGATCCGCTCTACGGTCCGGGGGCCGTGCCTCAAGACCAGGCCCTGCCCGGTGATGGCGGCTACGCCCTGCATGCCCACCGTCTCCAGTTGCCCTTGGTCGATGGCACCCTGCTGGGGTTGGAGGCGCCCTTGCCCGAGGTCCTGCGCGGGGCCGGTGATGGCGACTGAACGCCGTTGATGGATAGGCAACAGCAAGTGGATCCGATGGCGCAACAGCGGGTGCAGCGGCCCGGCCTCTGCCTGCACCACTGGCGGGGGTGGCTGGCGCCCGCCGCTGCAGCCGAGCTGCTGACGCGCCTCCAGGAGGAGGTGCCCTGGAAGCAGGAGGCGATCACGCTGTACGGCCGCCGGCACCCCTTGCCCCGGCTCACCTGCTGGATGGCGGATCCGGGCTGCGGTTACCGCTACAGCGGTCTGGCCAACGTGATCGAGCCCTGGTCGCCGGCCGCCGCCGAGCTGCGCGAGGCCCTGCAGCAGCTCACCGGCTGGCGCTTCAACTCGCTGCTGCTCAATCGCTACCGCGATGGTCGTGATGCCATGGGCTGGCATGCCGACGACGAGCCCGAACTCGACCCCGCCGCGCCGATCGCCTCCCTCAGCCTCGGCGCTCCCCGCGACTTCCGCCTGCGCCCCCGCCCCAGTCCGCGTCGGCGGCCCGGGGCGGGGCTCCCTCCGGGCTATGACCCCCAAGCCAACACATCTGCGGAGGCACAAACCGACCTCTGCGCCCCCTTCAACATTCCTCTGCAGACCGGCGATCTGCTGGTGATGGAACCCCCCACCCAGCTGTGGTGGCAACACGCCGTTCCACGCCGCCTGCGGCTGCGGCAGGAGCGCCTCAACCTCACCTTCCGCGTTGTGCGGGGCAACCGCTGATCAGTTGCGCTCGAAGGCGATCAGGCGGGAGAAATAGAAGGGTGCCTTGTTGAGGCTGCGGCGCACGGGTTTGAAGCCGGCGTCGGCAGCGGCGGCCACAATCCCCTCTTCGCGCAGGGTGTAGGCCCGGGTGGTCTTGCTGGGCCCCGGGAAGAGCTGGCCGATGCCCTTGAGCAGCGCCAGCAGCGGGGTGTAGGGGGCGAAGCTCACGATCAGGTGCTTCTCTGCCATGCCGGCCAGATGGCGCACCATCTCCTCGGCCGGGGCCTGGGGGTAGTGGATGAACACATCCAGGCAGATCACCGTGTCGTAGTGGCCCTGCAGACTCTCGAGGTCGGAGGCGTTGAACTGCAGCTGCTCGCGGCTGATGCCGGCCTCGCCGGCGCGGCGGCGGGCTTCATTCACCATCGCCTCGGAGAGGTCGCTGGCGGCGATGGAGCCAGCCCCCAGCTGGGCCAGGGGCAGCGAGAGACTGCCCACCCCGCAGCCGGCGTCGCAGAAGCTGCGCTCGCCCAGGTTTCCCTGCTCCTGCAGCCAGGCCAGCACGTTGTCGACCGTTTTCTGGTGGCCGATGCGGATATTGCGCTGCACCTTGTTCACATCCTCAGATTCGCTGTAGATGCGGTTCCAGCGGTCGAAGCCGGTGCTCTCGAAGTAGCTCTTGACTTCGGCCTTCTCGGCTGCCTTCTCGGCGGCGGTGCTGGGGGTGCTGGTGGGCGCGGTGGGCATCGAGCGCGGCACTCCAGGGCCGAAGGGTGGGCCGGATCCTAGGGAGATGCCCCCTGGACGGTGGTTCTGCCCATCCCTGATTGGGCCGGTGCGTTCAGCGCCAATCCTGTGGTCACACGGCCACGCGATTCCACTGCAGCCCTCCTGCACTCCCATGCCAGCGGAGCGTGTCTTGAAGCCGCAGGCCCACCAGCATCTCGGCGGCACTGCGCCCATCGCCCAGCACGCGACGCGGCGTCACGGTGGCCGCGGCGATCGCCTGTTCGGCGGGTGCCCCCCAGCGGGCCAGCCGGCGCACCCCCTCCAGCAGCGGCAGGGTCACGCCGGCCAGGGTGCCGTCGTCCAGGCGGCAGCTGCCCTGCTCCACGATCAGGGCCCGTTCGTCCCAGCGGTGGGTGCCATCGGGCAGGCCATAGGGAGCCAGGGCATCACTCACCAGCACCAGCTGGTCGGGCGCCAGCCGCTGCAGCAGCACCGCCATCGAAGGGGCCACGTGCACCCCGTCGGCGATCAGGCCCAGGGCGATGCCGCCATGCAGCAGCGCCGCCGCCACCGGCCCCGGGGCCCGGTGCTGCAGGCCCGCCATGGCGTTGAAGCTGTGGGTGAGCATCGATACGCCTGCCTCGAAGGCGGCGCTGGCCTGGGCTTCGCTCGCCGTGCTGTGGCCCAGGCTCACGGTGATGCCCCGCGCGCACAGGGCGGCGATCACCGCGTCCGCGCCCTCGAGCTCGGGGGCGAGCGTCACCAGGGCGATCTGGTCTTCAAAACCCACGATTCGCTCGGCCAGGGCCGCGGGGCTGGGGGGCGCCAAGTGCTCTGCGGGGTGGGCGCCGCGTCGCTCCCGGGCCAGGAATGGCCCCTCCAGGTGCGCCCCCAGCAGCAGGCAGCGGCCTGGCTTGTGCTGGGCGCGCGCCTCTGCCAGCACCGCCAGGGCCTGGCGCAAGGGTGCCACCCCGCAGGTCACCAGGGTGGGGCTGATCGCCTCCACCCCATCGCGCCAGAGCAGCTCCAGGAGGTCCAGCAGCAGCGGCAGGTCGGCGGGAGTGAGTTCGGGGAAGGCCAGGCCCAGGCCGCCGTTGATCTGCAGGTCCACCCCGGCGGGGCTGATCCAGTCGCCGCCCCAGTTCTCGCCGCCGGCGGCGGCCCCGGCCGGGATCGGCTCCACCGCTGCGATCCGCTCGTCGCCGGCAGCGCCATCAGCCACCAGTGCCAGTCGCCAGCGCTGACCTTCGCCATGGCGGCAGCGGCCAGCCCTGGGCAGGCGCACGTTGCTGATCCAGCGCATCGATGGGTGGCCGCAGCACGGCCGGCGACAACAATGGGATTCTTGCCGCCGCTTGCCCAGTGCCCGATTCCTCACCCCTGGTGGCCGTGGTGATGGGCAGCGACTCCGACCTTCCCACCATGCAGCCGGCGGTGGCGATGCTGGAGCGGTTTGGCGTGGCGGCGGAAGTGAGGGTGCTCTCGGCCCACCGCACGCCTCTGGAGATGGTGGAATTCGCTCGGCAGGCCCGCGATCGGGGCTTTCGGGTGATCATCGCCGGTGCCGGCGGCGCCGCCCATCTGCCCGGGATGGTGGCTTCGCTCACCACCCTGCCGGTGATCGGCGTGCCGGTGCAGACCCGGGCCCTTTCGGGGGTGGATTCGCTGCACTCGATCGTGCAGATGCCGGCCGGGATTCCGGTGGCCACCGTGGCGATCGGCAACGGCACCAATGCCGGCCTGCTGGCGGTGCAGATCCTGGCCACCGCTGATCCGGCCCTGGCCGAGGCTCTGGCTGCCTATCGGGCCGAACTGCATGGCCAGGTGCGCGCCAAGGACACGCGCCTGCTGCAGCTGGGCAGTGCCGCCTATCTGGCCCAGATGGGCTGAGGAGGCGGGCCATGCTCGAGCGCCTGGTGCTGCCCCCCTGGCTCAAGGCCGGCCTGGCCCTGCCGCTGCTGGTGCTCAACCTCTGGGTGCTGCGCCAGTTGCTGCTGCCTCTGGCGCCCTTCCCGGCCCTGTTCGTGGCGGCGGCCCTGATCGCCTTCCTGCTCGACATCCCGGCCCGCTTGCTGTGGCAGCGGGGGCTGCCCAGGGTGTTGGCCATCACCCTGGTGCTGGGGGCGAGCCTGGGCCTGGTGGCGCTCGCGGCGGTGTGGCTGGTGCCGCGGCTGATCGAGCAGCTGGGGGAGCTGGTGGCGGCGCTGCCGGGCTGGCTGGCCCAGGGGGAGCTCTGGCTCGATCAGCTGGAGCGCTGGGCCGAGCAGCAGGGCATCCCTACCGACTTCGGCAATGTGAGCAGCGACCTGCTCACCCGCGTCAGCAAGCTGGCCAGCCAGCTCAGCCAGCGGTTGCTCGGCCTGCTCGGAGCCACGGTGGGCATCACGGTCAACACCGTGATCGTGCTGGTGCTGGCGGTGTTCCTGCTGCTGGGCGGTGAGCGCACCAGCGCCGGCCTGGCCCAGTGGCTGCCGCCTGGTGTGCGCTCCCTGGTGGTGGGCACCCTCAACCGCACCTTCCGCGGCTACTTCGCCGGCCAGGTGCTGCTGGCGCTGATCCTCAGCAGCCTGCAGATTCTGGTGTTCACCGTGTTGGCCATCCCCTATGGCGTGCTGTTCGCCGTCGCGATCGGCTTCACCACCCTGATTCCCTATGCCAGTGCCGTCACGATCGTGCTGGTGAGCGCCCTGCTGGCCCTCGACGACCCCCGCACGGGCCTGGAGGTGCTGGCCGCCGCGATCACGGTGGGCCAGGTGGTTGACCAGGTGATCCAGCCCCGCCTGATGGGCAGCATCGTGGGGCTCCAGCCGGCCTGGCTGCTGATCAGCCTGCCGGTGGGGGCCCGGCTGGGCAGCCTGCTTGGACTGGGCGACCTGCTGGGGCTGCTGCTGGCGGTGCCGATCGCCAGCTGCGCCAAGACGTTTCTCGATGCCTGGGGTGCCCAGCTGCGCGCTGGGGAGCCCCCCCTCACTCCGCCTGAGGAATGACGCCGTTGGCCTCCAGGTAGGCGAGAACCTGGGCCACGCTCTCTTCCAGGGTCTGACTGCCGGTGTCGACCAGCAACTCGGGCGCTTCGGGCGCCTCATAGGGGCTGGAGATGCCGGTGAACTCCTTGATCTCGCCGGCGCGGGCCTTGGCGTAGAGCCCCTTCGTGTCGCGCTGTTCGCACACGGTCAGGTCGGCCGCGCAGTGGATCTCGATGAAGTCGCCCGGCTCCACCAGGGCCCGCACCTTGTCGCGGTCGGCCTTGAACGTCGACACAAACGCTGTGAGCGCCACCACGCCCGCATCCACCATCAGCTTGGCCACCTCACCGATGCGGCGGATGTTCTCCTCGCGGTCGGCATCGGAGAAGCCCAGGTCCTTGCAGAGGCCGTGACGGATGTTGTCGCCGTCAAGCACGTAGCAGGCCAGCCCCTGCTCAAACAGGGCCGAGTTCACCGCGTTGGCCAGGGTGCTCTTGCCGGCCCCGCTCAGCCCCGTGAACCAGAGGATGGCGCTGCGGTGGCCGCGCTGGTGGGCCCGCGCCGCCCGGGTCACGGTGGAGTGGTGCCACACGATGTTGGTGGCCTTGCCCTGGCTGGTGAGCTCGCCGTAGGGGCTGCCGGCGGCAGGGGAGGGGGTGGTGGTCATGGCCTGGCGGCAGCGATGCAGGCGTGCATTCTCCCTGGTGGGGCCGTCCTGCTCAGCCACCCGCCTGTCTGGGCCGATAACCGGCGCTCTCAAGGGCCACCAGGGCTGGGGCCACCTGGTCGCCCTGCAGCTCGATCACCCCCTCCTTGAGGGTGCCACCGGTGCCTGCGGCCGCCTTGAGCTGCTTGAGCAGGGCCTTGAGCTCAGCCTCAGGAGCCTCCAGCCCGGTGATGGCGGTCACGAGCTTGCCGCCCTTGCCCGCCTTGGTGCGCTGCACCCGCACCCGCTGCTGGGCTTTGGGGATGCTGGGCGTGGCCACACTCGGCCGTTGCTGGGCAGCAGGGCTGCTGAGGCCGCTGAATTCCTGCCATCCACCTTTCTTGCCCATGGCCCTTTTGCGCCGCGCAGGCCATCCATGCTGGGGCCTGGTCTGCAGCGGGCTGAAGGCTGCAGAAAAGCGCCACAACTGAGGCGCTCCTACCAAGTGCTGCCCCAGCCCAGGCGGCTGGCCGCCCGGGTTCGTCGGTGCAGCCGCTGTTGCTGCCTACCCTGGCGTCACTTCTTCCTCCGCTGGCCCTGGGCCGCGCCGCCGGTGACGAGCACCTTTCCCCCCGTGATCAGCGATCCTGCCGCCCTGCAGCCCCAGGTCCGCCCTTCGGCGGCCGGTCGTTTCGGCCGCTACGGCGGCCAATACGTGCCGGAAACCCTGATGCCGGCCCTGGCCGAGCTGGAGGTCGCCGCTGCCGAAGCCTGGGCGGATCCGGCCTTCACGGATCGGCTCAACCATCTGCTGCGCACCTATGTGGGCCGCCCCACGCCTCTGTATGAGGCGGAGCGGCTCACCGAGCACTACGCCAGACCGGAGGGCGGACCGCGCATCTGGCTGAAGCGCGAGGACCTCAACCACACCGGCGCCCACAAGATCAACAACGCTCTGGGTCAGGCACTGCTGGCCCTGCGCATGGGCAAGGGGCGGATCATTGCCGAAACCGGCGCCGGCCAGCACGGCGTGGCCACCGCCACCGTGTGCGCCCGCTTCGGCCTGGAGTGCGTGATCTACATGGGCGCCGAAGACATGCGCCGCCAGGCTCTCAACGTGTTCCGCATGCGCCTGCTCGGTGCCACCGTGCAGCCGGTGACTGCCGGCAGCGCAACACTCAAGGACGCCACCAGTGAGGCGATCCGCGACTGGGTGACCAACGTGGAGACCACCCACTACATCCTGGGTTCGGTGGCGGGGCCACACCCCTACCCGATGCTCGTGCGCGACTTCCACGCCTGCATCGGCAACGAGGCCAAGGCCCAGTGCCACGACGCCTTCGGCCGTCTGCCCGATGTGCTGGTGGCCTGCGTGGGCGGCGGCTCCAACGCCATGGGCCTGTTCCACCCGTTCGTGGAAGACACCAGCGTGCGCCTGCTCGGGGTTGAAGCCGCGGGCGAGGGGGTGGCCAGCGGCCGCCATGCCGCCACCATCACTGAGGGGCGCGTGGGCGTGCTGCACGGGGCCATGAGCCTGCTGCTGCAGGACAGCGAGGGGCAGGTGCAGGAGGCCCACTCGATCAGCGCCGGTCTCGACTATCCGGGCGTGGGTCCGGAGCACAGCTACCTGCGCGAGATCGGGCGGGCTGAGTATCTGGCCGTGACCGACGACGAGGCCCTCCAGGCCCTGCGCCTGGTGAGCGAGCTGGAGGGGATCATCCCCGCGCTGGAGACGGCTCACGCCTTTGCGGCCCTGGATCAGCTCTGTCCCACCCTGCCCGCCGGCAGCGAGGTGGTGCTCAACCTCTCCGGCCGCGGCGACAAGGACGTGAACACCGTGGCTGAGAAGCTGGGAGGCCTGCTGGGCTGATCAGCCCAAGAGCCGTTCCAGCACCTGGGCCACCGAGCGCACGGCGGCCCGGGCGGTGGCGTAGGCCATGCGCATCGGGCCCACCAGGGCCACCTGGCCCACGCCACCGTCGCCGCTGCGGTAGTCGGCTTGCACCACGGCGCACCGGTGCAGGGCTTCGTGGGGATGCTCGGCCCCAATCCAGATGCCGCCTTGCTGCAGCACCTGCAGGGGGGCGTCTTCCACCAGCTCCACCAGCGGCCTCAGGCTGGCTGTGTCGCTGAATTCCGGTTGGCCCAGCAGGCCCGCCAGGCCCATGGCCACCGCGCTGTCGCCGCCGGCAGGCAGCACGCGGCGATGGCTCTCCAGGCCCTGGCGCAGCACGGCGCCGCTGCTGCTCAGCTGGCTGGGCAGGTTGCCCCAGTCGATGCCACCGCCGGCCAGTTGATCCGCCAGCCACTGCTCCAGGGCCGGCAGTTCAGCTTCAGCCCGATGGGGCAGGCGCAGGTTGAGGCTGGCGGTGGCGGCGGTGCCTTCCACCAGAAACACCAGCAGACGCTCGCCGCTGGCCACAAGCCGCAACGCCTGCAGGTGGCGCTGGCGGCGTTGCGGGGGGGTGATCAGGCTGAGCAGACCGGTGAGATCGGCGAGGCGGCGGGCCAGTTGCAGGAGCAGGTCGTCGAGGGCGGCCCACTGCAGGCTTAGCCCGGCGAGCTCCCGCTGCAGTTGCAGGGCAGCGGCGCCAGGAGCCGGCAGCAGCCGGTCCACGTAGGTGCGGTAGCCCTGCTGGCTCGGGATGCGGCCGGCGGAGGTGTGGGGCTGGGTGAGCAGGCCCCGCTGCTCCAGCACCCCCATGGCCGAGCGCACGGTGGCCGGACTGGCGGGCAGGCTGAAGCGCCGCACCAGCGTCTTGCTACCCACCGGCTCCATGGTGTCCACGTAGTGGCGCACTGCCAGCTGGAGCACCTGCTGTTGCCGGCGTGACAACTCCTGCAACGACGTGGACCTGCCCAAATCTTGGGGAGATCGTAGGCAGATTCCCGTGCTGGGATCCCTGTCGGAGCGGATTCCGATCTGGCCCTGGCCGATGGGAATTCGGATTTTGAAAAATCCCTTACGAGGTCAAAGACAGGACTTCCCCTCAAGCCATTGATGCGATGGCTCGAGGGGAAGTCCTCCTTCGTAGCGCGGCCCCGCCCCTCCCTAGTAGCGCGGCACGTTCGGATCCACCTGCAGGCTCCAGGCGTCGATGCCGCCCTGCACGTTCCACACCTGGCCGTAGCCCTGCTGCTCGATCAACCAGGCGCCGAATTGCCAGCTGCGGATGCCCGCATGGCACACCACGGCGATCGGCCGATCGCGATCCAGATGCTGGTCGAGATCTGGCACCCACTCCTGGCTGCGGCTCAAGGGCAGGTGCAGCACCGGGTGGGACAGTCGGGCCAGCTCAAGTTCGGCGTCTTCGCGCACATCGACCAGCTGGATCGGCTCGCCCTCAGCCAGGCGTCGCTGGAGCTCCTGGGGCTGGATCGGCGTGGGGGTGCCCATGGCGGCGGCAGGGTTCAAGATGGGCCCATCCTGCGTGGGGCGCATGAAGGCCCGCCGATTTCTGGCGGTGGTGGTGGCGGTGAGCCTGCTGCTGCTGGGCCTGGGTCTGGGCGGCTGGTGGTGGGTGCTGCAGCGTTCGCCGCTGCGCCTGCAGCACCAGGTCCTCACCGTGCCCCGCGCTGCCCGTTTCGTGCCCCGGCAGGCGGCCCTCAGTCTGTTTCTGCTCAGCGATGGCGAGGAGCCGCTGGCCTATGCCCGCGCCGTGGCGCCAACCCGTCAGCGCCGGCAGGCCGTGGCAGCCATGGCAGCGCTGCGCGACGGCGCCTTTGCCGCTGCCGGGCTCGACTATCGCAGTGAGCTGGCGGGCTGGCTGGGCCCCGAGCTCGGCCTGGCCCTGATCGGCAGCGACCCTGGCCAGACCCCGGATGGCTGGCTGTTGGCCCTGCGCAGCCGCGATGGCGATGGCGCCCGCCGCTTTCTGCAGCGTTTCTGGCAGACCCGCAGCCTGGCGGGTGCCGATCTGCAGATCAGCAGCTACCGCGGCATGGGCCTGATCAGCGGTCGCGGCAATCTTCGCGGTGCCTCGGCCGTGCCACTGGCCACGGCCCTGATCAACGACGACCTGGTGCTGATCGCCTCGGGCCGGGGGGTGCTGGAGCAGGCCCTGGATGTGTCGCAGCTCGACGAGCTCAACCTGGCGGCCAGCCCTGAATTCCGTGACGCGGTGGAGCGCCTGGGTGAGGGTGCTGCCCTGATCTCGGCCCGAGCCGATGGCCTGGCCGGATGGCTGGGTCTGCCTGGCGATGGCATCCGCTCGTTGGTGGCTGCCCTGCGTCCGGTGGGCACCCAGCTGGAGCTGGAGGCCTGGCTCGACACCGCTGCTGCTGCTCCGCCCTGGCAGGCACGGCTGGATCCCCAGCAGGGTGTCGCCCTGCTGGCCGGCCTGCAGGGCGAGAGCGACAGCCTGGC
>Ga0164293_10004231_pt1 | contig 12280 bp, 9 predicted proteins | sample GEODES118metaG_FD_111487 | JGI IMG/M metagenome (GOLD analysis project Ga0164293, IMG submission 111487) | Eutrophic lake water microbial communities from Lake Mendota, Wisconsin, USA - GEODES118 metaG | ecosystem: Environmental > Aquatic > Freshwater > Lake | place: USA: Lake Mendota, Wisconsin... | reverse complement strand
TCGGTATCGCGCGCCCTAGCGGGCGGTCGACCACGTCCGCCACACGGCCATTGAGCGCCGCAACAGCGTCTCCGGATCGCCCTTGATGGCGTAGCACTGCAGGCCCACCGGCCCCGCGTACCCCCGCTGAGCCAGGCGCTGAACAAGCCCGCGAACATCGACCGTGCCTTCATCCAGCGGTCGAATCACTCGCTCCCACCCTCCTTCGGGATCGGCACCGTTGATGGACACCAGAAACAGATGTTCGCCACAGGTCTCAATGACCGCGTCCAAGCGCGCCGCGTTGCCTGCCGCGATCTCGTGAGCAAGGTTGAACGTCACCCCCACGTTCGGTCGCCCCACCTGTCGCACGATCCGCAGCCCCTCCTCAGCCGTGGCGACGAGAAAACCCTTGTGAGGGTAAAGCACGATGCGCACGCCGTGCTTCGCGGCGTCGTCCGCCAGATCACGCACGGCACGGGCAGCCGCCGCGTCGTCCACCCCGCGCCCGCGCAAGGTCAACCAGACATCACTCTTCGCCGCACCCAAGAGCGGCAATGCCGCGCGGATCGCCGCGCCGTCATCAGGACTGCCGTCCAACTGCAGCCCGACATAGACGCTGTAGATGCGCAGACCCGCCGCCGCGAACGCCGCCGCGCGCTCCTCAAAATCATCGACGCCCGAGTAGCCGATACCCGAGTAGCCCAGCTCACGCAGCACCGCCGCCTGACGAGCCGGAGACCAGCGCTGCTCCCGCCCGACCCCGTTGTCGAAAGCGAAGAACGCGGCGTCCCCTGCCCCGGCGAGCGACCCCGTCGAAAGGACCTGAAGGCCCAGACATAACGCGCAGATCCGACCAAGCAATGAGCCGACTTGCATCGCAGAACTTTTCACCCTTCTCGACCGCTGGTCAACCTGATGGAAGGCCGCCTGTGCAGTGCAGTTCGGAGGGATTCCGATCGCACCCGCATCCGCGTGCTCGCGGTGCTAATCGCCTCAGCCGGAGCGCACCTTGCGTCGTCAGAGCCGGGCCCGGCGCACAGAAAACGAGTGACCTTCGACCCAAGGCACCAGCCCCTATTCTTTTGTTTGTTGATCAAACTACCAATCTATGTTGCTCAATTCCTATCTTTTTAATCTACATTTTGTGGATTCACATTAAAATGAACGTCAAACCACAACTCCGGTCGCGCGTCGCGCACGACTCCCCGATGTTGAACGTATGATTTGGGCTTCATTCCCCTTGGAGAGTCAAAGACGGGGCTCGCGGAAAGGCGCTCCTTACGACCGCAGTCGTTCTTCGCGACGAAATTGGCTGGCCCGTTGCGTTGTGCTCGGAGTGCTCCTGCTGGCTCCTGCTGCCGCTCGACCTTTGACACTCCTGAATGCGTCTTACGATCCCACCCGGGAAGTCTACGTGGAGTTCAACCGGGCTTTTGCCGCGCACTGGAAGGCGAAGACCGGGGAAACCGTTTCGATCCGGCAATCCCATGGAGGCTCCTCGAAGCAAGCCCGAGCGGTGATCGACGGACTACCGGCAGATATCGTGACACTCGCGCTTGGCTACGACATCGATGCGCTGCATCGCAACGGCCAGCTGGTGCCGGCCGACTGGAAAACCCGACTGCCAAACAACTCGGCGCCCTATTACTCGACGCTGGCTTTCCTAGTCCGCAAAGGAAATCCCAAGCAGATCCGCGACTGGCCTGATTTGATTCGCGCGGGCGTCTCCGTCATCACCCCCAACCCCAAGACGTCAGGCGTCGCTCGCTGGAACTACCTCGCCGCGTACGGTTACGCCCTTCGCGCACATCAGGGTGACGCCGAGCAAGCGCGAAGGTTTGTCGCAGCCCTTTACCGGAACGTGCCGGTGCTCGACTCGGGGTCACGCGGAGCGTCCACCACGTTCGTGGAGCGGCGCATGGGCGACGTCTTGATCAATTGGGAGAACGAACTCCTCCTTACCCACAAACTGCGCCCGGAGGAATTTGAGGTCGTCACTCCCTCCACCAGCATTCTCGCGGAGCCGAGTGTCACTTGGGTCGACCGCGTAGTCCAGCGCCGAGGCACCGAGCCTCTCGCACGAGCGTACCTAGAGTTCCTCTACGCGAAAGAGGGGCAAGAGATCTTCGCCCGGCACTTCTACCGCCCGCGTCTCCCGGATGTTCTCGCTCGCTATTCGGCGCAGTTTCCGGAACTCAACCTCTTCACCGTCGATGAGATGTTCGGTGGATGGCAGCGTGCGCATTTCGAGCACTTCGCCGACGGTGCCACGTTCGACCAGGTCTACCTGCGCTGAGTTCGATTTCTCGCATTTCTACCTCACGACCACGGATGCGTACGGAACCCTCGATCTCGATCACTTCCCTCCGGACACGGCGCCGCCGTGTCCTGCCGGGGTTTGGGCTGACGCTGGGAACGACGCTGCTCTTTCTGAGCCTGATCGTGCTGCTGCCGCTGTCGGCGGCCTTCATCCGCACCGCGGGTTTGTCCTGGGAGGAATTCTGGGGCCACGTCAGCTCCCCGCGCGTCCTCGCCTCCTACCGTCTCACCTTCGGCGCCGCCCTGGCCGCCGCGGCCGCCAACGCGATCTTCGGCGTCATCGTCGCCTGGGTGCTTGTCCGGTATGAATTCCCCGGACGGAAGATCATGGACGCCCTCGTTGACCTGCCGTTCGCGCTGCCCACCGCGGTCGCGGGCATCGCGCTCACCGCGCTTTACGCACCAACGGGATGGATTGGTGGGCTGCTGGAGCCCGTGGGCATCAAGGTGGCCTACACGCCGCTGGGAATCTGGGTGGCACTGACGTTCATTGGTCTGCCGTTCGTGGTGCGCACGGTGCAGCCGGTGCTTGAGGAGTTGGAGCCCGAGTTGGAGGAAGCGGCGGCCACGCTCGGCGCCACGCGCACGCAGACGCTGCGCCGGGTGGTCCTTCCGGCCCTGCTGCCCGCGACGTGCACCGGGTTCACGTTGGCCCTCGCCCGCGGGATCGGTGAGTACGGCTCGGTGGTGTTCATCTCGGGCAATATGCCGCTGCGCACCGAGATCACCCCCCTCCTCATCGTCACGAAGCTCGAGCAGTACGACTATGCGGGCGCGACCGCGCTCGCGGTGGTGATGCTCGTGGTGTCCTTTGCGCTCCTGTTCGGGGTGCAGCTTCTCCAACGCTGGTTTTTCTCCCCCGAGCGCCACGGCCGCTGATCCGGTACCCTCGCGCTCCTTCGACCATGTCCGGCACCGCCTCCACCCTCGTCCACGTCGCGCAACCCCACCGCCGACGCACCCTCGCGGACCCGCCCTGGCTGAAACGAATCCTGCTCGCGGTGGCGTTCGGCTTCGTCGCGCTCTTTCTCGTGATCCCGCTGGGCGCGGTGTTTGTCGAGGCGTTGCGCGGCGGACTTCGCCTGTACTGGGCCGCGCTGACGGAGCCCGACGCCCTTTCGGCGGTGCGGCTCACCCTGCTGGCCGCCGCCATCGCGGTGCCCTGCAACGTCGTCTTCGGCTTGGCGGCGGCATGGACCATCGCGAAGTTTGATTTTCGCGGGAAGTCCGTGCTCACCACGCTGATCGACCTCCCCTTCGCGGTCTCGCCCGTGATCGCCGGCCTCGTGTATGTGCTGATGTTCGGCGCCCAGGGGTGGATGGGCGAATGGCTCGCGGACCGCGATCTACGGATCATCTTCGCCACCCCGGGAATCGTGCTCGCGACCGTTTTCGTGACTTTCCCCCTCGTTGCCCGGGAACTCATCCCGCTCATGCAGGCGCAGGGGCGCGACGAGGAACTCGCGGCGCTCACGCTCGGAGCCGGAGGCTGGAAGACTTTCTGGCGCGTGACGCTGCCGAATGCCAAGTGGGGCCTGTTCTACGGCGTGGTGCTCTGCAACGCGCGCGCGATGGGCGAATTCGGGGCGGTGTCCGTCGTGTCTGGCCACATCCGGGGCGAGACCAACACCATCCCGCTCCACGTCGAGATTCTCTACAACGAGTACCAGACCCAGGCCGCCTTCGCCGTAGCCTCGTTGCTCACGCTCCTCGCCCTCCTCACGATGCTCCTCAAGAGCCTCATCGAATGGCGCCACCGCCGCGCCCTGCTGGCCGCCGCGCACGCCGAAACCCGCACTTTTGCCTCATGAGCATCGAAGTTCGCCACGCCTGGAAACGCTTCGGCACGTTCACGGCCCTCGCCGGCGTCAACCTCTCCGTCCCAAGCGGACGGCTCACCGCGCTGCTGGGACCTTCGGGCTCCGGAAAGACGACGCTGCTCCGCATCATCGCCGGACTCGAGTCACCGGACGCGACCTCCGACCCCGAGTCCGGCAAGGTGCTCTTCCACGGCGAGGATGTCTCGAACGTGCCCGCCGGACGCCGCGGCGTCGGGTTCGTCTTCCAGCATTATGCACTGTTCCGGCACTTGACCGTGTTCGAAAACATCGCTTTCGGCCTCAGTGTCCGGCCCCGCCGGGACCGTCCCAGCCCGCGACAGATCGCCGACCGCGTGAACGAGTTGCTCGATCTCATCCAACTTTCGGGCCTCGGCGGACGCTACCCTGACCAACTTTCCGGTGGCCAGCGCCAGCGCGTCGCGCTGGCCCGCGCCCTCGCCGTGCAGCCACGCGTCCTGCTCCTCGATGAGCCCTTTGGCGCCCTCGACGCCCGCGTACGCAAGGACCTGCGGCGCTGGTTGCGGACGCTGCACGAGCGCTTGCACGTGACGACCGTGTTCGTCACCCACGACCAGGAGGAAGCCCTCGAGCTTGCCGATGAAGTGGTCGTGATGAACCAAGCGAAGGTTGAGCAGGTGGGTGCCCCGCAGGAGGTCTACGACCGCCCGGCCTCGCCCTTCGTGATCGAATTCCTCGGTAACGTGAACCGCCTTGAACGCGGCCGCACCGCGGCGAAGAGCGTGCTCTACGTGCGGCCCCACGACATCGACATTCGTCGCGAGTTTGCCGGCGAACACGCCGTGCCCGCCCGCGTGCTTCACGTCTTCTCCGCCGGCAACTACGGTCGGGTCAGCCTGAGTCGCGGCGACACGGGCGACACCATCGAGGCCGAGGTGCCGCGCCAGCAACTGCGCGAGCTCAACCTGCACGACGGCGACCGCGTTAATCTTGTGTTCCGTCACGTGCGGCTGTTCCCAGCCGAAGGCTTCCGCGAGGAGGACCTTCCTTCGGAGCCGTCGGCCGCCCGTGACGCCGGCAGCGGCATCTAGGACCGCGACGATCCCGCACGCTCGTCAGCGACACCGAGAGACCTTCCCGGCGCAGCCGCACCAAAGTCGCGGTTCCGTTTGCGTCGGGTTTGGTCCCGCCCACACTGCGAGGTTCCGCAGCACCCTCGCAACCCTCTACTCATGCTCGCTTTCCGACTTTGCGTCCTCATGTCCGTCGTCAGCCTTACCTCCCTCGACGCCGCCCCAATCACCTATCCCTCCACGCGGACCGTGAACCAGGTCGATGCGTACCATGGCATCTCCGTCCGCGATCCCTACCGCTGGCTGGAGGAGGTGGATTCCGGGGAAACGGCGGCCTGGGTGAATGCGCAGCGCGCCGTGACGGAGTCTTTTTTGCGGACAATCCCCGAGCGCGACACGATCCGCGCCCGACTCGATGCACTCACCAACATCCCACGATCCGGGATTCCGGTGAAGCAGGGCGGACGCTACTTCTCGAGCCACAATACCGGCCTCCAGAACCAACCGACCTTGCGCATGCGCACGACGCTCGATGCAGCACCGACGGTGGTCCTCGACCCCAACCAACTGGCCAGCGATGGAACCGTCGCCCTCACCGCTTACGCGGCCTCACCCGATGGACGGTGGCTGGCTTACGCGCTCTCGCGCTCCGGCTCTGACTGGAACGAGTATCGCATCAAGGATCTCACCACCGGGGAAGACACCGCCGACACGCTGCGCTGGGTGAAGTTCTCCCGCATGAGTTGGACGCACGATAGCGCCGGCTTCTTCTATTCCCGTTATCCAACCCCTCCGGACACCGACGATCCGCTGTTCCGCAGCCTCGAAAACCAGCGCATCTACTATCACCGCCGCGGCACGCCACAGTCCGAGGACGTGCTCGTCTACGCACGGCCGGATCAGCCGAAGTGGGGACTCGGGGGCGGGCTCACGGAGGACGGTCGGTATCTGATCATTCGTCTCAGCGAGGGTACCGATCCCAGGAACCGGCTGCACGTACTCGATCTGAAGGACCCCAAGCAGCCTCAGCTTGCTCAGCCGCCGCTCGCGTTGATCGACACCCTCGAAGCCAGTTTCTCCGTCATCGGCAACGACGGACCGGTTCTCTTCCTGCGCACCGACCTGGACGCTCCCCGTTACCGCATCATTGCAATCGACCTCCGCGCGCCCGAACGCGGGAACTGGAAGACCCTCGTCGCCGAAACGAATGATACGATGGCCTCTGCCACGCTCGTGGGTGGTCGCCTGGTCGTCGAGTACATGCGCGACGCCCGCAGCATCCTGCGGCGGTTCAACCAAGACGGCGCGGACCTCGGTGAGATCGCGCTCCCCGGCATCGGACAAGTGGGAGGACTCAGCGGGCGAGAAGACGAGAGCGAGCTCTTCTTCAGCTACAGTTCCTTCAACCAACCCTCGACCGTCTTCCGGACCGATGTGGTCACCGGAGAGACCCGGGTCTTCGAACAACCCGCGCTGGCGTTCGATCCGTCACTCTACGAGACGCGCCAGGTCTTCTACGCCTCCAAGGACGGGACGCGGATTCCGATGTTCATCACCGCGCGAAGGGACCTGCCGCGCGATCGCCCGCATCCCACCCTGCTCTACGGGTACGGAGGCTTTAACATTTCGCTCTCCCCGTCTTACTCGGCCTCCACGATCGCCTGGCTCGAACAGGGCGGGGTCTACGCGGTGGCGAATCTTCGCGGCGGCGGGGAGTACGGTCGCGAGTGGCACGCGGCCGGCACCAAGCTCAGGAAGCAGAATGTCTTCGATGACTTCATCGCCGCTGGCGAGTACCTGATCCGCGAGGGGTATACGTCCTCCGCGAAGCTCACCCTGAGCGGTCGCTCCAACGGTGGACTCCTCGTGGGCGCCGTCGTGAACCAGAGGCCGGATCTGGCGCGCGTCGCCCTGCCCGGAGTCGGCGTGATGGACATGATGCGCTTCCACCGCTTCACGATCGGCTGGGCGTGGCGGAGCGACTATGGCTCGGCCGATGACAACGCGGATATGGCTTCTTATCTGCATGGCTACTCGCCGCTGCACACCGTCCGCCAAGGCGCGGCCTACCCCGCCGTCCTGGTCACCACGGGCGATCACGATGACCGCGTCCATCCCGGCCACTCGTTCAAATACGCCGCCGCGCTGCAGGCCTCCAATCCCACGAACGCGCTCCCCCTCCTGATTCGCATCGACGCCAAGGCCGGACACGGCGCCGGCAAGCCCATCGGCAAGTTGCTCGACGAGACGGCGGACACCCTCGCTTTCGCACTGCACTTCACGCGCTAGGCGGGCGCCGCCGCGAGCGGGATACGCCTATCGCAGGCGTTGCAAAACCGCTTGGCTCCCCGCGCCAAGCGGCTTTGCCTGCTGAGGGATGCCTGCCCCCACCCCAGACCATCACGGCGACCCTGCCCTCGTCGCCCGCCTGACCGCCGCCGGCTGCATTGGTGCGGGGGCCCGCCAGCGCGCGTTGCGCGGCGGTGTTTCGAGCGACGTGATCCTTTTCGAGGACGACGACGGCCGACAGGTGGTGGTGAAACGCGCCCTCGCCCGCCTGCGGGTCGCCGACGAGTGGCACGCTGACACGGGACGCAACGCCTACGAGCAGGCGTGGCTAAGCCTCGCAGCCACGCTCGCTCCGGCGAATATTCCGCGAATCGTCTTCGCCGCGCCTGAGGAGGGCTGGTTCGCGATGGAGTACCTCGGTGAGGGCTGGATCACTTGGAAGCAGTCTCTCCTGATCGGCGCAGCGGAGCCGCTCTACGCCCTTGAAGCCGGAGCCGCACTCGGCCGCATCCACCGCGCCACCTGGAGCGATCACTCCGTTGCCGCGACCTTCGATACGCTGCGGAACTTCACCGAACTGCGCATTGATCCCTACTTCAACACGAGCGCGAAACGCCTTCCCGACCTAGCCCCGTGGCTGCAGCGGATCTCCGAGCAACTCGCCTCCCAGCGGCTGGCGCTGGTTCACGGCGACTTCAGTCCCAAGAACCTGATGATCCAGTCCGGGCAGCTGATCATCCTCGACGCTGAAGTGGCCTGGTTCGGAGATCCGGCCTTCGATGTCGCCTTTCTCATCCACCACTTGCTGCTCAAGGCACTCCATCATCGGCGCCACGACCGGGTCGGCGACCTGCTCGCGCTGACCCCGACCTTTTGGCGCTCCTACGCCGACCAGCTCCCGGACACCGAGGCACGCACGATGGAGAACCGTGTAATCGAAATCACCCTCGCTCTCCTTCTCGCCCGAGTCCACGGCAAGTCGCCCGTGGACTACCTCGACGAGGCGGGCCGCCACACCGTGACCTCTTTCGTGCGCACGCACGCACCCTCTCCTCCCGGAAGCATTCCCGACCTCGCCAAGTGGTGGGGGGATGGTCTTTCCTGAAACCGTGTCCGCCATGACCACCATTTCCGCCGTTCGGGCCCTGCAGATCTTCGACAGCCGGGGCAACCCCACCATCGAGGCCGAGGTCACGCTCACCGGCGGCGCGCGCGGCCGAGGGCTCGTGCCGTCAGGTGCTTCGACCGGTCACCATGAGGCGCTGGAGCTGCGCGACGGTGACCGCCAACACTTCCGCGGACGCTCCGTGCTGCGCGCGGTCAGCCATGTCGACGGCGAAATCGCCCGCGCGCTCAAGGGCCGTAATGCGCTCGACCAAGCCGGCATCGACGCCGCCCTGATCACTCTCGACGCCACGCCCAACAAGTCACGTCTCGGCGCCAATGCCATCCTGAGTGTCTCGCTCGCCGTCGCCGCTGCCGCGGCACAGGCACGCGAAATCCCGCTCTTCGCCCACTTGGGCGACGGTGGCGGAACCCTGCTCCCGCTGCCGGAAATTCAGATCTTCGGCGGCGGCAAGCATGCCAGTGGGCGCGTGGACGTGCAGGACTTCATGGTCATTGCGCTCGGCGCAAGGACCTACGCTGAGGCGCTGGAAATGACCTTTAACGTGTATCAGGCTGCCGGAGATGTGATGCGTCGCCGCGGACGACTGGCCGGAGTAGCGGACGAGGGCGGATACTGGCCGGAGTTCGATCGAAACGAGGACGCGCTGGCGGCGCTCGTCGAGGCAATCGAACTCGCGGGCTACACCCCCGGCCGCGACGTCGCACTGTCGCTCGATATCGCCGCGACCGATCTCTTCCGCGATGGCGGCTACGAGTTCGGAACCGAACGCCGGCGCTTCACGAGCGAAGACTTCACCGACCTCATGATCGGATGGGTGCGGAACCATCCCATCGCCTCGCTCGAGGATCCCTGCGCCGAAGACGACTGGGAAGGCTGGCAGCGCATGCGGCAGGCCATCGGTGGACGCTGCCAGCTGATCGGGGACGATCACTTCACGACCAACCTTGCCCGCATCGAGAGGGGAATCAGTGCCCAGACAGCGAACAGCGTACTCATCAAGTTGAACCAGATCGGCACCGTGACGGAGACCCTCGCGGCAATCCGGCGCACGCAGGCGGCAGGCTGGCTTCCGGTGGTTTCCGCGCGGAGCGGCGAGACCGAGGATGCGTTCATCGCGCATCTCGCCGTCGCGACGAACGCCGGTCAATTGAAGGTCGGCTCATTCACCCGCGGGGAGCGGATGGCCAAATGGAACGAGGTCCTGCGGATCGAGCGGGAGCTGGGCGCGCGCGCACGCTTTGTCGGCGCCGACCATTTCGCCCAGGCTGGAATCAAGCTCCCCTTCCGCGACCACCTCGGCTAGGAGCGGCGAGCCGCCTTGTACCGCTCCAACTGCGGACGAACGACTTTGAGACAGGCGCCGATCACCCCGGCGTCATCCACCAAGCCCAGACCCGGGATGAAATCCGGGATCAGATCCATCGGCGACAACAAGTAACCCAGAGCCCCGGCGATCACCGCAATGCTGCCCAACGGGATCGCACGATAACGCCCTCGGGAGTAATCCGTCACGAGAGCCAACAGGTCGCGGACATGATTCAGAAAAGGCGCCAGCAGACCGCGTCCCGCCTTCTCCTCGATTTCCTTGGAGCCCCGGATCACCGCGGTAACCTCGGCGTCTCCAACCTTGGCCGCGGCTTCGAGCAACAGTACGCGACTATCCAAATCGGGGATCGCGCCGAGCGACCGGACCGACGGTGCCGCGCTGCGTCGCGGAGCAGGAGACTTGGGGGCACGCTTCGGCGCGGCGGGGGACTTCTTGCGGGACTTGGGTGTAGCCATGGGGAAATGAGCTGAGGGAAGGTGAACGATCTTGCGCACGACGCCAGTCTGGCCAACCGATTTTCGCACCTCCGTTCCCCCGCCCGCCCGCCCGCGGCCAAACGCCGCGCATCAGCGTCGGTAGGTTACACCGAGGACGACCTGCCGCCGCCCCGCCGGGACCGCCGGAACCTCCTCGAAGTCGTCATTCCAGAGATTCTCCGCCTGCAGCGACACCGTCACCCCGTTCCACGTCGCGGGCGAATACGCGACGGAGGCCGCCGTCAGGAACGCGTCACGGCTCGACGCGCGCCGCAGCAGACTATCCGACTGACGGCGCACCTCGTTATCAACTCGCACTTCCCATCCCCGTCCCAAGCGGGCCACGATCGCCCCGGTGGCGCGGAAGCGGGGGAAATTGAGCGCGTAGAAGCTGGCATCCACGGCAGCCGAGCCGTAATCCGACCGACGGGCGTAAGTGGTCAGGCCGAGGACGAAATCCCAGCGATCCACCGAGCGGCGGAGCACGCACTCCGCGCCGGTGGTTGAAAGGTCCACTGGGTTTGCGGTCCGCGCGGTGACTCCTCTCCGGTAGGTCCAATCAACCAACGCGTCGTCCCACCGCTGAAACACCGCGAGCTGCGCGGTCCATCCCGCCAGCACTCCCAAGGCACCTGCCTCAAGCGTGCGGGCCGTCTGTCGGCCTAGGCCGGAATTGCCGCGAAACAGTCCGGCGCCACTCGCCGCGTTCAGCGCGGTGTAGGTAGCGGTCTGCGTGGACGTGGCATAGCCGACGTGCACGCGGCGCAGGCCGGAAGCAGCCGCTCCCCAGTCAAGCGCGAGTTCCGCCAGCGGGGACCATGAGGACGCATCCCGATTCGTGTCGTCATACGAAACACCCGCGCGTGCCACCCAGAGACCGCCCTGCGAGCGCGCCACGCGCCATTCGGGGGCGAGGGAGAGCGTGCGATGCAGTCGATCTCGGAAGCGGCCCGCCGTCAGCGAGGTCGAGGTCAAGCGATCACCCATCACCACCGCACGCGCGTGCCACTGCGCCCCGCCCCACGTCCGGCGCACGTCCACTGCGGCAGCCCGCACCCAGGTCGTGTGCTGGAACGGATGAACCGGCCCCAGCGGCGCGAAGCGATTGAACGCGTAGTCATCCTTGTTGCGTCGGTAATAGGCCCCCCACTCGACGCCGTCACCGGCACCCCATTCCTCGCGATGATTGAGCGCCACCAGGACAGTTTGTAGGTTTTCCGACTCCGGCGAATTGAAGGGAGTGTAGAGGTTTGGCCAGCCGAAGAACTTGGCCTGATAGCCCGCAAATAGATCCGTCTGCGCCGTCGTCCCCCGCACCTGCAACCGACCATGCACCCGACGGAAATCGTGGTCGCCAAAGGGAATCGAGCCATCCGAGCGCGAACCCGCGAGCGACGCATCGAACCCCAGCGTGCGTCCGCCGGCGACTTCGGTGGTCCACGCCTCGTACCACGACGCGCGCCGGCTGTGATCCTCGCCTGCCGACACCTGCACGACCTGCGCGCGATGAATCGGACGCCAGGCGTAGGCGACCGTACCCGCCCCGGCGTTCCAACCGGCAAGCGCGTGCGCAACGCCGGTGAGCACCTGCGGGAGCGACAGTACCTCCGGCGGCACCGGAAGCTCGGCGAAGTAATGGCCCGTCTGTGGATCAAAGACCGGCAGAACTCCGACCCGAAAGCCCGTCTGCTCGAAGAGTCCGGCGCGGATCGAAACATCCGCCTGCCCCTCCGCCAGATTGCGAGCCTGCACATCCACGAGCGGCTCAAATCGAAGCGCCGAGACCGGCATCGCAAACGTCGTCACGGGCTCCTCATTCGCCACGCGCACGGCCTCGACTGCGACCCCGGGCAGCGGCACCGCCGTCGATTGAGCAGACGCCGTGA
>Ga0164293_10004230_pt1 | contig 12280 bp, 10 predicted proteins | sample GEODES118metaG_FD_111487 | JGI IMG/M metagenome (GOLD analysis project Ga0164293, IMG submission 111487) | Eutrophic lake water microbial communities from Lake Mendota, Wisconsin, USA - GEODES118 metaG | ecosystem: Environmental > Aquatic > Freshwater > Lake | place: USA: Lake Mendota... | reverse complement strand
TCAAGGCCTTCATCAATGTGTTTCTCCTCAATTACTAATGCAGGTCTGAACCGGATGGTCTTTTCCCCGCAACCAAGAAACATCACATTTTTATTCATTCCAATCGCAATGAATTTGTCACGCATACCCTTATTCTGAAAATCAAATGCTGTTAGTAATCCCCGGCCTCTGACATTAGTCATTTTGTCCTGTTTTTCGGAGATCTTACGTAGGCGTTCCTGGAGATAGTTCCCGCATATACTCGCATTACTCAATAATCCATCCTCTTCTATAATTTCAAGTATACGGGTTGATCTGATCATGTCAACCAGATTTCCACCCCATGTTGAATTGATCCTGGAGGGTACTTTAAAGACATTAGTTTCTATTTTATCAACCTTATTTCCAACCAGAATCCCACATACCTGCATTTTCTTACCAAAAGCTACAATATCCGGACGAGCATTTGGGCCAAAATGTTCATGTGCCCAGAATTTACCGGTAAGTCCAACACCTGTTTGAACCTCATCGTAAATTAAAAAGCAATCATTATCATCTGCAATCAGTCTTAACTGTTCCAGAAACTCCTGCCGAACATGATTGTCGCCACCTTCTGATTGGATTGGTTCGATGATAATTGCGCAAATATCATCTTTATTATCAGCGAATGCCTGCTTTATCTGAGCGATTGATAGTGCTTCCCTTTTCTTTAAGTCTTCATATCCTTCATCCGAGTACGGGAATTTCATAGTCGGAAACGTTACTCTTGGCCAGTCAAAATGTGCAAACCATTTGGTTTTATCAGGAATAGTATTGGTTAAACTCATGGTATAACCTGTTCTCCCATGAAACGCCTTTTCGAAATGTAGCACTTTATGTCCGCGCTCTTTGGTATAACCTTTCTGGAAATTTTTCTGAACTTTCCAGTCCATAGCAACTTTCAGTGCATTTTCAATGGCCAATGCTCCACCTGAAATGAAAAAAGCGTGTGGTAGGTAATCAGGAATGCCAACTCTCGAGAAAGTTTTAACGAACTGGGCATATTGTGTTGTATAAATATCTGAGTTTGAAGGATTCGTTAATGCAGCCAGCATCAGGTTTTTTTTGAACACCTCATCATTCACCATTTTGGGGTGATTGTAGCCAAGAGGAACCGATGCAAAACAGGTAAAAAAATCTAGTAATGTACGATCATGTTTAGAATCATAAATATAAACACCATTGCTTTTTTCCATGTCGAAGGTCAGATCATAGCCATCGGCAAGGATATGTTTACGGAGTGTTTCTTGAACTTTTTCTGGTGAAACTGATAGTTTATACATATTGGTTAGAATATACTCAAAACTACTAAAATGTGCTCAAATGAGCAAATTTCGGTGTTTTAATAGGTTTTATTTGAAAAACGGGTTTAAAACGTTTAAAGCTATTTTTTATAGCGCTGATTTTTATTCCAGCTGATTTGATTTTCTAAATTTGATGTTAATGAGGGCTAGTTCTGCCTGAAATTTGTTTATCAGAGTTTAAATCTGTTGGCCATGCCCAGTGTTCCGGTAGTTCCGCCGGTATGCACCATTAGTATCCTTGATCCCCTTGCGAAATAATCTTTTGAGATCAGATCATAGATTGCAAAGAGCAGTTTGCCGGTGTAGACTGGGTCGATTAGAATACCTGTGGAGGTTGTAAAATCTTTAATAAATTTCAGAAGCTCATCGCTTGTTTTTGCGTAACCTCCGAAATGATATGCTGAATGAAATTCAAAAAATGATCCCTTTACTAAATTTTCTATGTCTTGTTTTAAGAAATCAGCACCTTTCAGAACCGGAACAACATGCATTTTAGAATTTAGAGATTTAGTACTTATACCTGAAAGAATTCCAGCAGCTGTTGTGCCTGTTCCTGCTGCACAAAAAATGTGGTCAAATACCTCCGGAAGCTCATCAATTAATTCTGAGCAACCTTTAGCACCTAAACTGCCAGATCCGCCTTCATCAATAAAATAAGCATTTGGATTATTGTTAAAATGTTTTTTAAACAAGTCATTTTTATCAAGATAACTTTCACGGTCTTCAAAAATTAATTGCATCCCGAAAAGTTTAGAAAGGAAAATCGTCGGACTTTCGACAGGTTCACCACGTACAATTCCAGTGCTGCTGAAGCCAAATTTAGCTGCTGCACAAGCTGTGGCAAGCAGATGATTGGAATGTGCTCCACCAAATGTGACAAGATGCTGTTTCTGAAGTGCTACAGCCTCCTGAAGTATATACTTAAGTTTTCTCCATTTATTACCCGAGATGAACGGATGAATCATGTCATCCCTTTTTATGAATAACTCAATTTCCTTTAAGTTGAAGAGTGGGTTAAAGATTTCTTCAAGCGGACTGTTAATGGGAAGATCGATGATCATGGATTTATTTTCCTAAACCAAATCCTATACCACCGTTAAATGAATTGTATTCAGCCATACTGTATGAACCATAAATTCTGAAAAATGCAAGATTTAATTGAAATCCAATATTTGTTCTGAATCCATTGATGTCAGTTTGTTGAATATTGATAGGGTCGGTAAACACCGAATATGTTCGCTGTCCGGATGGGGTCACTCCATTGATTATTGGGTAATTACCTTTCATGCCTAAATCAGTTTTAGCTGCATTATAACCTAGACTGATAAAAGGTGTGAAGACCAGAATTCTTTTTGAAACGATAAATTCAGTATTAATTCCCGAAAAATTTGCTTCTACTCTTTGATTTGAAAAATTATTAGCCTGATTTGGAGATGCTGGCAGAGCATTTGCAGGTGCAGGCACATTGAGGGGTAAATCATAAGTAAATCTGGTATATCCCGCAGCTAAAGCAATATCCAATGGGAGAATTTTATCGGTCATTCCCGAAATTAGTGGGATTAACTCAACTTTGATGCCTCCGCCAAACATTCCGATTGATCCGAAATCACTGCCAAACTTAACTGTAGGCATTGCCCTTACACTTAACTCAATTCCTCTAGATAAACCTATTGCTCCCTGTAACTGCGGAGTAGGTATTAATCCTAAACCAGTGCCTCCCGGTAATGTAAATGTTTCCAGGGCTTGGTTATTACTATCATAGACAGTCATTTGTGTATTATTGTCTTTTGAACCTGAGAGGGTAGACGACATAGTTTGTGCCGGATTAGTAGGCCTCAAATTGGTTGAAAGTCCAATTTTAGATAGGTCGAATGTCTCATCCGGTTGCGGAACTACAGCTCCAGTTACTCCAAATCTAAGATCAAACCTTAGAAGATTTTTTGAATGCGCAGAATTATTCCAACCAGAGTTTAATCCCGTTCCTAAGCCTTTAAAAATTGGTTTTAGATAAGCCTGGGTTAGTTTAGTGGCATCTGCCGGACTTGATTTTAATAGTGCGGATACATCACTTTGAGAATACACAAAGCCTGGTAAAACAAGAAGAAACCCGAGAATGACCAACCGGAATTGTAAATGAGATTTCATATACAGCATGTTTTGATTTTCAGCATAAAGTTAAATTCTTTTAACTAGAACTTATCTTAATTAAACCCTAATTCAAAATTTTAAAAGAAATTAAACAATAGGGAATATCAACTCAGGTTTATGCAACAATTTCCCTTCAAAGATTTAGTTTTGTAATATGTTAGATGATAATCAGGAATTAGAGGAACAGGATCTTTTTGAACACCTGCGAATCGTTGTAGATAAAGGTCAGTCATTATTAAGACTGGATAAATTCCTGATTATCCGGACCGAAAATACCTCAAGAAACCGAATTCAGAATGCAATTGATGCAGGCAATGTTCTGGTAAATGAAAAAGTTGTAAAGGCAAGTTATAAAGTAAAGCCACTCGATGTTATTTCGATGGTTTTACCGCATCCGCCACGCGATACTGAAGTGTATCCTGAAGATATCCCAATTGACATAATATATGAAGACGATGATGTAATTATGGTCAATAAGGCTCCCGGAATGGTTGTTCATCCGGGTTTCAATAATTATACAGGAACTTTGGTGAATGCACTTGTATTTCATGCTCAGCAATTACCACAAATGCCTGGAAATGAGGGGAGACCCGGTTTAGTACATCGTATTGATAAAGATACTTCCGGACTATTATTGGTAAGTAAAAATGAATGGGCGATTACTTTTCTTGCCAAGCAGTTTTTTGATCATAGTATCACCCGAAAATATCTGGCTCTTGTTTGGGGAGATTTAAAAGAGGATGGAACGGTCAAAGGATATATTGGCCGAAGTGTTAAAGACCGTAAGGTGATGGCTGTTTATGATGATGAAGATAAGGGTAAATGGTCTGTTACACATTATAAAATTTTGGAACGATTGAACTATGTCACTCTGATAGAGTGTGAATTGGAGACCGGCCGTACCCATCAGATCAGAGCTCATATGAAGCATATTGGTCATCCTTTGTTTAACGACAGCAGCTATGGCGGTGATCGAATTTTAAAAGGTACTATTTTTAACAAATACCGTCAGTTTGTAGAAAACTGCTTTGAATTAATGCCGAGACAGGCATTACATGCAAAATCTTTGGGTTTTATCCATCCCGGTACCCGGAAATTCATTCATTTCGAAACTGAACTGCCAGCTGACTTTACAGCAGTGCTTGATAAGTGGCGTAATTACATTAAGGAATAATTATGAGCGTAACGTATCTTAACTTTAATGGAAGTATTCTTCCTTCTGATCATCCGATATTTGAAGCACACAATCGTGGTTTTCGTTATGGTGATGGACTTTTTGAGTCAATGCGTTTTTTAAAAGGTAAATTAAAGTTTCCTGAAATGCATATCGATCGCATTCAGAAAGGTATGAAATTACTCAAGTTTGATAATTATTCTTTAATTGATACCTGGTTTATCAGGGAGAAGACAGAAGAACTGATAAGAAGAAATAAAGTTGGAGCTGATGCAAGAATCAGGCTTACAATTTTTCGGGACTCAGGAGGCTTTTATACCCCTGATTCTAATAAATTTGCTTATCTACTTGAGCTGCATAAACTTGATGACAGTCAGTATGTTTTAAATAAAAAGGGTCTTATTATCGATGTTTATGATGAAGTTCCCAAACCTGTTAATATTCTGTCTAATTCGAAGACTAGCAATGCATTGATTTACGTGTTGGCTGGTATTTACAAGAACCAGAATGCCCTTGATGAAGTTCTGATTCTGAATCAGAATGGTTTTCTATGTGAATCTGTAAGTAGTAATGTGTTTGTTGTGTACGATCGTAAATTATACACACCTGCACTGAATGAGGGCTGTATTGCAGGAGTGATGCGTCAGGTTGTTATGCGGCTTGCTAAAGAGAATGATATTGAACTGGTTGAGGCGCAAATCAACCCTGATATCTTGAATGAAGCAGATGAAGTATTTTTAACCAATGCTGCCAGGGGTATACAATGGGTTATGGGATACAATCATAAAAGATATTTTAATGAGGTTTCTAGATTCTTAAACGAAAAGCTGAATTTGCTATAAAACTTTTTTGGTCACTTAACCTTGGTTTGATGCAGGGAAGGGTAAAATAATACGGTTATCACATATCTGATTAGGCTCTGGAGTAACAATTATTTGTTTTTTGAAAGCAATACCTGTGTGCTATAGGTCAGTTCAGCCCTTTCCTCTGGAGTATTTCCGGCAAGAAATCTCGTTCAAAGTCAAATTACGAATGGCCGGAAGATACTTCCTCCGGCAAGGTTTATTTTATTTCATGCTGTTTTTCATAGGGACTGACAGTCCTGCAACTGTTTCATCTGTCATTTGAAATAAACCTAAGCGGGTTTTATATCAAACTCAGGTCAAATTATAGTCTTATACCTCTCAAAAACTCATCTATTTTCATTCGTTTTTTTCCTTCCAACTGTAATTCAAGGACTGAAATTAATCCATTTTGGCAAGCAAATTTAAGATAGGTTTTATGATCAGTAATAACAGTCCCTGGTTTATCATTTACCTGGATTTCTTCTAATTCTGCACTAAATATCTTTAATGTTTTTTCCTGGAAGGTACTAAATGCAGTAGGATAGGGACTCAGTCCTCGAATCAGATTAAATACCTCTCTGACAGGGCGATCCCAGTTGATCTCACAGTCTCCCCTGAAAATCTTAGGAGCTTTTTTAAGTTCACTCTCCTGATGTGTATCCTGAGGAATCTCAATATATTTCCCGGCTTCTATTGCTTTTAGTGTTTTTACAAGTAATTCGGCACCAAGTACCATGAGCTTATCATGAAGTTCACCAGCTGTATCGTTATCTTTTATGTCAATTTCTTCAGCAAATAAAAGATCCCCTGTGTCGATTTCTTGTTTTAGAAAAAATGTACTTACCCCGCTTCGCTCTTCGCCATTTATAATTGCCCAGTTTATTGGAGCTGCTCCACGATATTGTGGTAGGAGAGATGCATGCAGGTTTATTGTGCCTTTTGAAGGCATGTTCCAAACCAGTTCAGGTAACATCCTGAAAGCCACAACTACTTGAATATCCGCTTTTAATGATCTTAACTCATTTATAAAATCCGGATCTTTCAATTTTATGGGCTGAAAAATAGTTAAGCCCTTTTCAATTGCAAATTTCTTAACAGCAGATTCACTGAGCTTTTGCCCCCTACCTGCTGGTTTGTCGGGGGCAGTAATTACTCCTACAATATCAAAATCAGCATCCAGAAGCGCTCTAAGTGAAGCAACTGCAAAATCTGGGGTACCCATGAAAACTATTTTCATAATGAGGTTTGAGGTTTAAGGACTGAGGACTGAGGACTGAGGTATGAAGTATGAGCTAGTCCTTCCGACTTCCGACTTCTGATCTCCGACTTCTGACCCTACTGATAAAGCAAATATTTCTTTCTTATAATCTTATACTGTGAAAGTCCGGGTTCCCAACTCTGGCGGATTTCCTCTTCAGATTTACCGGCAATAATCTGTTGTTTTAGATTGTATGTACCTGCAAGCTTATCAAAATTGCCCATTTGATTACTTTGTTTGAAATCAAAGAACTTTTCTTTGTGAGGGTAGGCATTATATAGTTCTATCAACCAACTTAAATTAATTTTCGCTTCTTTTCTGATCTTATTCGTATTGTATTTTCTTAAGTCAATTCCAAAGCAATTTTTATTCATATGTAAGGGGGTTTCACTCATTCCTTTTATCCCAATTGGTGTAAATGAGAATTTGTATTTATCGCTCAAATCAGGATTTCCAAGAATAGTAAAAGGAAAATATGTTCCACGACCCTGACTGATGATTGTACCTTCAAAAAGACAAAGTGATGGATAAAGTAAAATGGATTGTGCCGTATTTAAGTTTGGAGATGGTTTGACCGGTAAAGTGTAAGGTGTTGAATGGTCATAATTGGCAATTTTAATAATCTTTATTTTACATTTTACTTTATTGGCCATCCATCCTTCTCCGTTAAGCATTTGGGCATACTCTGCAATTGTAAGTCCGTGAGTTATTGGAATTGGATTATAACCGATTCCCGATCGTAATTTCGGATCAAGAACTGGTCCGTCAACATAAAAACCATTTGGATTAGGACGATCAAGGATCAAAACCTCTTTGCTATTCTCTCCACATGCTTCCATTACATGCTGAAGGGTATTTATATACGTGTAAAACCTGGTGCCCACATCCTGAATATCATAAACCATCAAGTCTACATCATCCATATCCTCTTTAGTAGGTTTTAAATGTTTTCCATATAGAGAGATTACGGGCAGACCGGTTTTTGCATCAATGCTATTATCAACCTTCACCCCGGCACTTGCATCCCCACGAAACCCATGTTCAGGACCAAAAATTTTAACAATTTTAACTCCTAATTTCAGCAGGCTGTCTACAACTGTGGTGTTTCCAATAACAGAAGTCGGATTGACCACCATTCCGATTCGCTTACCTTTTAAATAGGGCAGATATTGGTCAATCTGCTCGGCTCCAGTTTGAAGCTTGAGGCTAACTTCAGTAGTCGGTAAATCTTTATTTAAAGACAAAATCCCTGATTGCTTAGCTGAGACTGAAACAGAATTGTACGATAGCATTAACAGAAAACAAGTGATGAGAAATTTGGAACGGTACATGGTCGGCAATTATTGAAATTTAAAATGTTTGTTTGTTAGTTCGAGTAATTGATTCAGAAACGAAATTAAAAAAAAATGCATCTTTGCTAAAGGTACAAAAAAACCATTTAAGGATTGAATTTACCCCTTTTCATCGCAAAGCGAATAACCTTTAGTTCCAAAAGAACTTTTTCCAGGCTGATTGTGCGAATCGCAATCCTAGGGATCATGCTGGGCCTGGCTATAATGATACTTGCAATAGCTATTGTCAAAGGATTTAAAACAGAGATCCGGGAGAAGGTACGTGGTTTTTCGGGAGATATACAGATTTCCAAGCTTGATCTGAATACTTCTTATGAAAATACATCTTTCAGTATTTCAGATTCTTCATTTCAAAAAATCCTTAGGCAGGATGGCATTGAGTTTATACAATCATTTGCTACGAAACCCGGAATAATAAATACGAGCGAAGAAGTAGAAGGAGTAGTATTAAAAGGGGTAGATAAGAATTATAACTGGGAATATTTCAGGAAAATACTTATTGCCGGAACGGTTATTGATTTTTCGGACACATTAAAATCCAGAACACAGATTCTGATTTCAAAATATACTGCCGACCGACTAAAACTTAAGGTAGGGGATGATTTTTTGATGTATTTTATTGAGAATTCACTTCGTAAGCGAAAATTTCAGATCGTTGGAATCTATGATCTTGGTGTTGAAGAAGTTGATAAATTATTTGTAATTGGGGATATTGGATTAATCCGCAGCCTTAATAAGTGGTCTCCATCAGATGTAGGTGGGTATGAACTTAGAGTTAAGGATTTCGACAGACTTGATGAAATTGAAGCAAAGGTTTATGAAGATCTTGATATTGAGCTAAAATCTTATACCATTAAGCAGTATTATCCTACCATTTTTGAGTGGTTATCCTTGTTAGATGTCAATACTCAAGTAATTTTGATTCTGATGCTAGCGGTTGCTGTAATCAATATGATTTCGGCGCTATTGATCATGATTCTTGAGCGAACCAATATGATAGGAGTATTAAAGGCTTTGGGAAATACGAACTGGCAGATACGAAAGATATTTCTTTATAATGCTGCTTATCTGATTGTTGCGGGACTTTTTTGTGGCAATATTTTAGGCATCGGACTTGGTATTTTTCAGTCGAAAACACATTTTTTCAGCCTTGATCAGGCATCCTATTACATCGATTTCGTACCCGTACAATTGGATTTAAAGGATATTTTAATGCTGAATGCTGGTACCTTACTCATCTGTATATTTGTCTTGTTGTTACCCTCAATGCTCGTGACAAGAATATCTCCGCTTAAAGCTATACGATTTAAGTAGCTTATTTTTTTTGATTAATTTAATATTTGTCGCTACCACCGCTAGAGGGGGATATGGGGTTGGATTCTCGTTAAAGTATCGATAGTTTTCCTTTTATTCCGTCATTTCGAACACAGCGGTAGTGTCTTTTCTATAGCAACTACTTAATGGTGTGGAGAAATCTGTCGGTGCAGGCAAAGCATAACGGGAGGAGATATTGTATGATCAAAACCCGTGCAAATCATCCACAGATTTCTCTTAGCGTTAGGAATCTGCCTTAGAGCAATAAATCCGGACCGCTCATCGAAATGACGGGAAAGGAACCGTCATCCTTTGTTTATTGGAATAACTTATTTTTGAGATTTAGCTTCATTCCAGAAGATGTCCATTTCAGCTAAAGTCATGTCTTTTAAGTTTTTACCAAGCTCTTTTGCCTTACTTTCAAGATACTGGAAACGCTTGATAAACTTCTTATTTGTTTTTTCAAGGGCATCTTCGGGGTTGATATCGATGAAACGTGCGTAGTTGATTAGGGAAAACATCAGATCTCCAAACTCTCCTTCAGCCTTGTCTTTGTCAATTATCGTATCATCAGTTTTATTGAATTCATCCCTGAATTCCCTCATTTCTTCTTCTACCTTTTCCCAAACTTGAGCCTTTTCTTCCCAGTCAAAACCAACACCTCTTGCCTTTTCCTGAATTCTAGAAGCTTTGATTAGGGCCGGCAAGGAAGCCGGAACACCCTCCAGTACTGATTTATTGCCTTCTTTTAATTTCAGTTGCTCCCAGTTCCGCTTGACATCGGCTTCATCATTAACCTGAACATCAGCGTAAATATGAGGATGTCTATGGATTAATTTATCACAAATTCCGTTTAGAACATCAGTAATGCTAAAGTCATTTGTTTCAGAAGCGATGCGAGTATAAAAGACCAGGTGAAGCATCAGATCGCCCAGTTCTTTTCTTATTTCATTGGTATCTCCTTCAAGAATCGCATCAGAAAGTTCATAGGTTTCTTCAATAGTGAGATGTCTGAGTGTCTCCATTGTTTGCTTCTTATCCCAGGGGCATTGCTCTCGAAGGGTGTCCATGATCGTTAATAAACGCTCAAATGACTTTGCAGGACTATTGGCTGTAGGAGGAATCGGATTTGCGGGCATTTCTAAGAATTAATGGTAGCAAAAATAGGGTTTTGATCTTGTTATTTATTTTTAAGGATTTAAAATCAGGTATAAAGCAATTTACATTTTTACCGCCCGTAACATTTCCCGTTTACCTGGAGCACCCGGGGCTTTTTCAATAGCAAATCCTAAACTTTTCATGGTTCTTTTTAGATCTCCTGTAATTGCATACGTCACAAATACACCACCAGGATTTAGAAATTTGCAAACATGACTCAGAGATTCCTGATCCCACATTTCAGGCTGATGTATAGCTGCAAATGCATCAAAGTAAATAACATCAAAAAGTTCATCAGACTTAAAATCAAGCATTTTTAAATGCTCTATTTTTAGTGTGCAATGGTTGGTGATAAGTGATTTCTTTAGCTGTGCTTGCTGATAATGCTTTGTGAAAGAATTCCAGACGCAATCTGAGATATAATTGTTGTAGCCAGTATTCTCAATCATTTCTATTTGGAGTGGATAAGCCTCAATTCCGGTATAATCGACTTGAATTTCATGTGTTGAACAATAATCAGCACTTATTAAAAAATTAAGACCTGTTCCAAAGCCAACTTCTAGAATTTTTACTTTTTTTAGTCCGCTTTTTTCCAGAAAATATCGCATTCCGGTATGGAGGAAAACATGCCTACTTTCTTGCAGAGCCCCGTGCCGGGAATGATAATGCTCGCCGACTTCTTTATTGAAAAGAGTTTTAGATCCATCTGAGGTGATTGCGAAGCTTAAATGATTCATGTTTGATTAAGATTCGGAGCTTAATTAGTTCACCCTGGTACCGCGTTCGACCCAGCGTTCCCAGTTATTATCATAGGTATGTATTTCGGCAGTTTGAACTCCGTTTTGTTTATAAACGGGATGATTTTGATTAACCCATTCAAAAATACCTCCATATAGATTCAGCACGTTTTTATAACCTGCGGCAATCAGTTTTTCGCCTATTTTTTCGCTTCTTACACCCACTGAGCAATATACCACAACTGTTGCATTTGCAGGAATATCATATACTTTGCGCATATCGAACCAGAAATTTCCCACTTGTCTTGCATTTTTAAGGTGACTGACATTAAACTCATCCTCTTCACGTGTATCCAGAATATAGAGATTGTATTTATCAATTTTTATGAGTTCCTCTATGCTGATCAATGGAACTGTTTTCTTATACAGGCTATCAATTGTTTGTTTGTATTCGGGACTTTTAATCTGAGCGATTAGCTGGCTGCTTAAAAGACAAAAAAAAGTAAGATAATACTTAAACATGCTCAGTGATTTATTTTTTATAAATGGCCGCGTATTTATAAGTCCGCTTTTAACAATATGTCGTTTAAATAATTAAAAAACATGTTTTTTAAAGTGATGAAATTGATGTAAAATAATAAAAAATATTAGAGATACTATGGATGTTTTTCCCTAGTTTTTGAATAACTGAGTAATCATTAGTCCATTATATCCGCCATCTAGAATACCAATCCCTACGCTGCCAAATGATTTATGTTCAATATTAGCACGATGGATTGGGGATTCCATCAGACCATAATGGGCAAGACTCAGATTTTGTGCTAATGCCAGATTTTCTCCAGCAATACTAAACTGAATTCCCTCTTTTCGGATTCTATCAAACGGACTTTTCCCCTCTGGGTTATAATGAGAAAAGTAACCTCTTCTAAACATATCCATTGAATGTTTTCTGCCAACTTCGGCAAGTTCTTC
>Ga0164293_10004229_pt1 | contig 12284 bp, 10 predicted proteins | sample GEODES118metaG_FD_111487 | JGI IMG/M metagenome (GOLD analysis project Ga0164293, IMG submission 111487) | Eutrophic lake water microbial communities from Lake Mendota, Wisconsin, USA - GEODES118 metaG | ecosystem: Environmental > Aquatic > Freshwater > Lake | place: USA: Lake Mendota... | reverse complement strand
TCGCGGATGACTTCTTCTGGAGATCCAAGAGAGGTAATAAAAAAATTAACTCCCATATCGAGGCACTTATGAAGCTGCTTTTTAGCGTGAATATTTGATTTATTCACAATGAGGTTGACCCCAAATGGCTTATTGGTTTTTGCTCTAATTTCCTTCAGACCCACTTCTAGTTCTTCAATCGTTCTAAAATTCAGGGCCGGAATGCATCCAGCGATCCCACTTTCAGCAGCTGCCACGATCATCTTGGTATTTGTCACAAGGAACATAGGGGCCATAATGATGGGTAATTCTGTTCCAAGTAGGTCTGTAAGAGCGGTTTTCATCTTTCTCCTCTATTCTTGCTGCGGCGGGTCTCTGTAAGGCAAAGTCATAGAACTTTCCCTTCCCAAACAAGATTAATCTATGGGTTAATTGTACCAGTCATTTTTATAGCGAGGATGGAAAAATGAAAAAAATCTTAGGATTAGTAGCCCTTACACTTTCAGCGGCCACGATGGCCTCTCCAGGTTCACAGTGGCTTACTGTGGATAATCAAATTTTGGCAAAAATTAGACCCAATTTAAATAAATCAGTTCAGACGGTTTTCACTGGTGAAGGTGCTTCAGTGGTGAAGCTTTCAGCTCAAGAAATTGAGAAGCTTTCTCATGTGATTCACCATGATCTTCACCGCTGTGGTGGATTTATTCAGCATAGCTCACAAGCTGAGGCGATTGAAGCCATCACAAGTCAGGGTGAAATGCACTTTGCCAAAAGAGCAATTTTTGCTGATTACACAATTGATCAGCAAGGTGTAGCGGCTCCTATGGTTTCTCAGGTTGCAGAAAAAACAATCAGAGACATGATTTTAAAACTCTCTGATTTTAATACACGTTTCTACAAGTCTGAAACTGGGGTTAAATCTTCTGAATTCATTCGAGATACTTGGGCAAGTCTTGCTAAAAAGCGCAATGACGTTAAAGTTGAGCTTTATAACCATAAAAGCTGGCCTCAAGCTTCGATCATTATGACAATTACTGGTTCTGAAAAACCTGAAGAGATTGTTATTGTTGGTGGACACGCTGACTCTATCGCAGGAATGTTTGGTGGGAATGGAAGAGCTCCGGGTGCTGACGATAACGCTTCAGGTATCGCTACTATCACTGAGGTCATCCGTATTCTTATGAACTCAGACTTTAAACCAAAGCGCACGATTCAGTTCATGGGTTATGCAGCTGAAGAAGTTGGGCTTCTTGGCTCAAAAGAGATTGCTCAATCCTACAAGCAAAAGTCTCAAAAAGTTATCGGTGTTATGCAGCTAGATATGACACTTAAAAAAGGAACTGTTGATAAGGACATCGTCATGATGGCCGACTACACAAACGGTGCTCAGAATGAGTTTCTTGGTCGCCTTATTGATGAGTACGTAAAAGTTTCTTGGGGCTATTCTCGCTGCGGCTACGGTTGTTCAGACCATGCCTCTTGGACAGCGAACGGTTTCCCAGCATCTATTCCGTTTGAATCAACAATGGAAGACATTAACCGCAGCATTCACACGGCTAAAGATACGTTAGAATCTGCTGGCGGTGATGCAAAGCACGCTGCTAAATTTGCTAAGTTAGCGACAGCTTTTGTCGTAGAACTTGCAAACTAAGAGGAAGATCAACTAATTGAGTAATGAAATAAAGTCCTTATACGAGGACATCCGCGCCAACCTTGAATTATCACGAAAAGCACTTATAACGACGAGTATCCTGGGAGATGAAGAATCTCCTGGGATGCGTCCTTTAGAAGAATCAAATATCATCTTAGATACTCTCGAATCAATCGCTATTGATACAAGATCACTTTTGGATCTTCATCCTTCACTTGAGTCCCTCTTCGAAAAACATTTTGGAAGAGTCGTAGAGGTTTTCGAACGGGAAGCGATTGTAGAGACTTGTCTGGTTGAGGATTATCTTTTTCCAGTGACAAATTCTTATCCTCTTCTTGTTGATGGTAAATTCAATAAAGATGTAGCGGAGTCCTATAAAGATATCTTTAAGGCCTGGGTTGAGGAAAAAAGTGGAAAACATGTAACCACTCAAGATTTATTAAAACTAAATTTTGAATTAAAACTCAATGACCGAGATCTCTCGTGTCAGTGTGTTCAGTGCCTCGGTGATTATAGAACTCAGGTGCGTGAAGCTGTTTATGCGACTCAAACTTCACTCATTGATAAGTCAGAAGAAAAGCTTCATGAGTGGATTCTGACTAAGAAAATAACTGATATTTCGAATGCTGTGTTTGATTTGAAGAAAAATCTAGAAAAGAATTTTCATCAAATGAGAAATAAACTAAAGCGCTCTTCAGTGAATAAACTTGAGAATGAAGTGAAAGCGCACTTTAGACTGAAATTTGGCCCAAAGTCAGACTTGGGAAAAGTTTATAAAGAAAAATTAAATGTCTTTTTTAATACTCTCTTAGTTGAGCAAGGACTTAAACCCGAGCTCGTTTCAAATGAAGAGTATGAGAGATTTTATCTCCAGTTGGAGACCAATATTTGGAAAGGCGAAGTCTTTCTGAGAAAAGAATTTGAGCGCTTCACCGGTGCCATTCTTGCTCTTAAGCGTAAAGACGTTTCATCCACAATTCTAAGAGAATATCTTGGTCAGTTTTGGTTACACACAGATGCCAGAAGAATGAATCGGCGTGTGATTTATCACATGGGGCCTACGAACTCTGGAAAAACTTATCATGCCATCGAGGCCCTCTGCCAAGCAAAGAAAGGGTGTTACCTCGCTCCGCTTCGACTTCTCGCTTCTGAATTATTCGATACGATGAGTTCAAAAGGTGTAAAGACCACTCTTTTAACGGGTGAAGAGGTGATTGAAGTTCCTGATTCAACTCATTTCTCTTCAACGATTGAGATGGCAAAACTTCAAACGAAGTTTGATTGTTGTGTCATTGATGAAATCCAAATGCTCACGGATCCTCAGCGAGGATGGGCGTGGACGAGAGCTCTCGTTAACATTCAGGCCGATGAAATTCATCTATGTGGTGATCACTCTGTTCTAGAACTCGTTAAACAAGTTTTGGCCCTTTGTGGAGATACGTTAGAAATTAGAGAATACACGAGAATGACTGAACTTAAGGTCATGGATCATCAGATACCCCTTTCTCAGATGCAAAAGAGTGATGCCCTGATTGTGTTCTCAAGAAGAAATGCTCTGAAATATAAAGCGGATTTAGAGGAACTCGATTTTAAAGTTTCAATTGTCTATGGACGTCTCTCTCCAGAGGTTCGCCGAGAGCAAGCGAGAAAATTTGACGAGGGTGAAACTGACATTATGGTTTCAACTGATGCAATCGCCATGGGGATGAATCTTCCAGTGAGAAGAATCGTTTTCTCTGCCCTTTCAAAATTTGTCGATGATAAAGAAAATCCACTTACTTATTCCGAGATAAAACAGATTGCTGGCCGAGCTGGAAGATTTAAGCGCTTTCCTGTGGGGGAAGTGACGACTCTTAACAGAGTGGAAGACGGATTAAGAACCTTAAAAAACGCTCTTGATCACCACTTGGGTCAGCAAGGGAAGGCGATGGTAGGACCCGACCTTGATATCTTTAGTTCCGTCAATAATGCGCTTGAAACTCACTCATTACCAACTCTTCAGCTATCCGAATTTCTGCGTCTCTTTAACACCATGACTTTCCAGAAACCATTCTATTGTGTGGATATGAAAGAAATGATTGAGCTCGCTGAAATGGTGGAAGCGGCCGATGAAGATAGAACATTATCGAATGCAGAAATTTTTGGTTTTGCCTGTGCTCCAGTGAACTTAGGTCTCATTGAACATGTTCAATATTACCTATGGATTCTCAATCACTATGTTACTGCCCAAAGTATTTACAATGAACCCATCGATGATAGATCCGATAACATCGACTATCTTGAAACTTCTATTAAGTGTGTGGAGCTTTTTCAGTGGCTTTCAAGGCATTTTAATCAGAAAAATTTCTCTTATGATGAGAAGCAATTACTAGAAAATAAATCTAAGGCCATTGAGCGATTAAATGAGCTTCTCTCTGATAAAATTGGAAAGAATTGCTCGAGTTGTGGTTGTAAAATGCCAGCGAATTCTCGCTTTAATATTTGCGATGAGTGTTTTTCTAAACGCCGATTTAACCGTAGACCCCCAAGAGATGTCTCTTCAGAAGATGGTCGTGAGAGCTCACGCGGGGATCGAAAATTCGGACGAAATGACAGACATAAGGGTAGAGAAGAAAATAAAGACAAAAATTCTAAGCAAAAGTCTGGAAAATCTGGTGAGCAGGGAATAAGAAGACCCAAACCATCTGGAATGAAATCTGGTGGCGGAGGTAAAAAAAGTGATGCAGCTAAGGCCTTTAGAAAATTCCGATAAAATATCTTATCATGATTTTGCTCGCACGATATTAGAGGGAGAAAATCTTGAATCTAAATTCTTATCTGCCTCCCTCGATTGGTCAGATTGGAAAGAGTACCATCTTCCTTCTTTGCCTGGTCGCTCGGGTAAGCTGTCTTTTTCTGATCAACACATTAAATTTCCCAAGGCCAGTCGTTTAAATGAAAATGACATGAAGGCGTTAGCTCTTCACAGTTTTGCCAATCATGAGTTATTGGCCATTGAAATGATGGCAGCGAGCCTTCTTATTTATCCCCATCAAAATGAAGAGGACATTCGATTTAAAAAGGGAATTTTTACGGCCCTCAAAGAAGAGCAAAAACATTTAGGTCTCTATATCAAGCGACTGAATGAACTCGGATTTGAATTCGGTGATTTTCCATTGAATGATTTTTTTTGGCGCCAAATGGAAAAGCTAAATACCCCAGCCCAATATACGGCCGTGATGTCGATGACATTTGAGGCCGCGAACTTAGATTTTGCTCAGTATTACGCTAGAGTTTTTAGAGAACTTGGTGATATTGAAACGGCTTCCATCTTAGATATAGTCCTTCAAGATGAAATTGGTCATGTGGCCTTTGGTTCTTACTGGATGAAGAAATGGAGAAAAGACGACTCACTTTGGAAATATTACCTGACTTCACTTCCCTGGCCATTAACTCCTGCTCGAAGTAAGGGCCTTGCCTTTGATCCCGCAATCCACATGAAAGGGATTCAAGACGAAGATTTTGTAAAAAGTCTCGTTGAGTTTGATGATGATTTTAAAATCACGAAGCGTTCCTAGATGAAACCCATTAAAGTGAATGCTGATTATGAGATCACTCTCTTTGAAAATAAATCCGCCCCTAAGCTGATTAATCAATCCTTAGAATTTCTAGCACTCTATCTTGAAAATAGACCTTTAGTGACTGAGAAACATTATTCAGAAAATTTTTTACAACATGTGACTAAGATTTCTGGGCAACGGCCTACATTTTCATCTGGTGCTGATTTTGAAAATTGGTGGGGAAGTCTAAAAAATATTCCTCTAGAAAAAAAACTAAATTCTAAAGAGTTCACAGCACCTTTTACTCCTGGAGTTCAGGTGATATCGGATTTATCTGAACTTAACTTACGGGAGGGACAAGTCTATTTAGCGAAAAACCCTTTTGGAATGTCAGGACAAAACTTTCTAAAATTTAGTAAAAATGAAACAACTGAACTTCTTACTCTCTTAAAGAAATCAAAACACCTTTTAATTGAACCCTTTCTTGATCGGAAAAAAGATTTCTCTCACTACGTTTTTTCTGACGGAACTTATATCGCGTACGAAAATATGGTTGATGATCGTTTCCAGTATAAAGGGACGATTTTTAACAATCTTCATGACCCTCATGTCAGAACACTCAGCTTCTACAATGAGATTGAAAAAAGTGAATGGGATCGGTTTGAAAAAGAATTTCTTGCTATCAGGGAAGCGATGAAAAGGGAAGGAGCTACTGAGGGTTATTCAGTAGACTCATTTACATATTTAGAAAATGGGAAGATCAAGATTAGAACTTGTTCCGAGATTAATTATCGTAAAACGATGGGACTTGTGGCGTGGCTACTTTCTAAAAAATATGGCAAAGATAATAAGTCTTCAATGCTGGTGCTTACTCATTCTTTAAAATCGACTAAAAGCTTTCAGCACATCGAGGATATACAAGGATGCCTGCACCTGTCTCCTGGGGATACTCGGTTTGAGATTTTTTTTATTGCCGCTTCTGATTTTGAAGATGTGAAAGGAAAATTTCAGGAACTAAAAAAATTACTGCCTGATGGCCAATTTTCGATAGAGATCTAAGATAATTCTTCCCGCTTCTTCAGCGGATGCTCCATAAGAAATAATCCCATCATCATGGCCTTTCATGACGAATATTCCTGACGTCTTATTATAAAGAAGATCAGAAGCTGCTTGGGCCATTTCTTGTGTGCCGTAGGGAATGTCCTCATCTATGAAGTCAAAGGGACCATTTTTGAGCATTTCCCAAAGATCTTTATGATGAACATGAAAAACATATTGAATCGCTGGGTTTGCTTCATAAATTCCATAATGAGTCAGGGACTCACTTGAAGGAGGAATAAGACCCTCGGCCGTAACTGATCCTTTTTTAAGATCACATTCAATAACTTTCGTATAATGATGGGCCTGAAGGTGAGCTAGGTGTCCAGTTTGGCTTCCCGTGATGATAAAACTTTTCTTTGGAAGGCGGGAGGAGAGGTTTCCGAAACCAACTTTTTCGATCGGATATTCACCAATAAGACCCAGCTTAAAAAATAGGGCGCGCCACTTTTCTAGGGCGATAACCTGATTCATCTCTGGGGCCGGGGCCCTTTTGAGAGTCAGTTTAAATTTAATGACACCTTCATCCCGATTTGTATTCAATGATAAGTCCTTGATCTCCTATGGGATTTGATTGCAAATACCGCAGGCTGCCTTATAATGAGAATACCGGATAACATGGGCCAAATACAAGACCCATTTCAATAGGAGTCGTTATCCTCGATAAATTAATAAATGACTTGAAGTCCAAAATCCCTCTTGGAAAAAAGCCAAAGGCGAGTGACGACGAGTTAGATGAAAATGAAGCTTCTGAGTCTCAGTCTGATGCATCAAGTGATGCAGACAAAACTGGATTAACTGAAATTACCTCAGCGGATTTATCTAATGAGGGAACTCAAAGCGACGTCTCTGCTCCTGCAGGTGAAGAAAACAAGTCACTTGTTCATAAGCTAAAGAAAAAATTTGAAGAATTTCAGAACAAGAAGAAGAATTCCTCATCCGGTGAAATTTATCCTGGGGCAAGTCAAGATGAATCATCTGAGAATAGTGATGCTCTTGCAAAAGCAAAAAAGAAAAGGCTCATTCTCATTGGAGTTGCTGCTATTTTAGCAATTCTTTTCTTAGTACCTGATGAGGGTGAGGATACCGAAGTTTCTGAGGCACCTGTAAAACTGAAGCCACGAAAAAGACCTGTTAAAAAGAACATTAAAACTGAATCAGAAACGAACAAGGAAGCAACTCCTCCTGTCGAAACACCTGCTGACTCTGCGAATACAGCCTCTACAACTCCTCCTGAGGAAACGGCTCCACCCGTCGTAGAAGAAACTTCCTCTGATCCCCTGTCAGCTTCGACTACTGAGACTACAACAATCACGGAGTCTCCAGTCATCACTGAACCTGTTACCACTGAACCAGTCCCTACAGAAACAGCAACCACGGAAACATCTCCAGTCGATGTTGCACCAGAATCGACAACTCCTAGCGAAACTTCAGATGTTGCGACTTCATCTTCAAATATGGTGGATTCAATCGATGGTACTGTGACCACAGATCCAGTTAATTCAGAAAGTATTACAGATCAGATCCTTGAAGATTTAGAGAAACAAGTAGAAACAAAAAAACCAGTAGAAATAAAAAAAGAATATGTTTCTCCTCCTGACTACGAGTATTTTGGGAGAGGACTTGTTTATAATTGTGCTGGAAAACATTGGGCGTGCGTGGATGCCCCAAGCTATAAAACTTGTGAAGATAACTCTTCATCTGTGAACTATCTTAATAAGAAAAAAGAATGCTATCCCTATAATGTGTACGAAACGGCTAAAGGTTGTCAGAGTGTTCAGAATAGAATGGTTTCATCCAGTGCCAAGACAAATTTTTGTGAGTAATTAAGCAGCGTTCTTGTTGAATTTTTTATCCATAAGTGGAATGAAAAATTCTTCTTCGCCTTTTAAAGCTTCTTTTTTCATACCTTGGATAAATAGTTTTACGAGGTGAGGATCGAATTGAGTTCCTGAAAATTGAATTAATTCTTCAAAGGCCACTTCATAAGGTAACCCTTTTCTGTAAGGCCTTGTAGAGGTCATGGCATCAAAAGTGTCAGCGATGAGGATGATGCGAGCTGCAGTGGGAATGTCTTCACCTTTAAGCCCTAAGGGGTAGCCTTTGCCATCAAATCTTTCATGGTGAAGTCTTGCATTCTCAGCAACTTTATCAAAGTAAGGAAACTCTTTTAAAATTTCATAAGAGTTTTCAGGATGCTTTTTCATAATAAGAAACTCTTCCTCAGAAAGGCGAGAGGGCTTATTCAAAACCGCATCTGGTGTTCCAATTTTTCCGATATCATGGAAAATGGCCGACAATTCTAATTCGAACATTTCTTCTGGTGATAGTTCAGCTTCGGTGCCGGTGACAATCGAAAAATAGGCCACGCGCATACTGTGCCCAAAAGTATAATTATCTTTTGTATCTAAGGCCTTGAGAATTGTTCGGGCTGCCTGTTCACTGATTTTCTTATTGTCCGCCTTCAGAGATTCAACCTGAGACGCCATACCCAATAGGGACAGCGTTGTACTCAGAGATGGTAATTCGAAGACGTTATTTTTTTTCATTCCTATTCCACAAAGAGAAACGGAGAAATTCCTTTCACCCGATGGATTCTCTTCGGTTGTTTTGGAGAAAAATAAACGCTAAAATGATAGAAATCGGTTATAAATAGCTAACCCATAGAAAACACTAAGATATTAGGCTTTAAAGGCATAGATGATCATCCTAGATGAAAGAGATTTACTTGAGAAAGAACTGGGCATAAAAGGGTTTGAGATTTTTGATTTTTATCAAGAGCGAAGAGTTCTTAATATGGATTCTTTTGTCGCTCTAGATTTAAAAAGAAGAAATGAAATTATCCTCGTCGATACGGAAACGGTTCTCTCTCATCCTGAGTCATTAGAGAGATTTAAAACTCTTTTAAATACTTTTCTTGGTGTCATCTTTTTTCATGAACACCAAAATTCCCGTGCACAAGACTGGGTAAAAAATGAATCATCTTATCTTAAAAAAATTATTGGCGAGTATTGTTTACCCATGCCGGATCTTAGTTGGAATATCCTATCAAATCAGATGCAGTTTTTTTGGAATTTAGTAGATGAACAAAAAAATCTTCAAAAACACTTAGCTCAATTTAGTTATGAGTTAGAAAATGTCCTTCAAAATGCTGAAGAAGATATGCTGAAGGCGAAAAAAATTCATGCAACTCTTATTCCTAAAAGGAATGAAGAAATTAAAGGAATTGCTTTTACTTATAAATACTCTGCTGGAGAAGGAGGAGGGGGAGAATTTTATGATATGGTTCAAACCAACTCAAAAATTTTCCATATTATCTTCTCGGGACAATCCTATCTTCTTTCAAGTGCTGTGATGGCACTTCTCTCTTCTCAAAAAGAGAAAAATTTCAAGCCGGATGTTTTTATTCAGGATGTTTCCAAAGAGGCCGATGCCATAAATAGTTCGAAGAAAAAGAAATCAGATTTTGATCTTCTCGTAACAGAGATTGATCCAGCTGCTCTAACTTTTAAAATGCATACACAATCAAATTCTGAATTTTATAGTTACTCAAAAGGGCAGTTCCATTTGAATAAAGGGGACACTTATCAAATGAATAAGGGTGAGAAAATGATCATCTTCTCATCGGGATTCTTGTTCAACTGGAGAGAGTCCCATCCTAAAGAAAATCTTTACGACTTTTTGAAAAAAGAAGTTAATCTTTCGAGTGGTGAATTAACATCCGAATTATTTTTCCAATTAAAGGAAGGTAAAGAGGGAAAGTTTCTCAAAAAAGACGCGACATTGTTGTTGATGGAGGTTAATAGACATGGCATTCATAAAGTTTAGTTTACTTTTTATTTTTATCTTCTCAACAGCACTGGCGCAAACCAGATTTAGCTCAAAGAGTTGTTTAGATTCTTCTTATAAAATGAAAATGATTCAGAAGGGACCTCTCTTTGGTCTCTTGAAGCAGGAATTTCAAATTGATAAGAAAAATTGCCTCATTCATATTTTGCATCATAAATATTTTCCTAAAGAGTGGTACATCGATGTTTGTAGAGAGCCTGTCCATATAAAAGTGACCTCGGCCACAGGAGTTGATGTCGCTAAAAAAGACGGAAACTGCCTTAATGTTGATAAGTCTCGAGACACTTCAGATTTTTGCTCTCAATATTTTAATCTTATTGATGTGATACAGGATGATGGTCTAATCTTTGCTGAAGGAGATAGAGATAATCTTAGTTCAGCTCACGGAAAAACTTATTGCACTTATTTGTTAATCAAAAAATATTTGAACGAATCAGTGATTTTTAGTCGTTATACTGAAGTTCCAGATATCTTTTTAGAACCTTCTAAAGCTGCACCTGCTCCTGTCACATTGCCTCCTGAGGGTGTTGAAGTGAAAAAAGAAAATGAAGGGGCGAAGCTACAGACTTCGCCACCACTATCGAAAAAAACATCAACAATTTAAACTTTTGAGAAGGCAAGCTCCAGATCTTTGATTAAGTCATCGCTATCTTCGATTCCAACTGAAAGTCTTATGAGGTTATCGTAAATTCCTAACTGCTCTCTGACTTCTTTAGGAATCGAAGCATGGGTCATAATGGCTGGATGGTCTACAAGACTTTCAACTCCACCTAGACTTTCAGCAAGAGCAAATATTTTTAGGTTTTCAAGGAATCTTCGTGATTGAGCGATTCCACCTTTTAAAAAGAAGGTAATCATTCCACCAAAGCCCTTCATTTGCTTTTTCGCAAGTTCATGCTGCGGATGAGATTTAAGACCTGGATAAACGACTCTTTCAACTTTGGGATGATTTTCTAAAAAGGTTGAAATTTTAATGGCATTTTGTTCATGAGCTTTCATTCTCACAGCAAGAGTTTTTAATCCCCTTAGAACTAACCATGAGTCGAAAGGAGACTGACTTGGGCCAATCGCATTTTGATAGAAAAATATTTTATCTCTGATCTCATCGGAATTGAACATGAGTGCACCACCCACGACATCTGAGTGACCATTAATAAATTTTGTCATGGAGTGAAGAACGATATCGGCTCCTTGATCCAATGGATTTTGAAAGAATGGGCTCATAAATGTATTGTCGACAACTGTAAGCGCTCCTACTTTTTTGGCCAGATCAGAAATCGCTCTTACATCGGAAATTTTAAGTAAAGGATTTGTGGGAGTTTCTAGCCAAATGAGGGCCGGCTTAAATTCATTTATTTCTTTTTCTAAGTTTTTTAAGTTTGTCGTATCGACAAACTTGTATTGATGAATTTCAGGAAAAACTTTTGAAAATAATCGATAAGTACCGCCATAAACATCATCTCCGCAAAGTATTTTAGATCCTTTGGGTAGCATGTGCATAATGAGCGTAGAGGCAGAAAGCCCACTCGCTGTTACAAAACAATGTTTCGCATTTTCAGTCGACGCTAAACACTCTTGAAGACGAGTTCTCGTTGGATTATGTGAACGAGAATATTCGTACCCTTTATGTTCCCCGGGTGAAGACTGAACGTAAGTTGAGGTTTGAAAAATCGGCGGCATGATGGCACCGGTTGTGGGATCAGGTTCACCACCGACGTGGATAACTTTTGTCTCAAATTTCATTTCTTTCATTTTAACTCCATAAGCTCTTTCATTTCATAGGATGCTGCCAACACCGATAGTCGGGCAATGACTGAATAGACAGCTTCTTTAATGGTATGGTCACAGTCTTGTTTGACATCTGATAAGCATAATTTCTGATAAATCATTCCTTGGGCATTGAGATTTGCCTGAGTTCCTCGTAGAGGATTCGTTCTCATAAAACCTCCGGAGCTTTTTCCGTTCACGAGATAAATAGTCACTTCAGCGGGAGCATCGTCATATTTGACGATGGTTTCCACTCCTTCTTGAATAAGGACCGAGGTAAATTTCAAATTGCCTTTACCTATATCCATCTTATTTCGCACTTTACGATTCATCGAAATAATTTCTTCACCACTTCCAACAACTGAAATACCCATGCCGTAGGTCCCCTGTGAAGCCTTCAC
>Ga0164293_10004228_pt1 | contig 12284 bp, 8 predicted proteins | sample GEODES118metaG_FD_111487 | JGI IMG/M metagenome (GOLD analysis project Ga0164293, IMG submission 111487) | Eutrophic lake water microbial communities from Lake Mendota, Wisconsin, USA - GEODES118 metaG | ecosystem: Environmental > Aquatic > Freshwater > Lake | place: USA: Lake Mendota, Wisconsin... | reverse complement strand
GTGGCCGACAAGGTGGCCTTCGTGGACGCGCTGGTGGCCGCGGGATTCCCCGAGGTCGAGGTGACCAGCTTCGTGAGCCCGAAGTGGGTGCCGCAGCTGGCCGACGCCACCGAGGTGATGTCGCGCGTGAAGCGCCGTGCCGGCACGGTGCTCTCGGTGCTGGTGCCGAACGAGAAGGGCCTTGAAGGGGCGATGGCGGCGAAGGCCGACAAGGTCAGCGTGTTCGTAAGCGCCAGCGAGGGCTTCAGTCAGAAGAACGTGAACGCCAGCGTGGACGCCTGCCTGCAGCGGCTGGAGCCCGTGGTGAAGCAGTCGCGTGGCGCGGGATTGCCCGTGCGCGGCTACGTGAGCTGCGTGGTGCGATGCCCGTTCGATGGCGCGGTCACCCCGGAGGCCGTTCGCGTGGTGAGCGAGCGGCTGCTCTCGATGGGATGCACCGAGATCGACCTTGGCGACACGATCGGTGCCGCGCAGCCGGAGGACATCGAGCGCCTGCTTGTTGGGGTGGCGCCTGCCGTGGCGCCCGATGCCGTGACCCTGCACCTGCATGACACGCGCGGGATGGCGGCCGCGTGCGTGGAGCGCGCGCTGGCACTGGGCGTGCGGAGCTTCGACAGCAGTGCCGCGGGTCTCGGCGGCTGCCCGTACGCGCCTGGCGCGCCGGGCAATCTCGCCACGGAAACGCTGCTCGCGACCATCGATCGCTGCGGGCTTCGGCATGGCGTCGATGCGGCGGCAGTGGCCGCGGCGGGCGCGCGCATGCGTCAGACGCTGATGCGTCTCCAGCGCGACTCGGGCGGCAACTCGTAGCGGCCGCGGCGCAGCGAGAGCGGAATCCAGGCGACGTCGTTGCCACGCACCCACACGGCGGCGGGACGCGAGGGGGGATTGAAGCTGCCCGTGTTCAGCAGCCAGCGGTCGGCCACGCGCACGCAGCTTCGTCTGTGGGAGTGCCCGCTCACGACCACGCGCGCCTGCGGCTGGTGCCTGTCCACGAACGCATGCACGCGCCCGGACCATTTCATCCAGGTGCGCACCACCGCCACGATCGCCCACGGTCGCGTGAGCATCGCGGCAGCGTGCAGCTTGCGCTCGCGCGAGGTGTCGCTCCATGCCGCCTCGCTGGCCGCCACCGCCGCACGCAGTGCCGCATGCATGGAACCGCGCTCGTGTTCGGGCAGGCCCTGGAGATAGGCGCGGTGTCGGCGCCCCGCCTCGCGAGCCCACACCGACCACGGGGCGACTTCGGGAATGAAGGCGTGGCCATGCGTCACCAGCACGCGATCGCCCGCAAGCATGCGGTGCAGCGGGAGGGTGTCGTCGTGGTCGTGGTTGCCCGCCAGTCGCAGCAGCGGCAGGTCGCGGTGCGCGCACGCCTCCTGCAGGTCCGCGAGCAGACGGACCCCGCGTGCTCGGTAGCGGGGGTGCCGGACCTCGGCGGTGTCCCCATTCAGCCAGAGTTCGTCGGCGGCCTCGATCAGCGGGGCGAGATGCCGCGTTTCCAGCGGGGAAAGGCCCAGGTGCAGGTCGGACAGGATCAGGGGCATTGGAGGGGGGCCGGGGTTCCGCTACACTACCCGGCTCGTCGCCCCCGACCGTCGGGGGCTCTCGAAACCGAGATCCAGGACGCACAGACCATGAGCCAGTTCTCCGCACCGACCGAACGACGCACGATCAAGGGCCCCGTCGACTACAAGAACGCCGACGAGCTCCGCCGCATGATGACCGGCAACGGCAAGATCATCGGCCGCAAGCGTCTCAGCCTGTCGGCCACCGAGCAGAAGCAGCTGACGCAGGCGATCAAGCGCGCCCGTCACCTCGCGCTGCTTCCCTTCACCAACGCCGCGAACTGAGTCCCGCCGGGGACTCTCGATCTCGCGCATGCGTCGCAGGACGCGTGTCAGATGTCGCTTGGGGTGGCCTTGCGAAGCCACGGGATGAAGCGTGCCATCCAGATGCGCAGCAGCACACGGCGCAATCCCGCGTCGCGCGGATGCTCGGAGAGTCCGCGTCGCGCCCATGTGGCGGCCTCGGTCACGTTGCCGCGCTGCAGCGCGCTGAGCGCAAGGTTGTAGGGTGCTGCGGCGTCGGTGGCATCCAGCCGGTGCAGGTGCTGGCTTGCCTCGTCACCGCCCTTCAGGTCGCCTGTCCGGTAGCGGGCCAGTGCGAGCTTGCGGAAGAGCGCCGCGTCCTTGCGGCAGGCCGCGAAGCGCAGCGCGGCGCTGAGCGTGCGCGCAGCCATCGCGGGCCGGTCCGCGCGAAGCATGAGTTCCGCCAGCGAGACGGCGGCCTGAGGATTGTCGAGGCGCGGATCCTGCTCGGGCGGGGTGCGCTCGGCGTGCACCTCGAGCAGGCGCGCGGCCTCCTCGCGTTCGCCGCGCTCCAGGCGCGCGTGCGCAAGTTCCACGCGCGGGGCGGGGTTGTCCGCATCCAGGCGCATGGCCATTTCCAGTTCGGCGCAGGCTTCATCCAGGCGGCGCGCGGCGAGCGCGAGCGAACCCATGCGCCAGCGCGCGGCGGCGCTGTCGGGATCCAGCTCCACGGCGCGGCGGTACTTCTCGGCGGCCTCGGGTCCGCGGCGCAGGCGCACCAGCAGATCGCCGAAGGAGATCCATGCCTGCACATCGCCGGGGTGGTGGCGTGTCTCCTCGGTCAGCAGCTCGATCGCGCGATGCGGCTGTCCGCTGTCAGCGGCGAGTTGCGCCAGGCGAACGCGCACGCGGGCAAGCGCGGGTTCCAGTCGAAGCGCCTCTCGCAGACTCCATGCGGCGCGCTCGGTCTTGCCTTCCTCCAGCAGCACTTCGGCCATGGCCTGCAGCGAGGCGGGCGAAGCCTCCAGGTGCTGCTGCGACAAGTAGAAGGCGAGCGAGGCGTCCTCACGGCGACCGAGGCGACGAAGCGACTCGATGCGCACGGCCCACGCGGGATCGATGTCAGGCTTGCGTTGGGTGGCTTCCTCGGCCCACTTCAGCGCAAGTTGCCAGCGCTGGAGCGATGCGGCGGCCACCGCGGCGGCCACGCGAGGCTCGGCATGATCGGGCGATCGGGCGCTGGCCAGCTCGAAGCAGCGCAGGGCCTCGTCGGTGCGACCGAGTGCCTGCAGCGTGACGCCAAGGTTCATGCGCCACGCGCCGTGTTCGGGATCGAGCTCGATCGCCTCGCGCAGGCAGGCTTCGGCTTCCTTGAAGCGACCCTTTTGGAACAGCGCGCGGGCCTGTTCGGCCAGCTCCTCGGCGCGGTTGTCGGGGTCGCTCCAGTCGGGCATGGGGTCAGGATAGGGCGTGCGGGGTCATGGGCATTGCAAATGTGGGGCTTCCTGAGGGGATTTCGTTTGATCAGGGGCCGGAAACGCGGCAAACTGTCGGGACGTCCGGGGAGGCTCCCAGACGCATGGTTTCGATCCACTTTCCGCAGGCGCTGGCGCCTCATGGGGTTCTCACGATGAACTGGAAGAGCGGTCTGGTGGCGGCAGGCATGGCGATCGGCGCGGCGCAGATGGCGCAGGCGACGGTGGAGACCAAGCTGTATGCGGACACCTACATCGTGGTGGATGGCGATCGCGTCTATTCGGTGCTTGACATCTATGCCAAGGGCAGTCACTTGGGTGACACGATCGGCGCCTCCGTCCTCGGCCTGAGTACGCACGCCGTGATCTTCAAGACCAGCCAGGCGACCGTAGGTGCGGACATCTTCGTGCACGGCGGTAGCGCTGGAAACGGATGGCTGCCCACTGACAGCGCCGCCAAGAGCTGGGACAGCTTCATCGCCGCAGGCAACCGCTCCCAGGGCGCCAACGCAAAGGTCACGAATCGCGCAGGCTCGCTGATCGATCACGGCATCGCTGGCGGCTGGACCGGCGCGTCGAGCTTCACCCAGATGGGCGTGGCTGGATCGAACTTCATCGATGAGGGCACCGCTTCGGGCTGGTACAGCAGCAAGGCTGGCAACGCCTACTCAAGCGCTGCCGCTTCCGAGAACCCCTTCGCCCGCGTGAGTCTCTACAACAGCCATTGGAACGCCACCTATCCCGATCTCTATCGGGGCACAGAGGTGCTCTACACCAAGGGCATGATGCAGACCGGTCGTACCACGGCCGCTGGCTCGGCAGTCTTGAGCGGCGCAGCTGGTGACTCGCTCGAGTGGCACTGGATGATCGGCCGCTTCGCGATCGACATCACGGATCGTGGTGACCAGACGATCACCATGCAGGCGCAGTTCAACATGGTGGGCAAGAACGGCAGCGGCACCAACTACGAGACTGGCACCACCTTCGCAGGCCAACTGACCACCGGCACCAACCCGCAGTACAAGGTCAGCAACCACTTCACGTTTGCGTCATCGCCGCCTCCGCCAGCGACCGGATTGGTGGCATCCGATGGTGATTCGACGGCGGGGATCTCGCTGACTTGGCTCGCATCGCCGGGGGCCAGTGCCTATGCGGTGAAGCGATCAACGGAGGGGCAGTCTCCGGTCACGCTCGCTACCACGGCATCGCTGAACTACACCGACACTTCGGCCACGCCGGGCACCCTGTACTCGTACTTCATCACGGCGATCTCGAATGGCGGCGGATCCGAACCGAGCAACACGGATACCGGCTGGCGGCGATTGAGTCCGCCCACATCGGTGACCGCAAGTGACGGAACGCTGGGCAGTCGCGTGAATGTCGCCTGGTCGGCGTCCACGGGCGCGACGGGGTACAAGGTTCGGCGCGCCGCGGTGGGGGGAACGCCCGCAGTGATCGCCACGCCTGTGGCACCGTCGTTCGCTGACACCACGGCGATTCCCGGCCAGACCTATGAGTACTCGGTGCTGGCCTCGTGCCCGCTTGGGGATTCCGATCCCAGCGCGAGCGACACCGGTTCGCGCATGGTCGACTGCAATGACAACGGCATCGTGGATTCCCTGGATCTTTACCCGGCGGTCGTGATCGCAACGGGCAACATGGGTTCCCTGCAGGGGGCCACGCCGCGTTCCTCAACCCGCAGTGTTGATGCCGCCCCCATCTCGGACGTGACGGTTTCCGTGGATGCGCTTGGCGATCTGGACACATCGACGGAGTACCTGCTCGTGCGCCTTTCCAGTGCGGCGAATCCCACCGGGGTGGTGCGAAACCTGTTCGTCAACGATGGCCAGGCCTGCCCGGCTGTGGCGCAGCGGGCCACGTTCACGCTGACAGGGCAGGAATTCATGAGTTTGCTGGGGGGCTTGCCCGGCTCCCTGAAGATCGACGTCACGCCGACTGCTGCGGTGGGCGGCAGTGACAGTGCCTGTCAGGCGCAGAGTTCGGTCTCCGTGACAATTGGCTACACCACGCGCAACGCATCGATCGATTGCGACAACGACGGCGTGATCGACAGCTGCGAGATCGCGCAGGGCTCCGAGTCCGACTGCAACTTGAATGGCGTGCCGGATCGCTGCGAATTGGCGGCAGGACAAGCGTCGGACATGAACGCAAATGGTGTGCTTGATTGGTGCGAGTACCTGGTCGGCTCGCCGGCGTATCCCACGCTTTCCTCCGCCATTTCCGCTGCACCCAATGGTGCCGTGGTTCCGGTGCTTCCGGGCACCTATGACGGCCCGGTGGACCTGGGCTCGAAGGGATTGACGCTCCGCAGCACGGGCGGCAAGGGTGTGACCACGATCCGCGGCGCATCGACGGGTAGCACGGTGCGAGTGTCGGGCGGTGGCCAGATCGAGGGCTTCTTCATCCAGGGCGGCGGTGGTGACGAGGAGTCCGGCGTTCGGCGTGGTGGCGCGCTGCGGATCACGTCGGGTTCGGTGACCATCAAGGACTGCGACATCCGTGCCGGTGACGTGGGCTCCTCGGGCGAGGGTGGCCTGGTGTTCATCCGTGACGCCGCGCCAGTGTTCGTGAACTGCCGCCTGGAGATGGGCACGGCGGGCCTTGGAGGCGGCGTGTACGCGCGCGCCACCACGGGGGCGATTTACGTGCCGGCGTTCGATTTGTGCATGATCCGGAACAACTCGGCCACCGTGGGTGGCGGCATGTTCCTGCGCGGCAACGGCATGCGGCCGCTGCTGACGGGCGTGAACTTCGAGCAGAACATCGGCTCGACGGATGGTGGCGCGCTGTACTCGCTGGATGGCGCGCGGCCATCGCTGTCGGGGTGTCGCGCCTGCGGCAACACGTTGCCGGTGGTGGTGGGTGGCTACGACGAGCCCGCCCTGAACCGTCTGACGGACGACTGCAACGCCGACGGCATCTGTGACGCGGACCAGCTGTTGTCGGGAGCGCTGTCCGATGACGACGCGGACGGCATTCCCGATGTGTGCCAGGACTGCGATGGCGACGGCGAGTCGGACCGCTATTCGATCGCGCAGGGATGGGTGCCCGACTGCAATGGCAACCTGATCCCGGACAGCTGCGACATTGCGGCGGGCGCTGCCGACTGCAATGCCAACGGAGTGCCGGACAGTTGCGATGGACCGGACTGCAACGGGAACGGTTCGCCGGATGCGTGCGATCTGGCCAATGGCGCGCCTGACTGCAATGCAAACGGCATTGTGGACAGTTGCGAGATCGGCGCCGGAATGCTGGAGGATCAGGACGCCAACGGTGTTCCCGATGCCTGCCAGTACGCGGTGGGTGATCTGGACCTAAATGGCGTCACCGACACCGGAGACCTAGCGTTCATCCTGCTGCTGTTCGACTCGCCGGGTCCGATCGGCGACCTGGACGGCGACCAACTGGTGACCACGGCGGATCTGGCGCTGCTGTTGCTGAACTTTGAGTGATTTCCGATCGGCTGGTCCAAGAGCGGAAGGCGCGATCCGTGTTGCGCCCGAGCGGTCATACAGACTGCATCGTACGGGCCTGTTGGGTGGCGCAGTGCGATCATCTCTTGATTGCGAGATCTTGCTTGAATTGGCGGTTGAGTTGGTACAAACTGTCGCGAGTTCCGGGCTTTTGGGCCCGGGGGATCTGTGGTTCGGTTTTCCGGAGGCCTTGGCCTCGGGGGATTCAGGCATGTGGCGCGAGCGATTCAATGTGCGTGGCTTGGCAGCGGTGGCGACGATCGTCGGAGCGTTGGCGCAGTCCGCGTCGGCGACGGTGGAGACCAAGCTCTATGCGGACACCTACATCGTGGTGGATGGCGACCGCGTCTATTCGGTGCTTGACATCTACCTCAAAGGCAACCACCTTGGGGACAGATTCGGCTGCGCCGTGCTGGGCCTGAGCTCGCACCCCGTGATCTTCAAGACCAGTCAGGCGACTGCGGGTGCCGACGTCTTCGTGCACGGCGGCAGCGCGGGCAACGGCTGGCTGCCCACCGACAGCGCCGCCAAGAGTTGGGATAGTTTCATCGCCGCGGGCAACCGCTCGCAGTGCGCAAAGGTGACGAACCGTGCCGGCATCCTTATCGACTATTGTGACGCCAGCAAGTGGATCGGCGGCTCATGTTTCACCCAGATGAGTGTCCCGGGCTCAAACTTCATTGATGAAGGTTTCTGTTCCGGCTGGTACATCGCCTACGGCGGCAGCCCCTACTCAAGCGCTGGCGCTTCCGAGAACCCCTTTGGGCGCGTCAGTCTTTACAACACCCATTGGAATGTCACGTATCCAGCCCTATATCGCGGCGCGGATGTGCTCTACACCAAGGGCCAGATGCAGACCGGTCGCACCGCGGCCGCCGGCTCGGCAGTCCTGAGCGGGATGGCCGGTGACTCACTCGACTGGCACTGTATGGTCGGCCGCTTCGCGATCGAAGTGACCGGCAAGGATCCCTCGGAAGTCGTCACCATGCAGGTGCAGTTCAACATCGTGGGAAAGAACGGTAGCGGTACCAACTACGAGACTGGCACCACCTTCTCCGGCGCCGTGACCAGCACCGCCGCATACAAGGTCAGCAATCACTTCACCTTTGCGATGCCGCGACCGTATCTCTGTCCAGGAGATATCGACGGTAACCGCGTCCTTGACACCGCCGATGTCAGCCTCATGCTTCTCGACTTCGGACCATGCGCGGGCTGTCTGAGCGATTTAGACGGGAATGGTTCGACGGACATCGCGGACCTGAGCCTGCTGCTTCTTGACTTTGGCGTGTGCCCGGACTGAGAGTCGGATATCCAGATAGGCTTCGGGGCAGCGGTGAAAGTACCGTTGTGGCCGTCACTTTTGCTTGAATTGATGGATTCCTTGGGGCAAACTGCAAGCATCCGATTCGCCACGGCGCGTGTCGGACTCGACGGGGCCACCTTTCCGGAGCGAAGGCATGAAAATGGAATCTGCGTGGATGTCGGGTGCGCGGTGCGGCGTTCTGATCGCAGCAGGGCTGTCATGCGCCATGTCGGCATGGGCGGACGACGAACCGCAGACGGCAGAGACGATCATGCCGCTGACGCTCTTCGGTGACTCGTACATTGTCAAGCAAGGCGCTGGCGTCGCCGCCAAGGTCTACTCGGTGCTCGACGTCTACATCAAGGGCAACAATGCCGCTGACATCATCAGCAGCACCTTCGGTGTGACCGCCTACACCAGCGCCTTCACCATGAACCAGGGTGACGCCTTCGTGCAGCAGAACAGCACGAACGCCAACAGCGCCTGGCTGCCCACCGCGGACAAAGCCGGCTGGGATAGCTTCGTGACCTGCGGCAACCGTGATCAGGCCAGCGCGGCCAGCACGCTGAGCATGCTGCTCGACACCAACTGGGCCGCAGGCAACGGTTCAGCGATCTCCGGAACCGCTGGCGGTCCGGGTTGGTATCCAGCTGTGGGCGCCAGCACCAGCACCAACCCCTACGCCCGCATCGGCTTCTACAACGGTGACACCTCGGCCATCAACACGGCCAAGGCAACCACCAACATTGCCGGCAACGGCATCACCGTGGGCCAGAACCTGAATAACCACTGGATGATCGGGCGATTCACGATCGACGTGACGGATCTTGATCCCTCGGCGGTGAGGACCATGTCCCTGAAGTTCGCGATCGGCGGCAAGCAGAACGGCACAGGCACGTTTTGCGGGATTGCGAGCTGCCCGAATTCAAGCAACACTTTCAACTGGACACTCACCTTTGCCCGGCGGCCATGTGACGGCGACATCGATTCCGATGGGTTCTGCGATGGCTGGGATCTTGGCTTGTTGCTGCTTGACTTCGGACCCTGCCCCGACTGCGCCACCGATCTCGATGGCAATGGCGTGGTCGACCCGGGCGACATCTCGCTGCTGCTCATGGACTGGAATGCGCCATGCTCCTGATGAGCAAGTCGCGCCGGATGCAGGTGACGACGGGATTGTGACCGGTCTATCGGGTCAGTACACCTCGATCATGCACCGATGCGTCGGCCGCACGCGGCGCTTCAGGTGCTCGTCGGTCCATTCGGCCGCGGGCACCTGCGCGATCTGCTCGTCCACGGTCAGGTAGCCCGCGCCGAGACCCTTCTCGGCAAGCATGCGGAACAACCCCATCTGCATGCCCGCGAGACCGCAGACATAGATCAGCGTGCGTGGGCTGCGCAGCATCGCGTCGTAGCGTTCGCCCAGCATGCGCTCGATGAACTGGTGGGCGTACTCGCCCTTGCCGCCGTCGGCGCGCGTCTCGCGGCTGATGACGGGGTGGTAGTGGAAGTTCGAGTGCTGCTTCGCGAGCGCCCGGAACATGTCGTCGTAGAGCAGGTCGGTGGTGTAGGGGCTGCCCATCACCAGCTCGATCCGGCTGGTGCAGCGCTTCCAGTTCGCGCGCCAGGGGCTGCCCTCGGGCGGACCCTGCAGCAGCTCCATGACCATGCCGCGGAAGGGCGCGATGCCCGTGCCGGTGGCCATGAACAGGTAGTCGTGCTGGCTGGGGTCCTCGGGAAGAAGGAAGCGCTTGCCGGCGGGACCGGTGACGGCGACCGCTTCGCCCGGCTTCAGATCACAGACATAGTTGCTGCAGACGCCCACGAAGAGGCTGTGGTCGGCCGGGTCATCGCCCGCCTTCTGGGGGCTCCGCTCGGCGATCAGGCGCTTGGGGGTGGTCGCCAGGACCTTGCCGTGGCCGTCCTCGCCCCAACTTGGGCTGGCGATCGAGTAAAGGCGCACCTTGTGGGGCTTTCCGTGGGCGTCGGTGCCGGGGGGCACCACGCCGAAACTCTGTCCGGCGCGGAAATTGCCGGCCAGCGCGGTGTTTCCCACGTCGATGCAGACGTGGCGCACGAAGCTGGCCGAGCGGCCCTTCATGCAGAGCTGGTTGCTGACCACCGACCCCGGGGCCGGAGCCGTGGGGGGGACGAGGTGCATCTTCACTTCCGGCAGTTTCGGCTCGCCGACGACTTCAAGGACGTTGCTCACGCCGCTATGTTACGCCCCGCCCCCGGGAAAGTGACCCTGGGGCCGCTGACTGGCCGATGGATTGGCTCTCCCCGCGCCTGGGGACCTGCAAGGAACGACTCATGGATTTCTTCCGCATCGAAGGTGGTCGACGACTCAGTGGACGGGTTCGCATCGAGGGGGCGAAGAACGCGGCGCTGCCGCTGATGGCCGCCAGCCTGCTGACCGATCAGCCCGTCACCCTTCGCAACATCAAGCCGCTGGCCGACATCGCCAACATGGGTCGGCTTCTGGCCGAACTTGGCGTGGACGTGCGCCCTGCGGCCGGCGGTCTCACGCTGCACAGCACCGACCCCAACCGGGTGCATGCGCGCTACGACATCGTGCGCACCATGCGCGCAAGCATCTGCGTGCTGGGACCGATGCTGGCCCGTCGCCGCAAGGCGATGGTGAGCATGCCCGGCGGCTGCGCCTTCGGTCACCGCCCGGTCGACCTGCACCTGCGCGGCCTGGAGGCGCTGGGCGCGAAGATCGAGCTGCGTGGTGGCGACATTCTGGCCACGTGTGATCGCCTGAAGGGCGGCACCGTCTTCCTGGGCGGCCCCTTCGGCAGCACCGTGCTTGGCACCGCGAACGTGATGAGCGCCGCCGTGCTGGCCAAGGGCCGCACCACGATCGAGTGCGCGGCGTGCGAGCCCGAGGTGGTGGAGCTTGCGAACATGCTCAACGCGATGGGCGCGAAGATCCAGGGCGCGGGCTCGCCGCGACTGGTGATCGACGGCGTGGATGAGCTGGGTGGCGTGGACCACGTGGTGATGCCCGACCGCATCGTGGCGGGCACCTATGCCGCCGCGGCCGCGATCACCAACGGCGACGTGACGCTGGACGACTTCCCCTACGACGCGCTGCTGGCCAGCATCCAGCACTTCCACGAGATCGGCGTGCATGTGGACCGCGTGGCGGGCGACGATCCGATGCGCTGCACCGTGCGCGTGACGAGCGAGCGCAACTTGAAGCCCACCACGATCACCACGCAGCCGCACCCCGGCTTCCCCACGGACCTGCAGGCGCAGATGATGGCGCTGCTGTGCCTGGCCGAGGGCAACAGCGTGATCACCGAGAAGATCTATCCCGAGCGCTTCATGCACGTGGCCGAGCTGATGCGCATGGGTGCGCAGCTCTACCGCCAGGGCCCCACCGTGGTGGTGGCCGGCGGTCACAAGCTGATCGGAGCCCCCGTGATGGCCAGCGACCTTCGCGCGAGCGCCAGTCTGGTGCTTGCGGGTCTTGCCGCCGAGGGCGAGACCATCGTGAACCGCGTGTATCACCTCGATCGCGGCTACCACCGCATGGAGGAGACGCTGAACGCCCTGGGTGCCCGCGTGGAGCGCCTGAAGGAAGAGAAGCCGGCGCCCATGGAGGGCGAGCCGGTGCGCGGTGCCGGGGCCTCAGTGGCCACGGCGCAGTTCATGTAGCACCAGCGCCAGCGCGGTCGAGACGTTCAGGCTTGGGGGGCCATCGAGTTCGCCCGCCAGTGCGTCGGGGCTCGAGGCGATCTCCACGCAGCGATCGCAGGCGGCAAGCAGTTCGGGGGCCACGCCGCGGCCCTCGGCGCCGATCACGATTGCCACGCGGGGGCCCGGATTCCACGCGTGCAGCGGCACCGATCCCGCTGCCTGCTCCAGCGCGATGCACTCGAAGCCGGCGGCCTTGGCGGCGTGGATGGCCTCGACGGCATTCGGCACACCCGTGAAGGGCACCCCGAACACGCGACCCATGCTGATGCGGATGCTCTTGCGCCCCAGCGGATCCGCGGAGCCCGGCCCCAGCGCGATCGCCGAGGCACCCAGGCAGGCCGCGTTGCGGAACAGCGCGCCCATGTTGTCGACATGCACCACGCCATCGGCGATCACCAGCGTGGCCGGCCCCGCCGGCAAAGTCGCGAGCAGCGAGGGCAGGCCGGGGCCCTCGGTGTGGCGGCCCAGCGCCAGCGCGCCATGGTGAAAGCGG
>Ga0164293_10004226_pt1 | contig 12287 bp, 7 predicted proteins | sample GEODES118metaG_FD_111487 | JGI IMG/M metagenome (GOLD analysis project Ga0164293, IMG submission 111487) | Eutrophic lake water microbial communities from Lake Mendota, Wisconsin, USA - GEODES118 metaG | ecosystem: Environmental > Aquatic > Freshwater > Lake | place: USA: Lake Mendota, Wisconsin... | reverse complement strand
GTCGCTGCTGCATGGGCACAATGGGCTTAATGGTCAAGGCCTTGGTAGCCGCTCTTTCTGAGTAAGTAAATACATGTAAGTATGCAATATCAAGTGCATGTATAAATTCAAGACTTTCTTTAAAATATTCTTCTGTTTCACCCGGAGAGCCCACAATCACATCTACTCCAATACAAGCATGCGGCATTATTTTTTTAATAAGGTTTACTCTTTCTTGGTACAAGTCGCGGGTATATCTTCTTTGCATTAATTTTAAAACCGCGTCTGATCCGCTTTGTAGTGGAATATGAAAATGCGGCATAATGCGTTTACTCTTTGCTACGAACTCAATAATTTCATTGGTGAGTAAATTCGGCTCAATAGATGAGATACGGTACCTAGGTATATTTGTTTCCTGCTCTAAAGCTTTTAGTAAATCAAAGAAATTTTCTGTATGTCTTTTTCCGCCTTCTTCATTTTTTCCAAAGTCGCCTAAATTAATTCCAGTTAATACAATTTCTTTCACCCCATTACTTGCTAAGGACTGTGCATCAGCTACTACATTTTCAATACGATCACTTCTGCTTTTACCCCTTGCCATAGGAATGGTGCAAAAAGTACAACTGTAATCACATCCATCCTGCACTTTTAAAAAAGTACGGGTTCTATCATTTACTGAATAAGAACTTTTAAAATCGGTAACGGTATCGATATCACAACTACAAATTTTAGTGGCATCGCCCTTCGTTAAATTGGCTAAATGGGGAATTAGGTTAAATTTTTCAGAAGCGCCTAATACTAAATCCACCCCTGGGATTTCAGCAATTTCTTTGGGCTTTAATTGTGCATAGCACCCAGTAATGACTACAAAGCTTTCTGGGGCCAATCTTTGAATTCTTCTTACCAATTGACGACATTCCTTGTCTGCATTTTCGGTGACAGAACAGGTATTGATTACATAGATATCGGCCTTCTCTGTAAAGGCCTTTTTTTCAAAGCCTTCCTTTTCTAATTGTCTAGAAAGGGTGGAAGTCTCTGAAAAATTGAGTTTACAGCCTAAAGTATGAAATGCGACCGATTGGTTTTTTTGCATAAGGCTCAAAGATAAAAAACCTAGGGGGAATAGGGAAATCTTAAAATATACTTAAAGAGCCTATTATGGGCCTATTAATTTCCCATTTTGGCTAGTTTCAATTAAGTTTGCAACTAATAAAATACTAAAAATGGACTTTAAGAAAATTAATAATTGGACGGGTTGGATCGTCACTTTAATTGCATGTACAGTTTATGTTATGACTATTGAGGCAACAGGTAGTTTTTGGGACGCAGGTGAGTTTATTAGCAGTGCCTATAAATTACAAATTCCACATCCTCCGGGAGCGCCTATGTTTGTTTTAATGGGCCGTGTATTTATTATCCTTTTTGGAGACAATCCATTAACTGCTGCAAAGGCCGTTAATACTATGAGTGCCCTCGCTAGTGGTTTTACCGTTCTATTTTTATTTTGGACCATTACGCATTTTGCCAAAAGAATAGTGGAGGCAGGCAAAGAGGTAGCGTTATCTACTCAGCAAATTATTTTAATCATGGGCGCTGGTATTGTAGGTGCCTTGGGATATACTTTTAGTGATACAGCTTGGTATAGTGCAGTAGAGGGAGAAGTATATGCACTTAGTTCATTTTTTACAGCCTTGGTTTTTTGGGCTATATTAAAATGGGAACATAAAGCCAATCAGCCAGGTGCAGATAAGTGGATCATCTTTATCTTTTATATCATGGGTGTATCTATTGGGGTGCATTTATTGAACTTATTAACTATTCCTGCCATTGTAATGGTGTATTATTTCAGACAATATAAGCCAAGTTTAATGGGCGGATTTTTAGCTTTTATAGTGGGTGTTATTATTACAGGTTTTGTACAAGTATTTTTAATTCAATATACCATTAAGTGGGCGGGTGCCTTTGACGTTAATTTTGTGAACTCAATGGGCCTACCTTTCTTTTCTGGTTTTATATTCTTCTTCGTTTTAGTAGCTGTTATTTTGGTACTAGGTATTCGATATGCCAATAAAAAAGGGCTTTACTTTTTAAAATTAGGAATTTGGTGTACTGCCTTTTTCTTATTAGGGTATACGAGTTATTTAACTACCATGGTGCGTTCTAATGCAGACCCTTCAGTGGATATGTATAATGTAGATAATCCTGTTACCTTAATGGGTTACTTAGGAAGAGAGCAGTATGGCGATTGGCCTATTTTATTCGGACCAGATTATGTAGATAAAGTAGAGACTGTAGAAAATGGAGATCAATATGTAAAAGCAAAAACTACTTATGAAATTTCTGGTAAAAACTATAAAAGAGATTGGTCTTCTGCACCATCGGCTCACTTGTTTCCAAGAATGTGGGACTCAGATAATGACAGAGGTCAGATGGATAGCTTTAAAGCCTTTGCAGGAGTGGAAGATGGAACGCCTCCCACTTTAAGAGATAATATTAAATACTTTACCAATTACCAATTTGGTTTTATGTACCTGCGTTATTTCTTATGGAACTTTGCAGGCAAGCAAAACGATTTACAAGGTTTTGGAAATGTAAGAGATGGTAATTTTAGCACAGGTATTTCTTTTATTGATAATTTCCTTTTTGGAGATCAATCCAAATTGCCAGATAGTATCAAGAATAATAATAAAGCGCATAATTCTTTATTCATGTTGCCTTTTCTTTTAGGCATACTTGGGTTTATTTATCAATATCAAAAAAATAAGAAAGACTTTATAGTCACTGGACTACTTTTCTTTTTCACAGGCATTGCCATTGTTATTTATTTGAACCAACAAAGCTTACAACCACGTGAGCGTGATTATGCCTATGTGGGGTCCTTCTATGCATTTGCTATTTGGATAGGTTTAGGTGTTTTGCAAGTAGCCATTTGGTTAGAGAAATTCCTTACTAAAAAAATTGCAGCTATTGCAGCAACCGTAATATCGTTTTTAGCAGTGCCAGCCTTAATGGCGCAACAAGAATGGGATGACCATGATAGAAGTCAAAAAACATTAGCGCGTGATTTAGCGCGTAATTATTTAGAAAGCTGTCCTCCTAATGCTATCTTATTTTCTTTTGGAGACAATGATACCTACCCATTATGGTATGCGCAAGAGGTAGAAGGTATTAGGCCGGATGTACGTGTAGTCGTAAATAGTTTATTAGGTTCTGATTGGTACATGAAAGAACTTAGATACAAAGTAAATAAGAGTGATAAGTTCGATCTTATTTTTACGGAAGATCAAGTTTCTGGTAGTAAGTTGAATGTAGCTTATTTTAATGCTGTACCTGGCTTTGGTGAAGCAACTTACCATGATTTAGATTCTGTCTTTAGAAATGTCATTGCAGATCCCCTTGGGAAGTATCAGGCATCTACACAAGAGGGACCGGTAAATATTTTTCCTACACATAAGTTTAAAGTGCCTGTCAATAAGGCCAATGCATTGGCATCGGGCATTGCTAAGCCTACCGATAATATAGTAGATGATTTATTGATTGATTTTAATCCAAATAGACAGTACTTGCTTAAAAATGAAATGGCTATTTATGCCATCATTGCTACTTCGCAATTTAAAAGACCTATTTGCTTTACTTCTACGCAAGAATTAAAAGAAATGGGATTGGATAAATATGTGCGTCAAACAGGCATGTCTTATCAATTGGTGCCGGCAATTGGTCAAGGCATTGATGCGGATGTGGCGTATAAAAACATTATGACTAAGTTCACTTTTGGTAATGCTAAAAATCCAAATGTGTATTTTGATGAAGAAAATCGTAGACATTTAAATTCAATTCGTTTAACTATTGCACAAGTAGCCCAAGCTTTAGTGGCTGAAGGTAAACTAGACAGCGCTAGACAAATTATTAGAAAATTAGATAGTGAAACCAATGAGAAAAGTTTTCCTTACGGTATGACTTCAAATAGAGGCAATCAACATAACTATTTTTCTTATATTCTATTACAATCATGTTATGCTTCAGGTGAAATGAATATTGCCAAGAAGATATCTAGTTCTGTGCTCAAGGACTTAAATCAAGCAATTGCTTATTATAAATCATTGGGTGATCCAATGTCTGAAGAGCAGTTTATGCAAAACCTTGAAAATGCTTATCAAAATAAGCCCAATAGTTTAAGTAATAAGCAAATTGTATTTGTGCAAGACGCCTTAACTACTTATCAACTTATTGCAGCTATTAATAAAATGAGTCAAGACTTTGCAGAAAAAAAATAGTATAAAACAATAGTAATTTTGAATATTACTAAAGTCTAATAATGAAAAAGGTCCTCCGACAAATCGGGGGACCTTTTTTTTCAGGTAAGTTTTTTGTAAGCGAAATCTTCAAATAAATAATGTAAACTCGTCTACTTATAAAATAGTTAATAGGATAGCTACTACTTTATCAATTTCTTCCTTTGTATTGTGTTTGCAAAAAGAAAAGCGAACGGTGACATCGTTACTTCCTTTGTGAAGTGCCTGTATGACATGAGATCCTGCTTGGGCGCCACTAGAACAGGCACTGCCACCACTAGCGCATATATTTTGAATGTCTAAATTAAATAAAATCATTTCTGTTCTTTCAGACTTAGGAAAATTAACGCTTAAAGTAGTGTAGAGGCTTTTGCCAAATGGGTCGCCATTGAAACTCACCCCCGGAACTTTATTCACTAGTTCATCGTGCATGTATTTTTTTAAATCAGCAATAGCGACACTGTCTTTTTCAAAATTTTCAGTAGCCATTTCTAAAGCCTTCGCTAATCCTACAATACCATATAAATTTTCAGTGCCCGCGCGCATATTTCTTTCCTGTGCTCCACCATGTAATAAAGGGTTAATCTTTATGTTTTCACTAATGTACAATATGCCTACTCCTTTAGGCCCATGAAATTTATGCCCAGCGCCTGTTATAAAATCGACAGGGGTATTGGCTAAGTCAAAAGGAAAATGACCTACGGTTTGGACGGTATCGCTATGGAAATAAGCATTGTATTTTTTACAAATGCCACCAATTTCCATTAAGTCAATCATGTTACCAATTTCATTGTTGGCATGCATAATACTCACAATGGTTTTCTCATTCGAAGCGGCAAGTAGTTCTTCTAAATGGAGGGTGTCTATATGTCCATTGGGAAGAATGTTTACTAGGCTAAGCTTTGCATTGAATTTTTTAGCTAAATGGCTGACAGTATGTAAAGTCGCATGGTGTTCAATAGGAGAGCTTATAATATGCTTGCATTCCAAATTTTCCATGGCTGCATGTAAAACAGTATTGCTGCTTTCAGTACCGCCACTTGTAAAGAAAATTTCTGCAGGACGAGCGCCAAGAATTTTACCAACTTGCTTTCTTGCTTGCTCAATGGCCATTCTTGTTTCACGACCATAACTATATATTGATGAGGGGTTACCAAATTTCTCGGTCATATAAGGCATCATAGCTTCTAAGACCAAGGGGTCAAGTGAAGTAGTAGCCGCGTTATCAAAATAAATTCTTTCCATGGATCAATATATATAGTCGATAATTATATTATATATTTTTTCTAAGTTAGTTAATTGTCCCTATAATTGAAATAATCTCGTCAGCTAATTTATCAGCAGCGCTCTGTGAGGGTGCTTCTGTATAAATACGAATAATAGGCTCTGTATTACTTGACCTAAGATGTACCCATTCATTTTCAAAATCAATTTTTAAACCATCTTCTTTATTAATAGGGAAGGCGGCAAATTTTGTAGAGAGTACATCAAATATTTTAGTAAGTGAAATAGAAGCGTCTAAATCCATTTTTTTCTTACTCATAAAATATGCAGGATAGCTAGCTCTTAAATTAGAGGCGCTCATTTTAGTTTTTGCTAAATGTGTTAAAAATAAAGCAATGCCAATAAGTGCGTCTCTTCCATAATGTAAATCAGGTACAATTATTCCGCCATTGCCTTCTCCGCCAATCACTGCTTTTTCGCTTTTCATTTTATTTACCACATTTACTTCACCTACGGCGCTTGCAAAATAACTGCAACCGTATTTTTCAGAGACATCTCTTAAAGCGCGGGTGGAAGATAAATTACTAACTGTGGCTCCTTTTTTATTTTGTAAAATAAAATCGGCAACGGCTACTAGCGTGTATTCTTCTCCAAATAATTCTCCGTTTTCACTTACAAAACATAAGCGGTCCACATCTGGGTCTACAGCAATACCCAAACTCGCTTTTTTTGCAATCACTGTATCACAAAGTTCTGTAAGGTTTTCTTTTAAAGGTTCAGGGTTATGTGCAAAATTACCATGCATCTCCCCATTTAATACGGTAATATCATTTACCCCCACGGCTTTGAGTAAGGCAGGTACTGTGAAAGCGCCAGAACTATTAATAGCATCTATCACCACAGAAAAATTAGCTGCTTTAATAGCATTGATGTCAACTAATGGGTAATGAATAATGGCTTGAATATGTTTTTCAAGGCTATCGGAATTGGAAATTATTTTTCCTAAATCATCTATGCTTGCATAATTAAAATCTTCATTCGCTGCTAAAGTCAAAATAGTTTTCCCTTCCTCTGCGTTGACAAACTCACCTTTTTCGTTTAATAGTTTTAAAGCATTCCACTGTTTAGGATTATGACTAGCTGTAAGAATAATGCCACCATCTGCTTTTTCAAAAACTACTGCCATTTCAACAGTGGGCGTGGTGCTTAATCCAAGATGTATCACATCTATACCTAAGGCTAAAAGGCTCTGTTCTACCAAGGCTTCCACCATTTCCCCACTTATTCTTCCGTCTCTTCCCACAACTACTTTTTTCTTGCCAGACCCTTTATGGAGAAGCCAGCTGCCATAGGCAGAGGCAAACTTAACAATGTCTATAGGAGTTAAGTTCTCATTGGGTTTGCCCCCTATAGTGCCCCTGAATCCTGAAATACTCTTAATAAGTGACATAGCTGCTCTTTTTTACTTTATAAATTGGTATGGCAAATTTACTTTAAATTTTTGCACTTCCATGTATCTTTATGGCATGATACTAAACATTTGGGCATCTTTGGAGAAGGCAGACCAAGCTTTATTTGAGCTTATCAATGGGCATTGGACCAATACTTTCTTCGATTCATTATTGCCATGGATGCGAACTTCTGAGCACTGGCTTGCTTTTTATATAGTGCTAATAGGTTATTTATTCTATAAATGGGGGTGGAAGGCTTGGAAATGGTTACTTGCAGTGGCCATGACCATTTCACTTACGGACCAAGTAAGTAGTTTTATTTTTAAACCTTTTATTCATCGTTTAAGGCCCTGTAACGATCCGGCGATGCTTCATAAGTTTAATTTATTAATTGGTACTTGTCCTAGTAGTTTTAGTTTCACTTCCTCTCATGCAGCCAATCATTTTAGTTTGGCCATATTTGTGTTTATGAGCTTACAACCCTTATTTAAAAAATATACCTTTTTGTTTTTTGTATGGGCAGGCATTATCTCTTATGCGCAAATTTATGTGGGAGTACATTATCCTTTAGATATACTGGCAGGAACATTAGTAGGACTTATCATGGGCTTTATTGGCGCAACTGTTTATACGAAATGGGTACCAGTTACGAATAAGCCTTCATTGTGATAATTAGCACAAAACTTAAAAATTAAACTGGGTCGTATTCTTAGGGAAGACGAGTTCGTAACTTTTTCGAACGCCTTTGGCACTTACATGAAAAATATTTATTTGCTGGTCATTAATACCAAATAAGACCTCGCATAAGACATTGAGCTGACTAAGTTGTTTTATATTTTTTATTTCAAAATAAGTCCAAGTGCTTTCTTTTTGAATTTCAAATCCAACATATTCTAAAGTAGATTTATTGCCATTTACAGTTAAGTTTAATCGCTTTGTTAAATAGGCTTTAAGCAGTGCATCTGCTTTAATTTTTTGACTGGGTTCTGATAAATCGATGGTGGTTTTGGTTTCGCTTGCAATCATTTTTTCAAGATCATTGGTAAAACAGCGTACGCTAATTTCAATGGTAGACACTTTTTCATTATGATTTATATCTATCACAGATACGAAAAAGGGGTGCATCATTGCAATAAATAAAGCAGCTAATGGTTTGATTCCAATGAATGTCATAATAAATTATTTGTATCTTTGAGTAGCCTCTATTAAATTAAGATACTAAAATTAAACAATATGAATGAAATGCTAGTTTATTTGCATTTAGGATACAAGCATATCATTGATATCAATGGCTCAGATCATATTTTATTTATTTTAGCCTTAATGATTAGGTATGCTTGGAATGAATGGCAAAAAATACTAATATTAGTTACTGCTTTTACCATTGGTCATTCTATCACCCTAGCCTTAAGTACCTTGGATTGGATTAGTTTTCCCGCTGCCTCTATTGAGTTACTCATACCCATCACCATATTCATTACGGCAGTTACTAACTTAAAAATGAGCAGTTCTGAAACCCCTTCAAAATATCCAGTTATTTACTATTTAGCCCTGTTTTTTGGGCTTATTCATGGCTTGGGCTTTAGCAATTACCTTAAAATGTTGTTAGGGAAGGAGGAGTCGATTCTGGGTCCTTTATTTTCCTTTAACCTTGGACTGGAGTTAGGTCAATTACTCATTGTAGGTTTACTTTTAATTTTTTCATTTATATTCGTAGACATATTCAAAGTAGATAGAAAAAGATATGTTCAGGCAGGTTCTGTCATTGCAATCATTCTTGCTTTGAATATGGTAGTTGAAAGAATCGCTTCTTTTTTTTAATGGTAAAATTTTAAATAATGAAAAAGTTCATTTACATCGGTTTATTTTTATTAAGTACTTGTTCTGTTTTAATAGCACAAGACATTCGCAACAATCCAAGTTCTAATCATGGCAATAAGTTTGAACAGTTGGGAACCATCTTAGCCACACCTAATGAGTATAGAACTGCAAGTGGTGCCCCAGGCCCAAAGTATTGGCAACAAAGAGCAGACTATGATATCAAGGCTACCTTGGATGAAAAAAAATTAATTTTATCTGGTACAGAAACAGTTACTTATTATAACAATTCTCCGGACGTACTCACCTATTTATGGTTGCAATTAGATGAAAATGAACATAGCACCATCAACAACGCAGGTTTTCCTGAAGAAAGTCGCATCGGGCGTGGCGTAACTACTGCTACTATTGATAAATTAATTGAACAAAAAACCGATAATGGATTGGGGCATATCATCACATCTTTAACAGATGGGGTGGGTGCGAAATTAAAATATATAATTAATGGTACGATGATGCGTATTGAAACCCCTACGCCTTTAAAGCCTGGTCAAAAAATTATTTTCAAATTAAGTTGGAACTATAAAATTACCGATAGAATGACCGTTGCCGGTAGAGGTGGTTATGAATATTTCCCTGAAGATGGTAACTATTTATTTACGATGGCGCAATGGTACCCTCGTTTATGTGTGTATTCTGATTTTCAAGGATGGCAAAATCATCAATTTACAGGACGCGGAGAATTTGCTTTAGTTTTTGGTAATTACAAAGTGGCCATCACCGTTCCAAGCGATCACGTGGTTATGGCAACAGGTCAAGCACAAAATTATCCAGCAGTACTTTCTGCAGCACAATTAGCAAGATGGAATAAAGCACAAACTTCTAAGGAACCAATAGAGATTGTTACTTTGGAAGAAGCGAAAAATGCAGAAAAAAATAAAGCCTCTACACAAAAGACTTGGGTTTTTAATGCAGAAAATGTGCGTGATTTTGCATTTGGTAGTAGTCGTAAATTTATTTGGGATGCAATGGCTGCCAATGTAGAAGGTAAAAAAGTGATGTGCATGAGTGGGTATGGTAAAGAAGCCTATGGTTTATACCGTAAGTTTTCAACGAAAGCAGTAGCACATACCATTAAATCATACTCTAAGTTTAGTATTCCTTATCCATATCCTGTGGCACAAAGTATTGAAGCTTCTAATGGAATGGAATATCCTATGATTTGTTTCAACTATGGACGTACAGATAAAGATGGTACTTATACTGAATCGGCTAAGAATGGCATGTTAGGAGTTATTATTCATGAAGTGGGCCATAACTTTTTTCCAATGATTATTAATAGTGATGAGCGTCAATGGTCATGGATGGATGAAGGATTGAATTCATTCGTAGAGTATTTAACAGAAGAATTATACGATAATAAATTTCCTTCAAGAGGAGGTCCAGCCTGGACTATAACAGATTACATGCGCTTGCCTAAGGATCAATTGGAGCCCATCATGACCAATAGTGAAAATATTATTCAGTTTGGACCGAATGCTTATACTAAACCTGCGACAGCTTTAAATATTTTAAGAGAAACTGTAATGGGCCGTGAGCTTTTTGACTATGCTTTTAAAGAATATGCTCGTCGTTGGGCATTTAAACATCCAACACCTGCCGATTTATTTAGAACCATGGAAGATGCAAGTGCTATAGATTTAGATTGGTATTGGAGAGGATGGTTTTATGGTATCGATCCGGTGGATATTGCGATTGATACTGTGAAACATGCTGTGTATGATCCAAGTTCTACTGCTGCGCCAACGATGGGTGGTCGTGCAGGTCGGAATATGGTAGGTACTAGTGCCCCTAGAGCTATAGATAAACCTTTATTACCTGGTTTTGATGATATCTCAAAAGTTAGAAATAGAGCCGATAAGTCGATTGTATTTTTAACAGATGCCGATACAAGTTTGCGTGATTTTTATTGGAGATATGATAGAGGGTTGGAACCTTATGATTCAGTAACTAAGCAACCCGGATTTAGTTATGGAGCGATGGAGCCATTAACAGATGCTGAAAAAGCAAAATATGCCGATGTTAATTTATATGAAATCACTTTTTTAAATAAAGGCGGTTTGGTGATGCCAATTATTGTTGAATTTACATTTGAAGACGGCACCAAAGAATTAAAAAAGTTATCTGCTCAAATTTGGAGACATAATGAAAATAAAGTGGTGAGTACTTTTTTAACCAATAAAAAAGCAATTTCTATTCAATTAGATCCTATGCGTGAAACAGCAGATATTAATTTGAATAATAATAGCTGGCCAAAAGTTGCAGTGCCTTCCAATTTTTCATTATTCAAAATGAAAGGGATGGGTCGTGGACAGTCCATGGGTTTATCACCTATGCAAAATGCTCAAAATAAAAAATAAGAAAGTTAATTATACTTTTTAGAATGATTATAAAAAAAGGCGCTTCTATAATGGAAGCGCCTTTTTTAGTCTATTTTAATTTTTTATTTCTTAGTAAAAAAGAATGGATAATTCTTATATACTACCTATGTGGTTATTGGTTCGCAGATGCTTTATAATTTTTCCATTTTTCAATCACGGCTTGCATGTCGGAAGGTAGAGGACTATCGAAGCTAATTTGCTTTTCAGTGGTCGGATGTATAAAACCTAAGGTTTGTGCGTGCAAGGCGCATCTAGGGCAGGCCTCAAAACAATTGTCTACAAACTGCTTATACTTGGTGTAAATAGTACCTTTTAAAATTCTATCGCCACCGTATTCAAAATCGTTGAAAAGGGTATGGCCAATATGTTTCATGTGCACTCTAATCTGATGTGTTCTACCTGTTTCCAATATACATGATACAAGAGTGACATAATTATAACGCTCTATGACTTTATAATGGGTAACGGCATGTTTCCCAATTTCTTCATCGGGGTAGGCGTCAAACATTTTTCTATTCGACTTATGGCGTGCAATATTCGCTATAATAGTGCCTTCTTCTTGTTCCATATCGCCCCAAACAACGGCCACATATTTTCTTTCTACCGTATGATTGAAAAATTGCTTGGCTAAATGAGATGCGGCTTCTGGTGTTTTAGCAAGCACAATTAAACCTGTAGTGTTTTTATCTATTCGGTGTACTAGTCCAAAACGAGGAAGTACTTCTTCGTTTAATGCTGGGTTTTGCGCCAGTAAATGATGTGCTACACCATTGAGTAATGTCCCCGTATAATTTCCAATACCAGGATGCACCACCATATTGGAAGGCTTATTAATTACCATCACGGCCTCATCTTCATAAACAATATCTAAGTTCATGGCTTCCGGCTTGAGGTCGGTGTATTCTGGATTAATAAAACTTAAATAAACCACTTCGTCACCCGGTCTTGTTTTGTAATTACTTTTGACCACTTTGCCATTCACGGTTAAAAAACCACCATCAATGCCATTTTGTAATTTATTTCTGGTAATGCCTTCAATTCTTGCTTGCACCCATTTATCTATACGCATGGGGGCTTGTCCT
>Ga0164293_10004224_pt1 | contig 12289 bp, 18 predicted proteins | sample GEODES118metaG_FD_111487 | JGI IMG/M metagenome (GOLD analysis project Ga0164293, IMG submission 111487) | Eutrophic lake water microbial communities from Lake Mendota, Wisconsin, USA - GEODES118 metaG | ecosystem: Environmental > Aquatic > Freshwater > Lake | place: USA: Lake Mendota... | reverse complement strand
TCTCAATATCAATTTTTCAAAATTTTTTTTTTTTAAAGGCAGTTGATCTTTTGGTAGCTCGCTTCGCTCGCTTTATGTTGTTGATCTTTTGTAACTCGCTTCGCTCGTATTATGTTGTTGATCTTCACACAACGCTCCCTTCGTTCGCTTTATGCAGTATGAGCAGCATCGGGCGATTCCAATTTTTCAATTTCAAGTTTAAGCATCGGGCGATTCCAATTTTTCAATTTCAGATTTAACCCGATTGATTGGTCACTATCATCCTTGCTGTATTTTGGGATTTCAATTTCACGTTTAGTATTGTGACCACCCACCCCACCAAAATTGTCAAATTAACCAACGTCACTACAAACGCTCCAGTGACGAACGATAACATCCTTGCTGTAATTTTTCAAATCTAGCACAGTTGGCACGGTTCCTGCTGGTAAAAAATGTTGGCACGGTTCTTGCTCAAAATACAAAAAAGATTTTTTGAAAAAGTTCTTGCTCTTTTTTCCAAGCTGCCTAGACTTTCCTACGTTACAAATGAGCACCATCAACATCAGACCCAATGGGAGTTTCCTCGTCTCCGTTCATCAGAACAACAAACGAGTTCGCCGCACTTTCAAAACCAAGCAGGAAGCTGAATTGTTCCTTGCTGAAAACCAAGTGAGGGCTTTGAAAAACAACACCAACCTCCTGCACGTAGCTTTGTCTGAAGCTCCCAAGACTGTTGGGGAACTCCGTGACCGAGTTCTTTTTGGACTGTGGAGAGGAACACGAGCCGAGAAAACCGTGACCATCAATAGCCAAACCATTGTTGATTTTTTCGGCAAAGACACGGAGCTTGAAGCTGGGCTGTTCTTCCCAGAACGCATTGACCAGTTGATTGAGCATCTCAAACAGCGCGGCAATAAAAAGGGAACGATCAACCTCAAACTCTCCGCTTTGAGTCGTATGTTGACCTATGCCAAAGAACGTCGGTGGCTTGATTGCAACACCAAGATTCGTGGCCTGTCTCAAGATCGTGGTCGTATCCGGTTCCTGTCTCGTGAAGAAGAAGCCGAGTTGATTGGTCTGACCAACCATCTGAAACGTCCCGACCATGCTGATTTGTGGATGTTCCTCATTGATACCGGAGCACGAGTTGGGGAGGCTTTGAAACTTGAGTGGAAAGATGTCCGGTTTGTTTCCGACCAGCATCCCAACAACGAAATCACTTTTTGGCACACTAAAAATGGCGAGTTCAGGACTGTTCCCATGACCAGCCGAGTTACCAACATGATGCTTACTCGTAGGGCCAGCGGGAAACCGTCTCCTTTTGAAATGACCCAATGTAACGTCAACTACGTCTGGCAATGCGTAAAACACAGCAACAAGGATTGGAGTGAAGATGCGGAATTTGTTCCCCATGCTTTGCGCCATACCTGTGCCTCTCGTCTGGTTCAGCGTGGAGTTCCTCTTTACACAGTGATGCACTTCCTTGGACACAAGGATTTGCACATGACCACACGGTATGCCCACCTTACATCAGCCAATTTTGGAGACGCTGTAGCGGCTCTGGAAACCAACAACAACATCAACACGACAAATGAATAAAGACGAAATTCGAGATATTATAGTTGCCCTAGTAACCCTGTTCTCCGTGGCTCTTGCCAAACTCACAATGCTTGCCTTGTGTGTCTGGGTAGTTGTGGAAGTCCTACGCATACTCAAAGTAATCGCTTAATATGTATTATTTGACCTACAAAAAATCCGACCTCAAACCGGAACGCAAACCTCTAAACTTTGGAAGGTTTTGGTTCTTCATTGGGTTGGCCTTTCTTCACCATCTTGGAAAGCTGGGACAAGTGGCTTTGGCTACTATTGTCATCATCTATATTCTTAAAGCATTTAACCTTGTATGAGTGCCTTTGTTTCTAAAACAACTCTGGAAGACACAGTTTGCTTGCTTGGTAAACGTAACGTCATTCTGTCCCTTGATAACTTGGAACTACAACGCAGATTGCGTAAGGCCCAAGCCTCCCTTCTCCAAGTGAGAAAGGAACGGAACAGCCTTAAAAAGGTGGTCAGGGAATTGAACAAAGTTCCGATGTTCGCCAACTGTGATGTTTCATTTGATGAGTTTGCCAATATCGTAGAGAATCCCAACAAACCATGATGAGCAAAACTGAACGCAACTGTGTCAACTTCTTGGCTAATTCTTTAGGTAGCCGTGAAAATTACAAATATCACTATAATGGTATTCCATCTACAAACTGGGATGAACGATTAAAACATCTGGACAAAGCTCTTGTAGTTCTGGCTTTGACTGAGCTTGACCTACATCCTGTTTACCTTTCAGACCATGAATACGAACAGATTAAAAGGCGAGTCTTTGGTAAGCCCTTCAACTATGTTTAGAGTTCTGTTCCACAAGTCCAATGGGACTTTGGATGGATACTTTCGAGAAATAAATGAAGATAAACTTTCAAGCGTTCTTTCTGCATTACCTAAAACTTGGATAGCTGTGGTTTATGATGCAGAGACAAACGAAATAAAATTCAGTTATACGTCAAAATAAAATGAGCATAAACAAACAAACAAAACAAAAGAAAACATGGTTGGTTCAATCTGGTGAAGAAGTCGTTCAACTGGAGTGGTCTAATTTAGATTTTGAAACAGCGTTGAAACTAAGCAATGAGTTAAAACAAAAAGGCGTAAAAGGTGTGAGGTATCGCCGTGAGGATTCTTCTTATCCAACTTGGCCTTTACACTTTGACGCTGAAAGGGAAGAAGAAGAAGCACAGAGGGCTTCTGAAATCGCTGAAAGCTGCCGAGACAAAGAAGCGGCTGACCGTATTGGAGGACACCCTTGGAGCAACTGCTAAACAATGCCTAACAAATCTCTATCATTAAAACCGTATCCTCAATGGATATGCAACAACTGTGGGAAAGAACACGGTAATCGTCCTGAAGGTAATCCTTACGGAGCAACTTATCACATGGGAACCTGTGGTATTTGTGGTGAGGTGTCCGAAGTTACTGAGCCAAGAGATTTTGGTCATCTAAAACTTAAACGACATAAATGAGCGATACATATACACAAGCGCGAAAGGAAAGGCTAAACCGAGGCCTGTTGACGTTAAGCTCGTGGGCGAGTAGTAGGACTATAGGCAACCATGACGAGGACACAACATTATCTATGCTCAAGCGCAAAATTACAGAACTGTGCGATGCGGTAGATAGGGCTGGATGGGGGGCTTGTGCCAAGGAAGGGGAGAAATGAACAACACTTCCGCACTCCGACCCGATTGGGATACTTGGTTTATGGGCCTTGCTGTAGCTGTGGCTTCACGTAGCGAAGACCCACATCAAAAGGTAGGGTGTGTGGCTGTTCGTCAAGATTTGTCGATTGTTGGTGTTGGATACAATGGGGTTCCTTCTGGTGTCGAAATAGATTGGTCTAATAGAGATGCCAGAAGGCCCATTGTAATCCATGCGGAAGCCAATGCTTTACGCTACGCCAAGCCTAATGAAGTCATGGCTTTATACGTGACCCTTCTTCCTTGCCCTTCCTGCTTGACCCTCATTGCTTCTTACAGAATCCCTGTGGTTCGGTGTATGTGTCCGGTGGATAGGTCACATGAAATCCCTAATGCTCTTGAAATATCTCAAGCTCTGGGCATCAAACTCAACATCAGTATGCCTAACAATGGATAATCAAATAGCTTTGGAACAAAGTCAGCTTGAGGAAGGTAAGCTACGCTACCGCAGACAGCTTAACAACCTCACCAAAATGGGACAAACTTCCGAAACTTATTGGGGGCGTAACCTTTTGCAACAAGCCTTACCTAGTTTTGAAAAAGCTATATCAGAATGGTTTGAATCACATAAAAACACCCTTGCTGGTAACATCGCTTACTTCAATGAAATAAGGGAAGTGTTGTCTGTTGGGGAAATAGCTCAAACTACTACCCAAGAAATCATCAACACCTTAACTACTGGTGAAGGCATGAACAGAGTGTGTTTGCTTGTTGGACACGCTATTGAGTTCCGGTTGGTAATGAGCAAAGCACAAGCAAAGATAAGCAATAAAGAATGGGAACACATCATCCGAGACTTTATCAACAAACACCATTCTTTGCGTCACAAACAAGACTCCTTACGTGACATCATTACCGATAAGGGGTTTGTGTTCGACTTTGATACAAAACAACGGCTAGTCATAGGTCACTGTCTTGTTAATTTGTTTTACCAAAGCACAGGACTTATTGAATTTATCAAGCTACGCAGTCCTAACTTCCGCTACAAAATCCACGTAGTCATGTCCGAAGAAGCAAAGAAATGGGTAGATAAGGTCAATGAACATTGTGAGATAATGAATCCGGTTCGTTATCCAATGGTTGCTCTCCCTGAAGATTGGAAACCGTTCCAACTATACTCTGGGGGATATAAGTTACCTGAGAACAAGCTACCGCTTATCAAATCCCACCATTCCCTACATCATCTGGTTCCCCGAAACAATCCAATGCGAACCGTGATTGAGGCTATTAACGGTCTGCAAAAAGTCTCTTGGAAAATCAATACACAAGTCTTGGAAGTGGTTGATAAATACTTTTCAGAAAAGCGCAGCATCAACGACATCCTCCCATTCCACGGCTTACAAGACCTACCTCCCAAGCCTCACGACATGGAAACCAACGAGGACGCACGGAAGTATTGGCGAAGACAGGCCAACATGGTTTACCGATCAAACTACGAGAACAAGACCCGCTTCTTTCTTATTGCCAAAACCATTCACATAGCTCGCTTGCTCAAGGGACATGAGAAAATGTGGTTCCCTATGCAGTTGGATTTCCGAGGACGTATGTATTACTCGACGGAGTGTTTGCACCCTCAAGGAAGTGACTTGGCTCGTGGGTTACTCACCTTTGGGGAATCCAAGCCCCTTAAAAATGATGATGATTTCAACTGGTTCTTTATCAACGGAGCTAACAAATTCGGCATGGATAAAGAGAGTTTTGAAGTCCGGTTGCAATGGGTTAAGGATAACTTTGAGCATATCCGCAAAAGTGCCGAAGACCCATACTCAGAAACTTGGTGGACAAGTGCCGACAAGCCTTGGCAGTTCTTGGCTTGGTGCTTTGAGTTTTGGAGATTCCACACCAGAACAACCGAAGACTTTGAAACAAACCTTCCTTGTGGGATTGATTCAACCAACAACGGATTGCAAATCCTTTCCCTTCTTGGTCGGGACAAGGACACAGCCGTTCTCACCAATGTTTTGAATCCATCCAAGAAAGCAGGGCCGAACGACATTTACCGGACGGTTCTCAACCGAGTCATTTCACGCCTCCAAGAAACCAATGACGAACTTCCAAAGCGTCTTTTGCAAAGCGGCTTGGTAAGACGTTCCGTAGTCAAGGTTCCGGTCATGGCTATGCCCTACGGAATCAAACCTCACGGAACTCTTGAAGCCATAGATGCAGAGTTCAAACGCATCAGCTTCAATGAGCCTAAAACTTATGACATACTACCGGATGACATGAGACGAAATGCTGCTTTGTATCTTGGCAATGTCATACGCGATGTTATCGGTGATCTTCTCAACGGCCCCAAGCAAGTCATGGAATGGCTCAAAGAAACAACCAAGAAAGTTTCCAACCAAAACGTGTTTGTTCAATGGCTGACACCTAGCGGATTCAAAGTTGTCTGTGCTTACCCAAAGTCAAAGGTTGAGTCATACAATTTCAACTGGAACGGAAAGATGGTTAATCGTTCATCAATGGTGGAGGATTACTCAACGGTCAGTTCACGCACAACGGTCAACTCCATTTGTGCCAACTACGTTCATAGTCTTGATGCTGCTGTGGCTCATATTGTTTCCCAACGTGCTTCTGAAATGGGCATAGCCCTTGGAGTCATTCACGATTGCTACGTCACCCATCCAAGTGATGTTCAAGCTGTAATATCTTTGGTGCGAAACGCTTACGCCGATATGTTTTCCATGAACTTGTTGGAAGATTTTCGTCAGCAACTTTCGTGCCAAGTAACCAAAAACAAACCAGAAAAAATTTTCAGCTTTGATGAAGATTTTCCTATTGACCAAGTGCGTCAGTCGGAATACTTTCTCTGCTGAATCAACAAGGATTCATGTTAAAAATGAACGATAAACCTAAATACGTCCGTCTCGTCAGCCCTAAAGGGGTGGCTGTGTATCCGAGACTTAACACCCCTTCAACGAAGTTCAAGGAGGAAGGCGAGTATTCTGTGAAGCTCTCTATTCCTGTGGAAGACGCTACCCCATTCCTTGAGCAGATCAAAGCGATTGCGCGGGAGTTCTATAAAGAGCAATGCGCCCTCTTGAAAAAAGAGAAGCTCAAAGTTCATGCGTTCCCTTGGGAAGAAGATGGTAACAAAGTTACCGTCAAATTCTCCAATGTTGCCAAGATTACGTCGAAGGCTGGTCAAGTCTGGGAAGTCAAAATTCCCCTTCTCGACTCAAAGGGAACTCCTATTACCGATCTTATCGGCGGGGGTTCTGTTCTCAAAGTCGCAACGGAAGTCAAGCCGTGGTATGTTCCTGCCTTGGGAGTTGGCGTTAGTCTCCGCTTGAAAGCGGTTCAGGTTATCGACCTCAAAGCTCCCTCACAGTTGGTAAGTGCGGAACAATTCGGCTTCTCCACTGACGAAGAAGGTTTTGTGTCGGGTGGCGAAACATTCAGCGACTCGCTGTTTGGTTCCGAGCAGCCGAGCGAACCTTCCGAGCCAACTACTACCGCAACGTCTGGGGAGGAATTTTAATCCTCCATTAACCGAGACAATGCTAACTTATGCCTAACAAAAGACTTAAAAAATCCAGTAAGCATAAGTTACGGTATCGCTCAAAATTGGAAGATGGGGTTGCAATCCAGATTCAGTGTTACACAACCTTTGAATATGAAACTAAAAAGCTGCCTTACGTGGTATCAGAATCTCATGTTTACGTTCCAGATTTCATACTTCCTAATGGTATTCATATTGAAGCAAAAGGCTATCTACGTAGGGAAGATCGTAAGAAACTTCTTCTCGTAAAAGAGCAACACCCTGATTTGGATTTGCGCCTCGTCTTCCAATGCGCGAGCAATAAAATCTATAAGCGTTCTAAAACTACTTACGGCCAATGGGCCAAAAAACATGGATTCCTTTATTCAGACAACGGACGAGTCCCTAGAGAATGGCTCCTCCAACCTCGTAAGACACCTACCATGTGAAGCGTGTGGCTCAAGTGATGCCAATGCTCTTTACACAGACGGTCACGAATACTGCTTTAGCTGTAAGGCATATAAACACGGAAATTCTTCCGTAGCTAGAACACCAAAAAATAACATGAGCTTTGAATTTGTGGCGGGTGAACACCGTCCTTTACAGAAACGGTCAATCAACGATGAAACAGTCCGCAAGTGGGACTACCAAGTTGGTATCTATAATAACCAGCCTGTTCAGATTGCCAACTACCGCAACCTACAAGGAGAACTTGTAGCCCAAAAGCTACGTTTCCCTAACAAGGAATTTATCATCAAGGGCGATGCTTCCAAGATGGGCCTTTATGGGCAGCATCTTTGGCGGGATGGCGGTAAGATGCTTGTGGTCACGGAGGGGGAGATTGATGCCCTTTCGGTATCCCAAGTTCAAAACAACAAGTGGCCTGTGGTGTCCGTTCCCAACGGAGCACAAGGGGCTGTTAAAGCTATCAAAGCCAACATCGAATACCTTGATAACTTTGAAACTGTGGTATTCATGTTCGACAATGATGAGCATGGAATTAAAGCGGCCAAGGAGTGTGCCTCAATCCTCAAGCCTAACCGTGCCAAAATCGCTACTCTTGAAGCCAAGGATGCCAACGATCTTTTGGTTAATGGCAAGGGAGCCAAGATCATTGATGCTGTTTGGTCAGCTAAAAGCTACAGACCTGATGGGATTGTTGACGCTTCTCAAATGTGGGATGCCCTTGTTAATGCCCCACGCATTGAATCCCTGCCTTACCCTTGGATTGGGTTGAATGACCTAACTCGTGGTCTGAGGCGGGGTGAGCTTGTAACTATCACAGCGGGAAGTGGTATCGGTAAAAGCCAGATATGCCGTGAGATTGCTCACTGGCTTGTTCAGTCCGGTCAAACCGTTGGATACATTGCCCTTGAAGAAAGTGTTCGCAGAACCGTTTTGGGGATGCTGGGTATTCATCTTAACCGTCCGCTACATTTGGACATGAATATCTCCGAAGAACAACTCAAGGAAGCGTTTAATGAAGTCATCGGCGGGGGTAAGTTCTTTACCTATGACCATTTTGGCTCCATTGAGTCTTCTAATCTCCTTAACCGCATTAGGTATATGGTTCATGGGTGTGAGTGTGGTTGGATTATTCTCGATCATTTGTCTATTGTAGTTAGTGCGTTTGGAGAGGGAGACGAAAGACGGCTCATTGATTCAGTTATGACCAAGCTCCGTTCTTTGGTCGAGGAACTCAAGATTGGAGTTATCCTCGTGTCTCACCTTAAAAGACCTGATGGTAGGGGGCACGAGGAAGGAGCGTCAACCTCATTATCTCAACTCCGTGGCTCTGCTGGTATTGCCCAACTGAGTGACATGGTTTTGGGATTGGAAAGAAACCAACAAGACGAGCAGAACAAGCACATTACTCGTGTCCGTGTCTTAAAGAACCGTTTTAGCGGTGAAACCGGACTAGCTTGTAACCTACTTTACATCCCTGATGAGGGACGCTTGCGTGAAACCCACATTGAAGCGGAAGTTCCTGAAGAACTGAATAAAAAAGGAGACAGTGATTTTTAATCCCATGAAAACCAACAAACGATACGAACAAATGGAGTTTGAGTTCTCTAAAAAGCTGAAACGCAAACCCAAGTCCATCAACCAAAAGAAAAAGCTGATTAAGCAGATCAGAGAAGAAGAAACCGAAACTCAACTTGAATTACCTTATGAACTCTAATCCTAAAGTTCCTGTAGTGCCTACAGTTTGGTGGTGTGTTTTCAATCCGTATCCAACCGGAAAAAAACCACTTGTTCGTCACGAAACCAAAGAAGCTGCTGTTTCCGAAGCTCAAAGATTAGCTCACAAAGAGGGACGTAAAATGCACGTTCTACGTTGTGAGGGAACAGCTTATCCTGCTGTGTATTTTGATCGTGAAGTTGCTCAAGAAGAAGCCCTGAGTTCTTGGTAAACAAATGACCTTACTTTTCGACACAGAGACAGATCACTTGCTTGAGAAAGCTACCAAGGTTCACTGCCTTGTTACTTACAATGTCGAGACAGGTGAAATCAGTCGGTTCAATTCGGTATTCAAGAATATCGAACAGGGGTTGAAACTCTTGGAATCAGCTACGCAAATCGTTGGGCATAATTCCCTTGGGTTTGACGTTCCGGTTTTGCAAAAGCTCTACCCATCATTTCAGCCAAAGCGGGTATTGGATACCCTTGTATTCACCCGCTACATTTGGGCTGACCTCAAAGATCGGGATTTCCAACGTCTTTCAAAGGACGCTGAGTTTCCACGTAAACTGATCGGTTCCCACAGCCTAAAGGCTTGGGGCTACCGTCTCAAAGTCTTCAAAGGAGACTTCAAGGAAAACAACACCTTTGAGAACTGGTCACAGGAAATGGAAGATTACTGCGTTCAGGACGTTATGGTTACAAAACGTCTTTGGGAGCTTATCCAAGGCAAGACTCCTGACCCTCGTTCCGTTGACTTGGAACACCAGTTTGCCGAACTCATTTACAAGCAGGAAAAGAACGGCTTTAGGTTCGATGTCCGAAAGGCTCAAGAACTTTACGCCGAACTAGCCATGAAGCGTGTGGAGATTGAGCAAGAGCTTCAACGAGTCTTTGAGCCAAAGATCGAAGTGATGAAGAAACGTCACTACCTTTTCTTTGATAAGGTGTTTGCTACCAAAGGTGAAGCCTCCGCTTTTGCTAAAACATGGGCCAAAGAACAGACCATGACCCAAAAGGATGCGCTGGCTCTTATCAAGGAGGGTGAGCCGTTCAAGAAGGAGATTCCATTCAACTGCGGAAGCCGTGAGGAAATTGCTCGTAGGTTCAAGGAGAAGTATGGCTGGGAAGCCAAGGAGTTTACCCCTGACGGTAAGCCGAAGATGGATGAATCCATTCTTTCCAATCTTGATTTCCCAGAAGCCAAACCCCTATTGGAATACCTTACCATCCAAAAGCGGATTGGTCAGCTTGCCGAGGGCAAAGAAGCGTGGATTAAGTTGGAACGAAACGGACGTATTCACGGACGAGTCAACACCAATGGAGCCGTTACCGGACGTTGCACACACAGTAACCCCAATATCGCTCAAGTCCCTGCTGTGAGGGCTGCTTATGGTAAAGAGTGTCGTTCACTTTTCACCGTGGACAGTGGAAACAAGCTGGTGGGCTGTGACGCTTCCGGTTTGGAACTCCGTTGCCTAGCTCACTACATGGCTAAATGGGATGATGGAGCGTATGCTAAGGAGCTTTTGGAGGGTGACATTCATACAGCCAACCAAACGGCTGCTGGACTCCCTACACGAGACGATGCCAAGACCTTCATCTACGCTTTCTTGTATGGTGCTGGGGATGTAAAAATAGGCTCTATCATCGGTAAGGGACAAAACGAGGGTAAAGTTCTGCGGGAAAACTTCTTACGTAAAACTCCTGCTTTGCGTTATCTTAAAGAAGCTGTCGAGAAGGCTTCTAGTCGTGGATACCTTGTAGGTTTGGACGGAAGACATCTTGTAGTCCGTTCTCAACACGCAGCATTAAACACCCTGCTTCAGTCTGCTGGGGCTTTAGTTATGAAGAAAGCCGCTTGTTTTCTTTGGGAAGCCTATCGTGGAGTTTTTCCTTGGAAGTTTGTAGCTAACATCCATGACGAATGGCAGATCGAAGTAGAAGAAGCCTCTGCTGAAACCATTGGAAAAGCATCGGTTCAGGCTATTAGAGATTCAGGCGACTATTTTAATTTCCGTTGCCCCTTGGACGGAGAGTTCCGTATCGGAAATAATTGGGCAGAAACACATTAACATGAAAAAACCTAAAGAAACTGAATTAGCTTACATTGGGGGATATATAGACGGTGAAGGATGTATCAGATACGAACAATACAGTCCTAAAATAAGTTTAGAAAGTTGTAACCCTTATCCTTTAAACTTTTTGGCTACTGTTTTTCCTCAATCCGTTGTTAAAAAACAAAGCCGATTAACAAAAAGAGGTAAACCTGTTTATAGGCTGTGCTACAACGGAGTTAATGCCCTTAATATTTTATCCTTAGTTATGCCTTATCTTATCGAAAAGAAAGACCAAGCTGAAAAAGTAATACAAATTGACCAACTTAAAAAAGAACTCAAAGAAGCTAAATACCGTAAACATAAATGAAAAGAACACTACTAATAGATGGCGATACAATCGCATACCAACAATCAATTATATCAGAAGTTCCGGTAGATTGGGGTGATGGGTTTTGGACTCTCCATAGCTACGCAAAAGAAACTATTGCGGCTGTGGAAGACCGTATCTTTAACTATCAAAAAGACTTGGAAGCTGATGAAGTAGTTATTGCCCTTTCAGATTCCAAGAACTTTCGGATGGGGATTCTCCCGACCTACAAAGAAAACCGTAAAAAGAGCCGTAAACCCCTCTGTCTTGGGGATGTCCGTGAACACCTTATCTACAACCACAAAGCCGTGATTATTCCTACCCTTGAGGCTGATGACGTTATTGGCATCATGGCTACCGAAAACACCCACAGGAACACGGAGTTCATCATTGTGGGTATTGATAAAGACTACAAAACAATCCCAGCTAAAAGCTACAATCCAAACAAACCGGATTTGGGTATTTATGAACAAAATCCTTTGGAAGCTGACCGCTTCTGGATGATGCAAGCTCTTATGGGTGATGCTGTGGATGGTTACAAAGGGTGTCCGACAGTTGGGCCGAAGAAAGCGGAAACCATCCTTGGGGAACTCCAAGACTTTGACTCCATGTGGCTTAAAGTTGTGGAAACTTATGAAAAACAAGGACTTACACGACTTGATGCTTTGGTCAATGCGCGGGTAGCCCGAATCCTCCGGTTTGGAGATTACAACAAGAAAACAAAACACATAAATATATGGACACCAAACATTTAACTCCAACTCGTGAAGACCTGAAATCAATGGTCTGTGGTATGATTGAAAAAGTCATGGAAGGAGGACAAGCCAAGCATGGGGAACATATCTGGTTCCTCAAGGAAACGGTTCGTCACCACGCAGATAGGGCTTCCCGACACGCTTTAACAGCCGCTATGCG
>Ga0164293_10004223_pt1 | contig 12290 bp, 5 predicted proteins | sample GEODES118metaG_FD_111487 | JGI IMG/M metagenome (GOLD analysis project Ga0164293, IMG submission 111487) | Eutrophic lake water microbial communities from Lake Mendota, Wisconsin, USA - GEODES118 metaG | ecosystem: Environmental > Aquatic > Freshwater > Lake | place: USA: Lake Mendota, Wisconsin... | reverse complement strand
TGAATGATTCTCCTGGTTTTTGAGAAGTTAACCAAGGTTGAGCTTGTTTATTGAAGTTATATATATTAGCTGGATTAGCTTTACCCTCATCTGTGTCTTTTTGGATTCTGGTTAATCCAGTTCTGTAAGCAGCTGTAGATGATATAGCATTTGTAATCAATTTATCCTTAGATATTTGTGCTGTCATACCAGTAACAGAATTAACCAACTGTTGGTTGGAGAAATCACCTGCTGCCACTGTCTTTAAGTTATTACCTAATTCACCTAGCTTTGACTGAAGATATTGTTTATCTACATCTCTATACACGTCTACCCCAGCCACCCTATCAATGTAGTTCTGGATTTTTTGCACACCTTGGTTGTATTGGGCCTGCTTGGCCATACCAACCTGGTACATCTCCTGAACTGGCAGTTCCTGGATGTAGGGGTTAAATTGTGATAGTTTGTCAGTAAAAGATGCCATAATACAAAATTAATTTAAAATATTAGAATTACCAAGAGCTATAACAAATTTTAGTAATTCACTATAACTGAATTAGTTAGAGATTCTTTAGAGCTTTAACAACTGAGCTATTTCTAGCCTTTGTTTTTCCACCATTCTTCTGCATATAATTGTCTAGCTCACCCAATGATGGAGGAGTAGTAGTACTGTCTTTAGTCTTTCTAGTTCCAATGATACGTCCTAATTCATCATATGTAAATGCTGTATCAGGAGCTAATCCTCCACTTCCTTTAGTTGATGTAGCAAATGGATTACCTGAAGTATTGAAAGATTGTAATGCGTTAGCATTAATTGCTCTGCCTTTAGGATCAAATCTGAAATTATACAGATTCTCCATAACAGCCAACTTTCTATTAGCAGCTCTTTGTTGTGCAGTCTTAGCAGCAATAGAACTTAAAGCAGCTTGGGTTTGTTCTTTAGTATTAGATTTAGCTCCTGCTTGTCTAACGTATTGTTGATCAAGGATTTGTAAGTTTCTAAGTTGAGCATCATTTAATGTAGCTCTGTTCTTATCATAAACCTGCATCCTATTTGCTTGATTGATTCTAGTTTGCTCTCCTAAGATTTGATTCTTAGCTTGTAGTGTCTGAGACATAATCATTGCCTGTGCAGCAGGATTAGAACCAGCAGCTCTAATAGCAGCTCTAGACTGAGAATCAACAGCAGCAAGTTGATCATTTAAAGAAATGTCTACAGGACTATCCAACATTGGTTGGAACGTTTGGGCCTGTACAGGTTCTAACTGATTGGTAGCCAATGCATAAAACTCAGGATACAACTGATCTGCAGGTAAGTCTTCGTCAGCGTTAGTTGGTCTTAAGAATGATTCTAAATTAGATAAAGCAGTAGGTCCATATTTTTCAATTCCTTTTCCTAAAAACTTACCTGTTGATTTCAATGCATTCATTAATCTACCACTCTTCTTTGATGTAGGATCACCTGGCATATCTTCAATGCTAGGAGGATAAAATTTAGGACTAGATGAAACTGTCACTTCTGGTAAATCACTGTTTGAATATCCTGCTTGATATGGAATTGTTACATTAGGTTGCTTTGGTCCAAACTGTGGAACTATGCTGTTTATATCAAACTTATATTTTGAACTGGTTATACCTTTTTGAGCAACCATACTTGGATTTGTTTCTCTTTCTAATTTACCTTCAGCTAATTTGTCATTCTTAACACCTAACTCCTTGGCTGTCTGATGAATAGAGTCTTGTACAATACCTGCTTCTTTAATCTTATCAGCATTAATCTTTTGCCAAGCTTTAGCTCCTTGCATCATAATATTTCCTGTATTTAAAGACAGGTGATCAAATGCACTATTCTCATCAGCGTTTTCAATTAGCTTAAGACCTTTATTTATTCTCTTTAATTGTTTAGCATCATTCTTAGCAATATCAGCTACATATGTTTTAAACTTCATTCCTTTTGCTTTTGGATCTCCTATAAGATCTGCTACTTCTTTATTAATTTTCATGTTACCAAATACAACAAGGTTATCACTAGATCCACCATCTTGTAGTTTAACAGCTGGTTCACCACCTTCTACTTCCACTTCATTCTCACCATACTTAGTTTGGATGCCACCATTATCATGAGACGCACCTCTAAACATTCCTATCTCACCACCAGGTAAATTAGGATTGTATGACATTGTTTCAAAATAGCCACCATCTCCTATTTGTAACTCACCACCTAATGCCATCTTCCCACCATCTTCCATACCTCCCATAGCTCCAAGTAATTGAGGAGTTTTTTCTAATGCATTTTTTAAACGAGTTCTACCAAACTTATCTAGAACATATCCAGTAGCCATATTTGCTGCCATCATTGGAGCTGCCATAGCTAAGCCTGCAAAAGCTTTAGGCATATCTGGTCTACCAGTATATAATGCTTCTGCACTAGGAGGAGTATAATCAACCTGAGCAAGATGACCACCACTTCTTAACATATCTGCATCATGTGGAGGTCTTAATAAATCAGATAGTTTATGCTCACCAAATGTAGTGATAGTTTGTGGTTGCCAATCATGACTTACCCATCCACCATTTTCCATGTATGCATTAAGAGGACCTTGTGATCTAGCTTGTTGGAAAGCTAATTGGTTTTGGCTCAAAGCAGTTTTATCTTTCTGTGCTTGTAATGCTCTAGCATCTTTAGCACCACCTAATGCATTACCTGCCACCTTACCTAAGAACTTACCAACAGCAGCTCCTGCAGGACCAAAGGCAGAACCAATAGATTCTCCTACAGCACTACCAACTTGAGCTTGACCTGAGTCTTGGAAGTACTCACCAAACTCTGCTTTGGGCATATGACCACCATGTCTGAATTGTTTGTATGTTTCTTGTAATGGTTCAAATCCAAGATCATCATATATGTCATTTGTAGGAGCATATGTATTCTGAATCTCAGTGGGGTTACCACCAATCATTCTACCATTCTGAGCTAGGTAGTTTGTACCTGATCCATAAGGGTTACTTAATTGTCCTGGTTGAGTAGGATTATCTTCTGGTCTAACATAATTACGTTGAGGATCTTGCATAGTTTGATTAGCCTGTAAAGCAAGTCCTGATAACTGAGCAGTTTGATCTGCTTTCTTAATGTTTTTCTTTTGCTCAGCAATAGCACTAATTCCACCAGCAATCTTATCTAAGTTTTGAAGAGCACTCATACCAGCAGCTGCAGCTCCACCACCAAAACTCTCTGGTTTAGTAAACTTAAACTCAGGTGGTGTAGTAGCTCCAGCTTGAGCAATAGGAGGATTACCAAAGTCAGTTAACTGATGTAATTGGTCATTGACCATCTTACTACCCATAGCAGCTTTCTTAAACTCTTTCTTATGAGCTTTCATAAATGCTTCTTCTGTTGGGTACTTCTTGTAAAATTCCTTTTCAGACTTAACTCCTGCAATCTTTAAGATTTGATCTTTCATATCAAACGTTTATATGTGGTTTATTTATATTTATTTAGCCAGCCACCTTTTGGATATTCAGTGACATAATCTCCATCAAATTTATAATTCTTTCCTGGTTTCATCAACTTTTTGTCACCAGTGTTACTCACACCTAGTACATCATAGTTAACACCTTTCATAGTAATATCATTACCTGGAATAGTAGTTGTTTTTCCTGGGTGTGCCCATTGTCCCATTGAGTCTACAATCTGTCCACCATTCTTCCAGTTTTTAATTGTCTTGTATTTATTAACCATTACATCTGCATCTCCTAAAAGTGAAGGGTTGTTTTCAACAAGTCTTCTAAATTCAGGTGTATTAAATTCTTCAAATGGTAACTTTTGTCCTTGAAACTTTATATAAGGCATTTGTAAATTTGATCCTGTATATTTATTAAGAGTCTCATATGTTCTTTCAAGTTTTGGAAATTGCTCAATTGTTTCATCATACCAAGCAAGAGGACTAAATCCTTCAGCACGAGTAATCTTATTTAAAGTAGTCATGTACTCATTTGGCTCAAGTTGTATTCTACCTGGTTGACCACTAGTTAATTTAGCAATACGTGTATTTAACAATGGCTGAGAGTGAACGCTTGTGCTTATTGGTGATATACGTGCTTGTTTAGGCAAATGACTAAATACTATATTCATTTGCTTAGAGCTACTATTAGGGTCTCTATTAAAGAAACTTATATCATTTACATCAACATATGGATCTCCTGCGTCTTGTGAAGTTTTAACTTCTACATAATTCATAGACTTATCTTTGTCTACTATTTTATATCTTCTGTCTATTGAATTATTTATAGGTGATATATCTATATCTTCATATATATTATGTCCTTCAGGATGTGCTGTTCTAAACTTACCTGCATCATTACCTTCACCAATACGAAAGTTTTCAGGACTCCATTGTTTTTCAGTGGGTCCAGTTCTTACTTCTGGAGGACGTGGTACAGAACCTGGTGCTCCTCTTAGTTGAGATAAAGATCTCATAGGACGTCCCTCACGAAGATATTGTACATCTTGTGCAATAATGTCATCTGAAATACCAGAAGTTCTTAATGCCTCTATTCTTCTATTTAACCTTTCATAAGTTAACGTTGGATTATTAGAATGCACTACAGAGTTTGGATTAGTAGCATCAACAGGAAAATTAGCATCTCTTCTTATATCATTCATTGCTGCTTGCTGTGCTGATTCTGCTTGAGAATCAACTCTTCCAGATAGTGTATTTCTTGATTGATTTAATTGATCAATCATTTGATCTGAATGACTAACTCTTCTAGCTGATGGATATTCCATTAATTCAGCATATGATGGACCAGGGTCTACTTGTTGTATTCTCTCAAATCTATCTAACGCAGTCATATCCTCAGGGGTTCCTGTAGACTGACGACTAACTCTAGGGGCATATCTTTCAGCCTCACGTGCATTCATCATAGCAAGTTCTTCATCTGTAGGAAACTGATAAGGAGCTCTTGTGCTTTGACTTCCTCGTGACACTGCTTCTGAAAGTCTTTGTTGACGTATGAGATCTAATTGTTGTTGAGATCTTTCTGCAGCAGTTGCTGATTCAAGACTTCTTGTAGAACTACCTAATCTTGGACCTGCAGTTTGTACATTATAACCAAGACGATCTACTGCTCCTTGAGACCAACGCTGAGCTTTCATAACATCTCCTAATGGATCAACTCCTAACGCACCTAATCCTGCAGTCATAGCTAATGTTGCAGCAGCACCACCAATATCTCTTCTAGCTACAGATTCTCCAAGTTGATCTGTTAAAGATCCAACTACGTAAGCTGGGTTTACATACTCATCAAACATTTCTCCCACTCCACCAACACTGCTAGGAAATAGTCTAAGTTTATCTGCTGTATGCCAGCTACCAGGAGTGCTTAGATCCCCCTTTGTATTTTTATTAGCTTGTCTTTCAGCTACTATCTTCTTATCACGTTCTTCTGTCTTTTTCTGGTTTTCTTTGTTTATCCTAGCATTTTCTTCTTGTTCTTTCTTTGTAAGAGGTCTTACAGCAGGAGCCACTCGTGTAGCATCTGAACGCATCTTCTCTGGCTCAAAGTTCATTAACAAACCATCTTGTGCAGAAGCTTTTGTCTTCTTAGCATATTTACCATTACTAGGAGCAGGACTCTGTGTACGTGCGTATGTGAATCCTACAGCACCTGGTAAAGCACCACCCATTGCAAACTGTCCTCCCCATGCAGGAGAATAGTTTCTACCTGTTATATCATAACCAAGACCTACAAAGTCAGGACCTACAGATGCTTGGACATCATTAGGATTGGGTTTCTTACCATAGTTGTCATCAGGCTGTTGGTCTAAAACCATTCCTCCTTGCTCATACTTATTTAACCATCCTCCATTTTTCATGGTGTTATCCTTTCCACATATGTGACACACATTCATGTCTTTTCCACTAGAGCTTGCTTTACTCCAGGAATGTCCACATGTGCATTTAATATTATTATTCATTACTTATAAGAGATTTGAGCAGGTGCAACAATGAATTGAGAAACTATATGAGCTTCAGAGCTGTTATCAAGTATGTGTCTCACTTTAAGATCTTTAGCCCTCAATGGTTCTTTTTTAAATGATCTTTTTCCATAATCCATATTTGTTTGATTTACAAGCTTATCAACTGATAATGATTCACAACTTGTAATAAACAAAGGTATGGATTTGTTTTTAACAAGACTCCAAAATGTATTATATTGATAGAAGTTGTCACTCTTTGTATACATAATGGTTTTACTATTAGTATTGTATATAGGGTATGTTAAATATGCACTTAGGTTGTTAATAGGCTTTGGTACCAATTCTAATACACCTGTGGACTGTTGCCCATTGTATAAAACAGCTTTGTTAAACCATTGATTATCAACTTGTATCTGAGCATTGTCATTAAATACACCATCTACAAGAGGTAGATAGTTATACACTTTACTGTAGTCTTTTATGTTTTGAAGAATCTCATCATAGCTTTGGTAGCTAAAAGGATATTCAATTATGTATGGTTCTATATTACCATAGAACTTATTATAATTTAATGTGTCTGTTAAGTGTCTCCAAATAGAGCCTGTGTTACATGTTGTATATGTCAAAGCTGCAAGTTCTTCTATAGTAGCAGTACCAATTAAAACTTCTATAAAGATACCATTGCATTTGCCTGCAGATGTTATAATAACACTATCAATAGCATCATCAACGCTAACAGTATAACCATCAATTAAGTTTTGCTTGGTTATATTAGTGCCTAGAACATTACCTTCATTATCAGTGATATTGAAGGGTCCAGTTCTACCACCTGAGCACGTTAATCTTATTATTACTATTTTAGACATATATTAATCAATTACGATGTTGCTGCAGCTGTACCAGCTAAATTACATTGTGGTGGAGCAGTTGTTGTTGTTGTAGTTGTACTTGTACTTGTGCTTGTGCTAGTAGTAGTAGTGGTTGTAGGGGTACAAGATTCTATACTTAATATTACACCAGATGGATCAATTGTATATGGATTACCATTAATACTAGTATAGTATGTACCTGGAGGATCTCCAAATGTAAACTCTGTAGTTAAACATTGATCATTATATAATTGTGTTCCCACAGTAATAGGTAACGAAGTTACATATAGTGGAGCAAAAAAAGTACCCTCACAAGTACCAAAAAGAGTTAAACTAATACCATTACATTCAACTTCAATACCAACGCAACCAACATTAACTGCTGTTCCTTCTAATATACATAGGTTTACTGCTGTTCCTTCTAATGCACATATATCTACTGCTGTACCAGATAAGTTACAATAATAAATTACTGTTGTAGTGGTTGTAGTGGTAGGAGAAGGAATCTCTGTAACAGCTATTGCTGAGATATCACAACTTTCATTTAATCCAGAATAGAAGAAATTGTTTTCCCCTATGTAGAAGTTAGGCAGGTATGTATGGAAACTCACCCAGCTTTTAGTATTGAAGTTAAATGAAGCAGTCCATGATTTATTACAGAAGTATTCTAAGTCTGTTACAGCTACAAATCTTTTTACTGATGTATTACCAGCAGTTGGTTGATTTACATAAAACTCTTTAGCCACCTCATCATAGAATATTTCCTTACCTGGTTGAGGGATATAGTCTAACTTAGTAATAATTACTCTATCAAACTTGCTATCAAACACACCATGTAAACCAATATTCTTGAAGTTGTTATCTATATCAACAGTTGGGAAGTATCTTAATATTTCAAATGATAAATGGTCTGTAAAGAATCTGTTTAGACCAGAACCAAAGCCTGATATATCTGTTGCTTGGGTACCAGTAATTAAGAATATCTGTCCTCTCTTAGCATCTACAGTTACTTGACCTTGTGGTATTCTAAGCAACATTTTGTTTTGACATCCTACATAACCAAGATCTGTTTCAGCAAAGTCAATAGGGGGTGCATTACCAAATAACTCACCACCTCCTAAATATGCAGATTGAGGATGGCCTGTATCTATTGTTAACTAGTTATTGTATAACAATGTCTTATTCTCAAATCTAGCTAATGTTGCTCTGTTCTGTATACCATCTAGTGATACTAAGTTACCATAGTTTTGAGGGAAGTCAAAGAAGCTTGCTGGACGATATATCAACCAGCTATTTATTCTATTGTCAGAATAGCTTTCTTGTCTGTCAGAGTATATTGCTCTAAATGGAAAATATGTGTAACATAATTGTTGCACCCAATCTGTAGGCAAATGAGAGAAGAAGTTCTCTACGTTTTGCTTAGTAAATGTTGTATTGTAGTAGTACGTATTGTCAAATGCAATAGGTACTCTGTTCTCTTGGAACCATTGGTCAGGAATACCTGAACTCACGTGTGGATAGTAATCACCTTCTAAGTTATTAAATGCTTGACGTAAGTCTACATTAATAGAAGACTCTACATAATAATAAGGAACTCCATAAGCAAATAGATACATCTTACCATCATAAACATAATTAAATGTTCCTGGTGCAGTGGTACCAATAGGAGGAGTTGTAGATGTAGTGGTTGTACTAGTTGATGTATTATCTACAATGTCATCATTAGGACAGTCAAGGTAATGAGCTTTCACTGATATGATGTTCTTCATTAATGTAGATCCTACATAATAGTCATACAATACAGATCTTGCTGAGTACCAGTATTCTGGATAGGCTATATTACCTATCTCATCATAATAGATATCACTATCATCAGGAGCCTTAACTCTATTATCAATAAAGAATGGAAGCTTAGTTTTGAAACCAAACTTGCTAATAAATGTGTCACCACCAAATACCACTTCAACACCACTTGCTGGTAGAGAATTAAATATTCTTTGGAATCCTGTATCAATTGTTTGATAGGAATATATCTGTCCCCACTGTCCATTGTTGATTGTCTTGATTGAACCATAATATGAAACAACCTTTATATCTTGTTGAAATTCAGGGGTTCCACAGTTTCCTGATTCTCCAAGTGTAAATCTAGAATTATCAGAGATTTGACTTACACCTGCTACAACAAGGTTTGGTGTTTTATTAGGATATGGTAAAGCTGGTACAGATCCCACTCCAGTTCTTGTTTCAATACTTTTGGTATATACTGATGATTCTCTGTTCCAGTTATTAAGATCATAATCATCTCCCACAGATTGAACACCTGGGAATACATATTGAGATCTATCAAGTTGTCTTTGTTTAATACCTAGCGTACCAGTTAGAGGATTAGTAGCAGAATTCTGTATAGCTTCACTATAGTCATAGCTAGATATAGAATTAAAAGAATATGCAAAGTTTCTTCTACTAACTCCATTCACATATATCTGTAAGTAAGATTGATATGCTGTGAACATGGCAGTGGCATTGAACCCACCTAGATCAGCAATTGCTCTACTAGAATTCAAGGCATCTATCTGTGCTTGTTTAGTAAGAAGCTTGTACATTGCGTGCTCCTTCACTTGTACAAAGTGAGCTCTACCAGCTCCAAATAACACACTCTCCAACTTAAGAACATTACCTAATGTAGGTTGTCCAAAAGAAGTTTCTGGTGAATTAAATACTTGTCTGTATGGTGACTCATTATTATTAAATCCATCTAACTGAGCAGGATAACATTCAGTATTTTTACTGTTATTGTTAGCAACTATTGTGTATCCTGTGCAACCATTAATACGTACAGGAACAGTAGAAGAATTTATTGTAATTGACGTACCTTTTTGTACAGTGATGGTTGTCAAAGCTTGAGTGACAGGATCTGTATAGTTAAAAGAAGGTGGACTGCCAGCACAAGTAACTTGAACATTGATTGTGTAAGCTGTAGCTGTAACATTTGTAAATGTAGCAGCTCCACTACCATTTACAACTGGAAGTGTAATAGAACATACCTGAGTTGTTGCTGTTGTAAAAGCCAAAGTTGCTGCCTGTCCAGTGTTACAATCTGTATATTGTAAATTACCACTAACTGTTGCTACCACTTTATAAGTATCACACTGAGAATTGTATGCGTTATTCTTCTCAAGTAAGAAAGGATCTTCGTTAAGATCATTATAAGGATAGTTTGGATAGTAGTAAGGAGTTCCTTCTCTATCATATTTACCCACGTTTCTAAGGATGCCCTTAGCAATAATAGATTTATTTGTACTTCTATTACCTCTCACTATCTTAAATCCAACAATAGAGGCTTTCTCTGCAGCTGTTAAACTAGATGCTTGGATGAGAAATATTACTTGTTGTACATCTATCTTTACACCAATTGGATATACAGCACTAGCTGATTGCATTGTTGGTTGTATCTGTCCACCAGAATATATAATAGGAGCACTCTCAAAGTGAGGACTTACAAGTACATCAGGAAATTTATGATGTCTAATTGGTTCATTAGCAAGGTCTCCCCATACATCCACATTACATGGATACAGATCTGTAGATTCCCAATATGCAAAGTCTCCAGATTGATATGGGTATGCATCTCCTATCTTTTCAGCATCTGTTGTAGGAACAGGATATGTAGCTGTTACACTAGCTGTATTATATATTTTCCAATAAGGAGCACTAGTTCCTTCTCCAATAAAGTCATTGTTAGTATTTGGTACAACAATTAAATCATTAGATGTTGATGCTCTACCAGGAATATGGAAACCATCTGTTTGTTTACCATTGTCTAATAAAAAGACTATCTCAAATGCATATACCTCATCTCTTAAATAACCTCTAAGATTGGCAGTGTAGAAGCCATCAGCATACGTATTGTTAGCTGGTAGCTTATATGTCTCCCATTGAAGTTGAATTTGATTAGCAATACCTTGATAGTTAATTCTATCAATAGATGTGAGGTTATCCCATACAATAACATCCTGTACGTTTGTAACATCTTGAGCAATATCATAATAAGCAAACTTCTCAAGTATGTCATTAAGACTCAAAGGAATTTGAGTTATGTTCTGACCTGTATAAGTGATTGTTCTAGACTTATCTTGTATATTGTAAGTTCCTACAAGTTCTACAGTGGTGCCATTATTTATTGTTTTAATAACAGCCAAGTTAAAGTATTGGAAGTATCCTGTAATATCTATGTCACTGATACTCAACACAATAGAGTTTCCTACAGAGTATTGAAAGTCAGGTGTTGTTATCTCTGTGTTTGCAATAGATACAGGATTAGTAATTGAGTAGTATGATGTATATGCATCTCCTGATGCATTACAATATTGAATAGCAAATTGATAAGCTCCTGCTTTTAAATCTCCACCTACAACAATATCAGTAACATCTAAGTTAGGAATTGTGAAGTTAGGTTGCACCTTTAACTTATTACAGTCTAACGTTGCTTCAATATCTGGATCACAATTTTGATCACCTGTAAATATGGTGATGTATGGAATTGAATCAATATTAATATATCTTCTTGGATTAAGACCATCTGTCCAATAGACCTCAGTGGTACAGTTGGTAATCTTATGTACAGCTTTATGAATAGGATAGTTGATGTCAAAGTTCAAACATGGAGAATTTGCACAAACTGTTAATTCTGTATCAGGGATTGGAGTACATAATAAATGATATACACAGTCATTGTTATTCATATACCCTATCTCACTTCCTCCTGTTTCAGGATTAGCTAAGAAGAAGATGTGTTTATTTTTCTCTTGAATGAAGTGTGTACCAATAAGTTGGTAGCCTTCAGGGAAATCTAAACAAGCTTCATTTGAAGGTTCATTCTGATAGTTTACAGAATTAGAGTCAAAGTTCTCTAATGCTGCGTTTAGGGCATAAGAAAGTTTCCCCTTCTGTATTTGATTTACAGAAGAGTCCATGTCTAGTCCCACTCTACCAAGATTAAATTCTTGTCTTACACTAGAGGTGCCGTGATTATCTGTTCCATCCATGTCCATATCTTGAGCTTCTGTTTGGTAATTCATATTGTGCAAAACGTTGTAAGTCATTTCTTACACGTCTTTGCTTAGTCCATGCATCCTGTTTCTTAATCTCAATCATTGCCATTATAAAAGCCTCATCATGTAACGCTTTATAGTAAATTAGCTTCTGTTGTATTTGTTGGAATGTTTCATCAGTTAGCTGATTAGACAATGTTTCAAACACTTTATATTTGAGGAATGCCTCAACAAACTCTCTAATACGATAGTTGTCTGGAATCATTTGATTACCAACACAATCATACTCTGTAGCATAGAATATTAAATGCACCACTCCATTTCTGAAGTTGGTAACAAACTTATTATCTCTAATATCAAAGCTATCATAACCAGCAGATCCTGGAGTAAATTCTCTAATAGGAGGAGCAG
>Ga0164293_10004221_pt1 | contig 12290 bp, 8 predicted proteins | sample GEODES118metaG_FD_111487 | JGI IMG/M metagenome (GOLD analysis project Ga0164293, IMG submission 111487) | Eutrophic lake water microbial communities from Lake Mendota, Wisconsin, USA - GEODES118 metaG | ecosystem: Environmental > Aquatic > Freshwater > Lake | place: USA: Lake Mendota, Wisconsin... | reverse complement strand
TGATCTCCCGCGCCATGAGCTGGTTCACGGGCAGCGGTATGTCATCGGTACCGAGCGTCCCGATCTGCACAATCGCGCCACCCGGTCGAACGAGATCAAACGCTTGGCGCAACGCCGCTTTGGCCCCAGATGCCTCGAAGACAACGTCGAAACCGGACCCAGTCAGCCCGCGAACCGCGTCGCCCAGTCGCGGCGACGCGGGGTCAAGCGTTACATCCACTCCAAGTCCCATGGCGGAGTCGCGGCGGGCCGCCAGCACGTCACTCAAGACGACCGGTACGGCCCCGAACGCCTGCGCCGTCATCGCCACCAGCAGGCCGATCGGTCCGCCACCGGCGACCATGACCCGCTTGCCCGCGACGGAGCCGGCGCGCTTCACCGCATGGAGCGCCACCGCCAGCGGCTCAAGCATCGCCCCGGTGGCGTCGTCCAGCTCCGGCGGTAGGACGTGGCACTGATCCGCCCGGACGGTCACGAACTCCGCGAAGGCACCATCGGTCGGCGGGCGCGTGCTGGCGCTGCCGAGCATGATCGTGTCCGGGCAGAGGTTACCGCGACCCGACTTGCAGTAGTCGCAGACCCCGCAGGCGCGGGCCGGGTTGGCGGTTACACGGGCACCGACCGTGACATTGCTCACGCCGTCCGCGACGGCGGCGACCTCCGCGGCGAACTCGTGACCGAGCACGAAGGGACGCGTCGGAACGAACGCCCCGCAGCACCCGTGCTCGAAGTAGTGCAGGTCCGATCCGCAGATGCCGGCGCGACGGACGCGCAGTCGCACCATGCCCGGCCTCAACTCGGGAACCGGCCGGGACTGGATCCGGATCGTCCTCGCGGCCTCCAGGACTGCGGCGCGCATGGTGTGATGCATAGGGCTCGAGCGAGGCCGTTCAGGGGCTCAGCTTGACGAAGGCGACCGCGTCCGCGATCACCTTGCCGTCCGTGCCGGCGGTGGAAAGCGTGACCGTGCCTCCCCGCGCGGCGGTGAAGCGGAAGGAACCCACCGGCACGGAGAAGCCATGCGTGGATCCCTCCCGCATGTTCCACGTCAACGAGGACTCGCCGTCCGCGTGCGCGATGATCACCGGGACGTTGGAGGCCCGGTCGGCTCCGGACTGATAGAGCAGCGAGATCTCGTACGTGCCGTCCTCAGGAATCGGCAGGGCGTACGCGGCCGACGACGGCACGGCGGCGGTACCGATCAGAAAGTTGAAGCGGAAGAGCCCCCACATGCCGTTGACCGTCCTGGGCGTCCACGCTCCGGCTGTGCGTACGTGTTTCGCATCCGTGTAGTGAACGACGCTCCCGATCAGGCGATTCGAGGTCAGGTCGATGCCGTTGGTCGCCGTACCCTCCGGCCCCAGCTCGGCGACGAACGGCGGCACGATGCGCTCGGTCGACTCATGATTGCGCTCCATCACGAGATTCTGATTCTTCCAGATCGGTTTGATGGCGCCGCCGACGGAATTATAGATCCAATTGTCGCGCACGGTGGTGTTGCTCGTGTCCCAGTCGAGGAAGATGCCATTGCCGAGTTTCCGGACCGGCTTGCCAGCCGCCTTCTGTTCGAAGCCCCAGACATCATAAAGCCAGTTGTTCAGGATGAAATTCGGCGCGTTGAGGTGGCTCATCGTGGCGAAGTGAATGCAGGCACCGTCGATCGTCGTCTGCATCGCGTTGTGGATGTGGTTGTACTCGACGACGGAGCCGCCCTGATTGCGGAAGGCGAAGACGCCGTTGCGCGAGAGATCGTTGAAGTAATTGTGCGAGATCAGATTCCCCGGAGCCATCGACATCCGGGCCGGCCGGGAGTCGAGGTGCACCCCGCCGCCGTAGTAGCGGATCTTGCCGCAGTGCTCGACGACGTTGCGGGTGATCTCGTTCAGGATCGGGGCCACCTTCGCGGCCGCCTCGCCCGGCGTGTAGACCTTCGTATCGTCCATGTAAGATAGCCGCGCGCCGGTGAGGAGTACCCCGCCGCCGCCGGAGTGGCGGACCGTGTTGCGATCGAACCGATTGCCGCGGCTGTCGAGATGCAGCCAGAGGGCGTAGCCACCGATGTTCTCGAAGCGGCACCGGCGCACCGAGCAATCGAGGGTGTTCTCGAACAGGATCGCCGCATCCGTGTGCACGCGGGGCTCGATGTGGCCAAGGGTGAAATCAGTGTGGCGGAACTCGATGCCCTCGAAGTGCACATTGGCCACATGCGTCCCGGCGTTCACGTCACCGCGGACCGTGACGAGACGGGTCAGCGCGGGCGCGACAATCTCAAGCGTGTTCGGATCGACGCCGGGCGCAGGCAGGTACGAGAGACGGCGCGCCTCCGCATCCAGGAACCACTCGCCGGGCTGATCGAGTTCCTCGCGCACGCCCTCGATCCAGAACCAGTCCCCAGCACCGATCTTGGCGTGGCGTTCGCTGTCGGCGAGGTCGATCCGGCCAGTCGCGGAGTTCACCCCCGTGACCGTGTTCCATTGGTTAAAGAACCGCCACTGCGGCACGATGTTGATCTGCGCGTCACGTGCCCGCCCCCAGGCCGCTTTGGCCTGAGCCGGAGCCATGGCCACGTGGTCGGCCCCTCCGCCCGCCGCGTAGAGGAACGGATTAGGCTCATCGGCATTGGGGAACCGGGCTCGCGTGGCGCGCCGCCCCTCCACAAAGAGTTGTCGGAAGTTCCATGCTGCGGGCGCGACGCTGGTCACGTCCACTTCCCAGATCCCGTGTTCTCCCCGGATCCAGCGACGCGGGATCGGACGTCCCGCACACCAGATCACCCGCGCGCCGGGTGCGGCTTTCCAGGTCACTGGGTGCACGGCGCTGCCGGAGTCCTCCGGACGTAGCTCGAGCGGTGCATCCAGCCGATAGGTGCCGGCACCGAACACGATCTCAAGGGGCGCGGCGAGCCCCTGCGCGATGATCTGCCGCGCGCGCTCGCGCGCACCTGCCGGCGTAGCCAGCGGGCGGTCGACCGTTCCCGCGTTGGCGTCATCGCCCAACGGCGCGACGTGGAGAGATGCGGCCGCTAGCGGTCCGGCCACCAGCAGCACCACCAGAAATCGGATCGAAGGCAAAGAGCAGGAACGTGTCATTAGCGCCTCCTCATTCCTTCAACGCGAGGTAGACGATCACGCGGGCCGAAGGCTCCGCACTCCGGTTCCGAAGCACCACGCGAAGCCAATGCCCGAACTCCCGAACGGCGAACGAAAGCACGCCCGGCTGGCCGAGCGTCACCGCAGGACTGCCCTCGGGAATCCAGAAAAGCCCGTCCGGTGAGATTTCCACCGTGGCCTCGACCTCACCCACGAGGTCGAGCGCGCGCACAAAGATGCGCGCTTCGCGCGCCCACGCCACTTCGTAAGGCTCGGTCGTGAGCTCGGCCGCAAACCGCACGTTGCGCTCCAGCACCGCCGTGTAGGAATGAGTGATCATAAGAAGACTTCGTTCGCCCGGCGGACCCAACCGAGCCGTGCTGCCGAGAGCAATCCGTAGTTGTAGACACTGATTCCGGCTGCACCGATGCGCCGGGCCGCGACCGCCCGCTCCACGAGATCGGACTCGGTGGCTACGTTGTCCTCACTCGCCATCGTCCCAAGCACGAACCGACCAGCCGGTAGGACGGTCGCGGCCCAGTTCAAGTCATGCGTCGCCTCCCGTGCCGAGGGCCAGTGCGCCTGGATGAAGATCTTTGCGCACGACATGGCCCGCGTACGCAGGCCGGCCCCCTCGGTCCAAACCCGGGCAGTCGGCCGCGCGAGCAGGCCGCTCTGACTGTGTAGTTGGACTCCTTCATCGCGGGCGATTGCAGCCAGGTCGGACAGTAACTCGTGCACGACCTCGGAACGGATGCGGGCCGCCGCAAGAAACTCCGGAAACTCCAGCAACAACGCGGTCAGTTCGTCACGCTCCGCCTCCGGCGACCGGGGGCCAGGAGTCTCAGTCACGGCTCGCGTCACCAGCCTCACGACCTGCGCGCGCAGGGCCAAGGGATCGATGCCCTCACGCTGCAGGCGCGCGCAGGAGGCGGGACCGAAGCACAGCGAAAGCAGGTATTTTCCGAAGGCCCCGGGACTGACGAACATCAGCTCGTGATGCTCGCGGTGGACAGCATCCAAGAAGGAAAAACTATCGAGCAAGACGGCGTCGGGTCGGTACCGGCGGCAGAGATCGCGAACCAGACTGCCGAGGAACGATCGGACCCGCGGCTCCGCCGGACTGAGCGCGAACGCGTAGCGGTCGCCGCACGCGTTCTCCACGCAGAGCTCGGGATGGCGGAGTCCGATCGTGGTGTTGTGGCAGCCGATCACTGAGAGAATCACGTCGAGTCCGCGGGCGCGGGCGGCGGCGACCGCTTGACCACACGCGTCGACGCAGCGGAGATCCGGGTTGATCGGCGGCAGCAGACCAGGCTCCTCGTACAGGGTGGTCGTCGGGCGGAAGTCGCACCAATCCACCGGACGGTTGTAGAAGCCGAGGGTACGGGGACGAAACAGACGGGCGCGGTGGTAGTTGGGGCTCAGGATGACGGTGTTGCAGGCCAGCGCCGCAATGGTGTCGAGGCACGCCTCCGGCCCTTCGTCTGCGACGTCCCACGGAAAGAGATGGATGCCGCGCAGGGCGCTCATGACTGATCGAACGAGGCGACGATCGAATCGATGAACAAGAAGTTCCGCACCGGCCGATGCGTGCGCACATCGAGGCAGAAGTTCATCAGGCGGTTGAGCGCCTTGTAGCGATGCTCGTAGATGGGCACGGGGATGTCATGAAGGGACATCACGTTGTCATTCACCTGCAGCTCCACGTTGCGCCGGAGCCGCGTGTCGAAGTCCCAGCGTAGGTAGTGCCAGTTGATCTTGGTGGGAATTTCGTTGTAGCAGAGCGGTTGGTGACCGCCCGGAATCGGCTTCCAGTCGTTCTCGTTCACGACGTGGTAGTCGTAGTTCGGCTTCACCATGCCCGACATCACCATCTTAGTGCTTGGCTGCACCGAGGTCTTGTACATCCAGTGCTGGATCAGCTTTCCGTCCTTGTCGGTGTTGAGATAGCGGAGGGCGCAGTGGTAGCGGGCGCCGTCGTCACCCTCGCAAATGTCGTTGCTGATCGTGAAATCGCCAAAGTTGGTCTCGGAGGGATCGACGTTGCCGTCCCAGTTCGTCGCCGCGCCGAAGAGCTGCTCGGACTTGTAGGTGAAAAAGCACTCTACGCGCACCCGACCGTCCGAGCGCGAGGTGGCGCGCTTGATCGCCTGCGCCATGTGACCGGCCTTGGCCCGCGTCGCCAACTTCATCGAGTACGTGCCGGACAGCGACCCATGACTTCCGATGTCGAAGAAGTTGCCGTTCGAAAGCTGGGGCGGGCGAAGGTCCTCCATCACCTTGCGCACCTTGTTAAGGTCACCGTCGTGATTGCCGATCAGCTCGCACCAGCCGTTGACGCCCTCGTCGAAGTCATCGGCGAAGAGGATGTGCTTCAAAGGGCTGTACTTAGAGAGAAAGATCGAGTCGGGCATGGAAAGAGTCGTCAGGAACGGTGGAGGACTGCGGAATTGTCGATGAACTGGTCCACGTTGACGGGCTGGCGAGTTTGCGCGGATTCGTAGAGCGCAAGCACGACCGCGAGGGCCCTCTCCGCATCATCGAGATTGGGGGCGACGGGCCGCCCTTCGCGCAAGGCGGCGGTGAACGCCTGGATCTCGGTCACGAAAGGGCGATCATCCGTCACGGTCTCCCGACCGGAGCCGCCGCTCCCGACGAGCTCAAGCTCCTGGTCGGAGAACGAACCGATCGAGCAGGAGGCATTGAGCGTCTCGCCGAAAAGCTCGTAGCGGTGGGCACGCTGGTGTCCTTGGACGGGCGAGCGATGAGCGATCAGGGAGGCATGGGCTCCGCGGGAGAACTCGATCATGGCGAGCGCAGTCCCCTCGACCTCGCCAGATGCGACGGGCGGCCGGGTGAGCGCCAGCACGCTGGTGATCTCGTCATCCAGCAGCCAGCGCAGCCGGTCGATCGAATGGATCATCCCGATCATCGCGATTCCGCCTCCGGCGAGGGTGCGGTCGCGGTACCATGCCGGAGCGCGAGGGCCGAGACTGTTCGCGACGAGTCGATCGACCGCGAGTTCGATCCGTCCCACGAGACCCGCGGTGATGGCGGCCTTCAGCTTGAGGGACGTAGCGAGAAACCGATGCGTGAAGCCGGCCATCGCCAGCACATTGCGCTCCGCGCACACGCGGCGGAGCGCGCGCGACTCCGCCATCGACGTGCAGTGCGGTTTCTCAATCAGCAATGCGATACGTTGCGCGGCCGCAGCCATCGCCGCCTCGAAGTGCAAGCTGTGCGGGAGGCAAATGCTGATCGCATCCGGAGCCTCGCGCAGGGCCTCCTCGACCGTCCGAAAGGCCAACGCGCCGCACGAAGCAGCGAGTTGCTGGGCCCGCGCCACCTCAGTGTCCACGACGGCGACCACCGCGGCTCCGCACTCCCGGAAGGCCTCCGCGTGGACGCTTCCCATCTGGCCGGCCCCGGCAATCGCGATGCGCAGTGTCTTAGGCATGAGTCTTGGATCCCGTGTCGAGACGGACGGAGATTTCCCCCAGGCGACCGACGAACAGCTTCACCGCGAGGAATGCGAAGACCGGGCAAAGCCCGAACGCGGCAAAGAGGTATGGGTAACCTTGGTTCCCGGCCGCCCACGCGATACCGGATTGGGAGATCATGCCGGCGACTCCGCCCAGCGTGCCACCCAGCCCCGTCACGAAGGCGACGCTGTGCGAGGGAAAGACCTCGGCGGGGACGGCGATGTTACCCCAGAGACCGTGACCCAGCGCGAGAAGGGCGACGCCCAAGAGCGCGGCCGCCGGGCTGGCGGTCAGCGCGACGGCCACTCCCGCGACCAACATCAGCAGCGAGGATCCGGCCATCATGCGCTTGCGGACCCGATCGAGGTCCGCGCCACGACCCACCACCCAACTCGTGAACGCGCCGCCCGCGAGTTGGCCGACGGAGAGGGCGGCGAAGGGCATCCACGCATACTTGCCGATGTCCGCGAGCGTGTAGCCATGATTCGCTGCGAGGTACTTTGGGACCCAGAAGCTGATGAAATAGATGATCGGGTCGGTGAACACGCGGACAAGAATGCAGCCCCACGTCCGGCGGAAGGTGAGCAACTCCCAAAGCCGGAACGGTCTCTCCGCTCCCGCCCCCTCCCCCACCCCGGCGGTGCGCTCGTCCGACGCGGGCCTCGACGACGGCCTGCACACCGCGAGCCACGCGAAAATCCAGATAAACCCGACCGCTCCCACGAGGACGAATGCCATGCGCCAGCCGTGCGCGAGGGCGAGGTAAGTGACCATCGGAAAGGCCACGACCGCGCCGATCGTGCCTCCGGCTCCGAGGATTCCCATACCGAGCGCACGCTCCTTGAGCGGGAACCACTCCGCGATCGCCTTCGCGCCGCCGGGGTAGTTGGCCGACTCAAAAGCCCCGAGCAGGAAACGGCACGCGGACAACTGCCCCACCGAACCCGCCACGCCGTGCAACATGCCCGCGATCGACCAGCCGGAGACCGCCCAAACCAGGCTCCGGCGAGTACCGAGAAAGTCGACCAGACGCCCGCTGATCGCGTACATGATCGTATAGCTGAGCAGGAAATAGCTCGTGATCTTGGCGTAGCCAAAGTCGTCGATCCCGAGATCGACTTGGATCGTGGTGGCGAGGATCGACAGGACCTGACGGTCGAGATAGTTAATCGCGGTCGAAAGGAAGAGCAGGCCGGCGACGACCCAGCGGAGCGAGCGGGTTTCAGGCATGGGTCGGTGCGCCGGCTTAGGTCAGTAGCTGACGCTGGTGCTGATGCTCAACCGACGCGGCGAGTTGAGCCATTGCGCATAGCGCAACGTACCATTGGTCGCGCGGACGAGGTACACGGCCTCGTTCGCATCCAGGAGATTGTAAACATTGATCTGGACCGTTGTGCGCGTCTTGCCTGCGGTCTTGAAGCGATAGACGGCAAAGACGTCATGGAGGAGGCGGTCGGGGTAGTAATACATCTTCCGCTTGTTCGCGTCGGCAGCGTCCGTGTACATGTAGCCGCGCTGGTTGTCACGCAGACTGCTGCTAAGGCCGACCACGAGCCCGCGCAGCGCGCCACGGTCGAACTGGTAGCGGTTGATCAGGCTGTAACTCCGCTCTGCGTAGCCGAAGGTCTTCTCGCCCGCGCGACGGACAATCAACGTCCCCCCCGAAGGCGAAGCGAAACCCAGCTGGTGATCCGTGATCGGCAGTCCGGTCACGCCCGTGCCCACGCCCGGGGTCAGGAGTCCGAGCGCCGAGGCGTTTAGGATCTGGCCGGATTCAATGTCGAGCTGCGCGAGGTAAGGACTCGTCGGATCTTTCATCATCGCGACCGTGAGCGGCACCTGCGCCGAGGCTGGATTGAGCGGATTCGACGGAACCAGCAGGGGTGTGATCGTACCCGTTGCGCTCCGGACCCCAACAACCGTCTGCCCGTTGACCGTGGTGGTATTGAACTGGTCGTTGTAGAACTGCGGCAGGATCACGTCGGACCGCTCGCTGCCATTGCCCGTGGCGAAATTCGCCCGGATCTCCCAGCCACGGAGCGGGCGCGCGGAGAGCGTTAGGTTGTAGCCGTCCGAGGTCCGACTGAACACATAAGCGGCCCCACCGTTCCGGCCATTGATGCCATTGGGGTCGATGTCGTTCTGGGTGCCGCCAAGGGTGGCGGTGAAGTTCTGCGCCTCGGAGACGTAGTAATTGACGTTGCCGGAGACGCGATCACCCCACAGGCCGAACTTCAGGCCGATATCACGGCTCACGCCCTTGCCGGGCGGTAGCGGCTGGTTGTAAATGTCGCGCGTCGTGTCGAAATTGATCTTCGCGTTGGTGGCATAGTTGAAGGACATGCGCAGCCCCTTCACCGGCGTGTCGACCACGGCGCCGGCCGTGAGACTGTCGTACGTGAGCGGGCCGCGCTTCAGGCCGGTGTTGATGCGCAGGCCGGTCGCCTCCTCGGAGCGATAGCCGATCATCGTGTCAATCCGCTGCTTCCACCACTCACTGAAGAGGCTGAATCCCCGACTGCGCTCCGTGGTATCGTCGAGGAAGAAACCGGTCGCGGTGCTCTGACCGGTCGCGGCATTGATCGGACCGGACAGTCCCATTGGGTTGCCCGCGGTGGGTGTGACGGCACCGGGGAAGACCTGTGGCTGGCTCACGTAGAGTTTGCCGTTGGGGTGCACCAACGAGGAGAAGGGCCATTTCTGACCACCGACGAGGCCCTTGGGATTGATCGGGACCCAAACCGACGGGATCGAGGTTCGGCCGGAGTCGGCCAGGGTGATCTTCGCTGGGTCGATTGGTACGTTGCCGGAGGCATCAGCCTCGTAAAAGCGGAAGAGTTCCTGATTCTGCCATGATTCCATGTCTTGGAAGAACACGCTCGCCTGGTGTGAGCCCCAGCGACGGAGGTTCTTTTGGTACACCAGCGTGGTGCGGTGTCCTCGAGCCCCGGTGGAGAAAGGATTCATCACCGGAAAGTTCAAGTTGAACGCCCAGTTGTTGCCCATTTGGCCAGTCACGGGATCCACGTAAAGATTCCCGGTCGCGCCCGGCGCGAAGATCGTCGGGCTCGGAGGCGTAAGCGCGTTGTTGACCCGCGCATCATGGCCATACCGCACCTGCAGACCGAGGCCCTCGGCGAGCGTGGCTTCCGCCACGATCGACTTGCTCACGTTCTTGAAGGCAAACGCGAAGTAGGGGCCGAAGAGGGTATCGGCCTTCGTGAGATCGATCACGCCGCCGGTCAGGGCGGAAGCCTCGGGAAACGCGGCGAGGTAGCGCGTGCTCTGGTTATCGACTCGTACTCCGTTAGGGAGCAGCCACGTGAGCGGCGCACGGACGGTGCCCGAATTCGGATAAGCAGTGTCGCGCGTCAGCTGTCGCCACTCGCCACGGATTTCCAGCCATTTCCATGGCCGGAGCGTGGACGCGATCTGAAGTCCCTCGTTGATCTGGCGGTTGGCCGGTCGGAAGTACCTTGTGTCGCCCTTCACCGCATTCACCCGCACGCCCCAGTACTTGAATCCGATCCCGGCATCGACGGTATAGCGTCGGCTACCTTCGGAATCGCCAGTCGCAGAAAACGTTCCCCGGAGCGGACGCCCAACGTAGGCGCGCTTGGAGTTGGTCGTGATGACACCGCCGGCGTCGCCGGAACCGAAGAGCAGCGAGTTGGAGCCGCCGAGCGCGTCCACGCGTTCGACGTCGAACGAATCCATCAGCGCCGTGTCGGATCGAAGGAAACCGTCACGCCGCGGATTGCTGATGGTCAGTCCCCGCATGGTCATGCTCTTGGGGTCCTGTCGGTCGCCCTCAATGTCACCCCGGACCTCCTCGTTGCCGCCCGCGATGATGGCAGCACCGAGCCCGCCCACCTTTGAGAGCATCTCGGTCATGTCCACCACGCCGAGCTCGTCCATGAGTTGCCGGTTGAACACCTTGGCATCCAGCGGGGTCTTGCCGAGCGGCGTGTTGGTCCCGGTGATGGAGTTGGTATTCAGTGCCTGATAAGTGTCGGACTCATCGGCCGCGACCTCGAAGGGCGTCAGCGTGATCGGCTGTTCCTTCTCGGGGTCGGTCTTGGTGGTCGGTGGCGCCTTCGGGGCTGTTTGGGCGAGCACGGTGGACGACAGAACAAGCGTCAGCAGACAACTCAGGGCATGGGGCTTCATGGGTAGGTGGGGTTGGCGCAGTCCGGGGCTGGGGCTGCCGCGTACGCCAGACTAACAAAAGGACTGGCGTACCCTCTAGGCGAAGATGCGTTTCGATTTTAATGAATTGCGCCAACCGCAGGGCGCACGTAATCCGACACAATGCCGAGAGTCGTCCGACGAAAACGCGTGGCGCTGCTGATCGCCGGCTGGAACCAGTATGGTCGCGGGATCATCGAGGGCGCGTGGCACTATGCGCAGCACCACGCCTGGAATCTCGACATGCAGCCTGCGAGTCCCGATGGCACGATGCAGATTCCCGAGGGCTGGCAGGGCGATGGTATCATCGCGGCCGTCCACTCGCGCGAACTTGCGACGACGCTGCGCGGCTACCGAGTGCCAGTCGTGAACGTCTCCGGTGCCCGCTTCAGCGGGAGCGATTTCCCGCGCGTCTGCTCGGACGCGAAGGCGGTCATGGAGCTCGCGGTGCAGCACCTCCGGAGCAAGGGTCTCCAGCACATTGCCTTCTGCGGCGAACCCGAGCGCGAGTTTCTCCAGTTCTGGGAACAGGCTTACGGAGGCGCGGCGCGCGAGTTCGGCTTCGCACCGCTCGTCTACTCGCGGGCTCCCGGCCTCGCCGCAGGCGCCGGGCTGGTGGCGCAGCGGCGGGACCGGGCGCGCTGGCTGCGGAGCCTACCCCTGCCGGTCGGGGTGATCGGCTGGGACACCATCACCTGCCGCAACGTGGCGAGCGCCGGTGAACTCGCCGGACTCCAGGTGCCCGATCAAGTCGCCATCATCAGCCTGTCTACGGAGGACCTGCTGGGACAGACGATCCATCCTCCGATCAGCGGGGTCGACATCCCAGTGAAGCGCATCGGCTACGAAGCAGCGGCGCTACTGGATCAACTGATCCGGGGCCGCCGCCTCGCCGCGTCGGAGCGCCTGCTGCATCCCTTGGGCATCACGACGCGGCAATCGACCGATCTCTTCGCGTGCGACGACGACAAGGTGCGGCAGGTCATGCGCTTCATCAAGGAGAACGCCACCGCCGGCATCAACGTGAAGGACCTCCTGAAAGCCGTGCCGATGGGTCGGCGCACGCTGGAGCGGCGGTTCACGGCGGTGGTCGGCCACAGCGCGGCCGAGGAGATCCGCCGCGCCAAGATCGAACAGGTGAGACAATTGCTCACATCGAGCGACATGCCGATTCCGGAAATCGCCGAGGCATGCGGCTTCGCCTATGCGGAGCACATGATTCCGCTTTTTGCCCGATACCATGGCCACACGCCCGCCGCCTTTCGACGCAACTTGCGCGGAGCCTCCCGCATGGGCTGAACCCACGACTTCACCCGGGAGAAAGCGGCATCAGCCAGCCCTCCCATGTCCAGAGCGACCCGGCCGCCGACCTTCGCAAGCCCGACGGCCCCCCGCGATCAACGACCCGGATTCATCAGGCTCAGCCCCATGAGGCCAACCACCACCTCCGGCGAGAGCGTTTCCAGCGTGACTGACTCCAAGGCAACATCGCGGCGTAGTCTCCACGAAAGCACCATCGCGCGACACT
>Ga0164293_10004218_pt1 | contig 12293 bp, 4 predicted proteins | sample GEODES118metaG_FD_111487 | JGI IMG/M metagenome (GOLD analysis project Ga0164293, IMG submission 111487) | Eutrophic lake water microbial communities from Lake Mendota, Wisconsin, USA - GEODES118 metaG | ecosystem: Environmental > Aquatic > Freshwater > Lake | place: USA: Lake Mendota, Wisconsin... | reverse complement strand
TCCAATTTACCAAACTGTAACTGAGCAAACCTTCGGTAATAAAGAGACAGGTCAAGCCGTCCCCAATACTTACACAGAGCGCCAAACAGGCAACTTCTTTGGCGGAACTTATGAGGGTAAAGGTAATACTGGTTATGGTGTTCAGTTTGATGACCAAGGCTTGCCAGTTTTCTACACGCAAGGCGCATCTAGCAGTGACATGGGTTCTATTGCTCCGTTCTTAACACTTGCGTCGTTTGTTCCCGGCTTGGCTCCATTTGCTATGGCTGCTAACGCGGCTATTGCCGCAAAGCAAGACAATCCTCTAGGTGTTATTACCAACCTTGCGGGCATGGGCAACCTCGCGGGTGTTAGTGGTATGGCTGATGTTGCCAATGCTGCTAGATTTGCAAGTGCTGTAAAGAGTGGCGACCCATTGGCTATGGCTTTTTCTGGTGCTAACCTCGGTGGGGTAACTAACATTGGCGGGGTAGATCTTAAAGATATTTCCAGAACCATTGGCGCAGTTAAAGCTATCGAGAGCGGTGATCCGTTAGCCATAATGCTTTACGGCATGGATGCAATGTCAGGATCTGGTGGAAGTTCACCAACAAAGTCCAGCGCAGATTTGCAAGCAGAAGACCCGCTTAGCCCAGAAGAGCAAGCACAACTTATAGAGAACAGACTTAACACGGCTATTTCTCGGTCACAAATTTCTCCTGAAGAAGAAGACGCAAATACGCAAAGGGGAATTGAGGAACTTGAGCGCATATACGGGCCAGAGTCAACAACTACTTTACCGTCTTTGCCTACACGCTCTTTGGGTGAGCCGCAGGTTGAGGAGGTTGATGATTTTTTAAAGTCTATTGGTATTAATACAATCGACAAGCCGTCTGATAGCGGGTTAAGCAACCAAGACATCCTTAATTTAATTAATGCCGACAACGAGGTGCTTGTTACATCTAACCGCGATACGGTTGGCAAGGGTGTGTCTGAGGACATTTTCAGGAATCTTGAGGACGCGGGTGAACCCCCTTCGCTGACTCCAGCAGAAAAACTCCCTGAGTTGGTGATGACAGGAGGCCGTGACACCGTTGGCAAAGGTGTCTCTGAAGACATTTTTAAAAATCTTGAGGATGCAGGTGAGCCTATTTTGCCGACTCCGGCAGAAAAACTCTCCGAGTTAGTAATAAAAGGCGACCGTCCAAAAGAAGAGACTACGGTTCAACAAGAGCCTGCAAACATAGAAGAATTTATTAAATCTTTGGAGCCTTATGTAGCGCCTGCGGAAAAGCTTGAAGAGCTAGTGATAAAAAGTGAACGGCCTATGCCAAGTCCAGATGAGGACTTTATGCCCACGCCGATTGCAAATGAGGAAAAACTCCCTGAGCTAGTGATGACAAGCAGCCGAGATAAAACACAGGAGCATGTGTTTGACCCCACATTTGGCGGTACTTTGCCATTGCCAGAGGTTCCTGTTACTCCAATTCCTCCGGTTGCTACACCAAAGGTGCCGACACCACCTAAAGCATCAACACCTGCTAAAACAACGCCAGCAGCATCTGCGCCGTCATCACCTTTCATTTACCAAGAGCCGGTAAACCAGAACATCATTCCTGAGTTGGCCAAAGTATTCTATTTTGGCAAGAACTTTGGCGGGCAACAGCAGCAACTTTCACCTGAAGGTGAATTGCTGACAACCCCTTACAACCAGTTAAGCGTGACGCAAGCTGGCGCAGAACCAATGCCACAACCAATTCCTGTTGCACAAGATGCAAAAGGCGGCGAAAATGACATATCTGCGTTGTTGCAACAAATCATGTCTTCGGGCGATCCTAATATGACGCAAGAAGAGCTAATGCAACTTATTCAATCAAGAGGTTAATATGGGTGATATTTTTGACTTTGAGACTGGCGCAAGTCAATCAGAATTAAACAATTATCTGAACAATGAGGGTTACGACTTTTTTGCAGATCCTAGAAATGATCCGTATAAATACAATGACTTAGGGCCATCGCCATCTAACTCTGAAATCCTGACAGACATTAATTACGATCCCGGAATCTTAAGTAAAATTGGGAGCATCTTGTCTGGCGGCTCTGGAACCATGGCTCAGTTGGCTGGTTTGGGTGGCATTGGAGCTTTGCTAAATTCCATTGGTGGATCTAGTGGTAGTGGCTACAAAGGCTACCAAGGCGGAATACCGCAGTACACGGCCTCCAGAACTCAGCTTCCTATCCCTCCTAGCGGATCACAAAGCGCAACTCCCGATGGACAAGGCGCTCCTAAACGCAGACCCGGTTCAGGCGGTGTAACGTATTTCAGCCCTATGCGCTACACACAAGCAAGCGCTCCTGTAGGAGAGCAACCAACAGGGATTGCTAATTTGCCTGCTGTAAACAGCGCACCTCCTGTAAATAGCCCTCAAGTGCCTCAACAAATGGTGGCTAAAGACGATCCGTTCTATCAATCACCTGAGTTCAAAGCTTACCAAAATGATCCGTCAAATATGTATGCTACTGCTGATATGTATGACTCTCCGTACTTTGGGCGGATGAGTTCCGGTTCGGTAGGGAGCGCTATGGACAGGGCGTATGAGAAGTACAAAGGTATTTCGCCAAGACAAGATCAACAAATTCCAGCAATGTTTAATGCTCTAGGCCTTGGGTCAGATGCAGCTCAGTTTCGGTTTGCGCAAGGCGGTATAACTAACTTGGGTGGCTACTCTGATGGCGGTCGATTGCTCAAAGGCCCCGGCGATGGTGTATCCGATGACATCCCAGCCATGATTGGCGATAAACAACCAGCCCGTCTTGCTGACGGCGAATTTGTTGTTCCGGCCCGTATAGTTTCTGAACTAGGCAATGGATCTACAGAAGCTGGAGCGCGTAAACTATATGCCATGATGGATCGTGTCCAGAAGGCACGTGGCAAAACTTTGAAGAACGTAGCAGCCAATAGCAAGGCTGACAAATATTTACCAGCGTAAGGTTTAAACATGGCTGCTCCAGATCTTAAAATGTCCCCCACTTCCGGTGGATCATCTTCTTCCACCCTGTCAGAGTGGGCAGGCCCGTATGTAACGGAAATGCTTGGCAAAGCCCAAGCTGTTGCCAATGAACCCTATCAGGTCTACCAAGGCCCAATGACTGCGGGTGAGTCTGGCCTGCAATCTAAGGTGTTTCAGGGCTTGGGTAACTTAGCCTTTCCCGGCAATCTGGGCCAAAGCTTTAGCTCTTCTGGGGTGTATCAACCTCCGCAGATGAATATGGGTGCTTACCAAACGCAGCCCATTGGCATTGGACCACAGCCGGGCGAAGCGCCTCCTGCCGGTATCACAGGTGCATCCATTATTCCTACACCTACTCAACCGCAAGGCATTGCCTCACAGTACATGAACCCGTACTTGCAGTCTGTGCTAACCCCTCAGTTAGAAGAACTACGCCGTCAAAATGACATTACCAATATGAAAGCTAACGCTGGCTTAACCAGTGCAGGCGCGTATGGCGGTGGCCGTCAGGCAATCATGAATGCGGAGAACAACCGCAATCTGATGCAAGAGATGAACAAGACGGTCGGCCAAGGGTACGCAAGTGCCTACGACAAGGCCATGCAACAGTTCAACACCGAGCAAGGCCAAGCCAAGACTTTGGCTGACATGATGTCTGAAGCAGGCGGCCAACAGCGCGGTATTGAACAGCAAGGTATCAGCGCAGACTACAACGAATTCCTTGCACAGCGTGATGATCCAATGAAGAAGACGCAGTACTTGCAGTCTATGCTTCAGGGTCTGCCTATCTCTACGGTCACCAACACAGCCGCCCAGCAAAGTGGTTTAGGCAACTTAGTCAGCTCTATTGGTGGCATGGGATCTATCATGGATTCCCTCAAGAAATTTAAATTGACCTAAGGATTCAACATGAATCTGATCCAGATACAAGAGCACCTCAAAGATATGCCCATGCGGGCAATCATGGAATATGCCAATGGCAAGAGCACACAAGTGCCTCCTTACTTGGCTTTAGGCGAGTTAAACCGCCGCAAACAGATGTCGCAACAAGCGACTCAGCCACCACAAGGCACAGTCAAAGATAAGATTGAGCAAGAGGTGACAGGCGGTCAACCTAATCCTATGCAAGCGGCGGCTCAGGGTATGCCTCAGCCAATGCAACAAGCTGCACCTCAAGGTCAGCCAGCACCACAGCAAGCCGCGCCCATGCCTCAAATGGCTGGTGGAGGATTGACTGCGCTGCCAGTGGGTGACATGTTTAAATTCGCATCTGGCGGGGGTGTTGTAGCTTTTGCTGAGGGTGATCTGGTTATTGACCAAGCAGAGCAAGAAGCTAGAGATGCCAAGGCGGCACTGCGTCAATATGGATTACGTCAGCAACAACAAGATCCAGAAGGTTTTGCTGCGGCAAGACAAGCGGCAGCTAAAGCAGAAGCTGCTTTAAACGACGCACGCCGTGCGGCTTTTGGCGGAGATACTGGACCTGCGGGCGCAATGGGTAAAACCATGGGTGCTCCCGTTAGGGATCAAGCACAACAAGCGGCAGCCCGTGTTCAACCAACTATAAGTCCTGACAATCAAAGCGCAGCAGAAACAGCTCGCTTGGCCCGTCAAAACGCAGGTCCTCCTGCTGGGATTGCTTCTGTAGCCACTCCTCCTGCGGCTCCTCCTCCTGCTCCTGCTGGTGGCGGTATCCCTGCGGCTATCGGCCTGCCTGCGGCTCCTAAGTTCACAGCGCCTAACGCAGATGAGTACACCAATAAGCTGGCTGAGTTTAAACGAGCTAACCCCGGTTTGGCTGGCAGCGAGTTTCAGAAGTTGTTGGACAAGATTGCTCAACAAGACGAAGCCGACCGCGCTCGGTTTGTTACACAAGAGAAAGCCCGTACACGTGCCGACTTCTGGAAGTCTTTGATTGACGCAGGCGAATCTACCCGTGGTCAAAAAGGTATCGGTGCTTTGCTAGGTGGTTTTGGTAGGTCTGCTGGCGCTTCTGAAGCGGCTGCGGCTGAACGTGCAGATGCACAAGCCAAGATGCGTCGTGATCAAGAACTGGGCATGGCTAAGATACGCGCTGAACTTGAGTCAGCCCGTCGTGCTGAAGCTCGTGGCGACTTTGAAGCTGCGTTTAAACATAAGCAAGACGCAGACAAGATTGCTCGTGATCTGGAGCAAACTGAGTTCTCTAACAAGATGGATATGGCCAAGCTTAGAGAGCAAGCCCGTGGCAACACCATCCAAGCTTCTACTGCCGCTCGTTTGCCTCAGCTTGTTCAAGTGGCTGAAGACATTCAACGTAAAAATCCTCAAATGTCACCTAACGAGGCCATGGAGCGTGCCGCATCTTATCTGGCAAGCGGTCAGTACCAGACTGCCGCACAGCGCGAGAAAGCCGCGATGGCAAAAGACTTGGCTGGCAGAACTAACTTCCTTGACATGCAGATGGCAACGATGGATCCAAACTCTTCAGAGTACAAGAAGATGGAAACTCAACGCCAAAAAATTGTTGAAAGATTTATGGCCGAACAAAAGATGCTCGGTGGTAAATCTGGTACGCAAGATGTCAACACACCTAGCACCGGATTTAGCGCATATACAACTGTTAATTCTAAATAAGTTTAAATATGGCACTGTACAGAATCACCGCTCCTGATGGTCGCACTTATGAAATCCAAGGCCCAGCAGGGGCAACTCAGCGCCAAGTAGAAGCAGAGTTACTGCGCCAAAACCCCATGGCGGGGTTGACTTCCAAAGAGTTGGCAGAGACTCCGCGTGCTCCTAGCACCATTAAAGACATTGGATTTGGTGGCTTAGGCGCACTGGCAGGCGGTGTTCAAACGCTATCAAACCTTGCTGGTGTGGATAACCCAGTCTCTAGGGGTTTAGGTTCTATACAGCAATACGCGCAGGAAAGTCTTAGCCCTGCCCGTCAAGAAGAGTTAGCAATCCAAAGCGAGTTAGAAAGCCGTGCTCAAGGCACTGGCTTGGGTAATGAAGTTAGCACTGGCATACGCCGGTTTACACAAGCGCCAGTACAGGGCACTTTAAACGCATTGCTAGGCAGTGCTCCTATCATTGCTGCCGGTCTGTTGCCCGGTGGTCAAGCCGCCGCAGGTGCAAGCCTTGGAGCTAGGGTATTGGCTGGCGCACGTGGAGCCACTGGTATTGGTGGCTTGATGGGTGTTGGCGGTCAGAAGGGCCAAGACTACGAAGCTGTTAAGCAAGCCTTGCTTGACAAGGGTTTAGACCCTGAAATTGCCGAGCAAAAAGCTTTAGAAGCTTCTGCTTATTCAGCAGAGAACTTACCCCGTCAGTTTGTAGCTGGCGGTGCAGGCGCATTAGAAGGTGCGTTCGGTGTTGAACAAGCCTTGGCCAATGCGGCTAGGAAAGTTAGCAGAGCTAACGGGGCACCATCGCTGGATGCGCCAACGTTTAAACGTGCTGTTGGAACATCTGTGCTGGGCGAGGCAGTGCCTGAAGCTATTCAAGCTGGTGTCGGTCAGGTGGGAACTAACGTTGCCCTGAATCAAGCTGGCGTTGCTACAGATCTAACTCAAGGCTTGGCTGGTACAGTGGCCCATGATGCCTTGGTCGGTGCGGTACTGGGCCTTGCTGTATCTCCTGCGCAGATGTCTAATCTGCAACGTGATCACCAACGGGCCAAGGCTGATGAACAAGCTAGAAAGCAAGCTGAAGTTGATGCAAAGGCACAAGCTGAGGCACAAAAGGCAGAAGCCGAGCGTGCTGTTTTTCAGAAACAGACCGAAGAAATCCGCCAGCAAATGGAGCAACAGCAGGCTATTGCTTTGCCTGCGCCGTCTGAGGAAATCCCCGTTGAAGAAGTACAGACCGACCCGCTCAAGAATCCTCTAGGCAACATCCGTAAAGGAGAAGTTCCCTTTGACATCTACAAGCAGATCGATGACTACCGCAAGCAGGCTGGACTTCCCAAGCTCAAGGAGTACTCGATTGAGGACTTTGTGGATGCTATGCCGGGGGTTAACCCTAAGTCAGAGCAAGCTTTGCTTGACGAACTCATCACCGCTAAGTCTGGTTATGCCGGTGAGAAATACACCGCAGAAGATGTTATCAATTAAGTCAAGCTAAAGAACGTTGAAACAAAAACGCAGGGCTTTAAAGACTTCTTGGCCAGAACCACTGGTGTAAACGCACTAGAGAAAATGTCACAGCCGCAGCTGCACGCCGCGTTTAAGGCATTGAATGCCCTGCCCCAGTCTGAAGGTTTAAACATCCTTCCTGAAGGCACAAACGCCAGCCGGTTTAATGACAAGCAATATACCAACGCCATCAAAGGTGTGGACATGTTGCTCAATGACTTGGGCGTTCCTGTTGATCCTTCTGAGGTCATCAAGACCATCAAAGAATACACAAACCTGACAGAAGACTCCCATGCTGGAGCTATTCTGGATGCGGCTATTAAGAACGGTGATGTTGATCTGATCAAGACACCTCGCTATGAACTCTATGATCCAAAGACAGGCAATGTTCTGCCGTCCACCTACACATCTAGGACTGCTGCACGCGCTGCCGCTAGCAAGCGTGGTTTAAACGTTCGGCAGATTACAACTGATGCGATCGCTGCGCCGTCCACCTCCGCCACGCTGCCCGAAGGATTTGACATCCGGGAAGGTGCGTTTAAAGAAGGTGAAGCCCCATCCGGGTTTGATGTGCTGGCCGGTGAGGAAGTGCTGTTTAAAGCTAACACTATCGAAGAAGCCAACGCCAAGAAGGATAGCTTTGAGCGTACCCGTGCCGGTATGGCTAACAGTCGTGAGAACCAGATCACGCAGCTAAACAATGCCATCGAAGCCAGCCAGAAGCGTTTAAACACAATGGAGGCTCAGGGCAAAGGTCAAACGACCGGTTACCAGAAAGCCGCCGGTAAGCACGCCAAGCTGGTTGCAGACACACAGGCAAAGATTGCCGCCCTGACAGAAGAGATCGCTAAGTACGATCCTAAAGCCACGCCTTTGACAGTCAAGCCAACAGGCACTAAAGCCGTTGGCCGTAAAGGCTACACGGTGTTTGAACAGGCTCAGGCAAGGGCTACATACCCATCTAGACAAGCGGCTGAAGAAAGCATTCTGTCCGAGATGTCTGACAAGCAGTTGCAAGAGCTTTCTCAACAGCAGGGCCGCAGGGCTATTGGTAAGAAGGCTCAAGCTGAACTGGAGCGCAGAACTCCTAAGGCTCCTACAGCGGCAGAAGCCAAGCGCTTTGCCGAGCAGAAGCCTGTGTCTGAGGTTCTGAAGGGCATTAAAGAGAAGCAGGTCAAGGCTGAAGAAGCCGGAACAATCCCCGGCATGAAAGAGCGTATTGCTCAGTTCGAAGCTTACCTCAAGCCTGCCATGAAGCAGTTTGGCTTGGGGGATGTTGGCTTAAACATTGTCCAAGACCTTAATACAGAAGGCTCCTATAGCAAGAATCTGATCAAGATTGCTCTTCGTCAGCAAGACCCTATGAGGGTTCTGCGACATGAGTCCATCCACGCCATGAAGGAACTTGGTTTCTTCACGCCTGCGCAGTGGAAAGCTCTTGAGCGCATGGCTAATGACCAGTGGATTGATCAGTTCCTGAAGAAGCGTAAAGCCAATCTTGACGGTCAAAACATGACCCGCTACGACGCTTACTTCAAGCTGTACAAGGGCAACAAGGACATGATCATTGAGGAAGCAATCGCTGATGCGTTTGCTTACTACGCCGAGACTAAACCCCCAGCAGGAATGCTGGCTGCATTGTTTAAACGCATGCAGGACTTCTTTACTGCGCTGCGTAATGCATTGGCAGGAGCAGGCTTCCAGACCTACGAAGACATCTTTGGTCAGGTTGAGCGTGGCGAGTTGAAGGCTGGCACAGCTACGGACGGCGGCAAGAGGTTATCTGTGTTGCCAGAAAAAGTGCCAAAGATTGACCCCAATGACGTTAGTAATGTTGTTAAAACCAGCCCCTACAAAGACGCCGGAATTAATGTATTAAATTCTCAAATTGCTAAAACCTCTAAAGCTTTGGAGGTTGACGGTGTTGGCAAATTGTTTGACGACGCCTATCTTGCGGAATTTAAAAAACGCGGCGATTGGCGGAACCCTAATGACTTTAATCGGGCTGTTGCTCAGGCCGTAGATGAGTTGCAATTTCAAATGCGGCAGTCTAAATCAGGACTAGATTGGTACGAAGAAGATATTGCTGAAGCATTTAAATTAACTCAGCGGTACATTCCAAGTTTAAAAAAACCTGAAAAGCGTGCGTTGTTTTCAGTGATTGCCGGAATTATGTCTCCTAGCACTAACGCAAGGGACAACTGGGTTATTGCCGCACAAGCCTATCAAAGTTATGAAGCAACCGGCATTCTTCCGGGTACTAATCCTGCAACGGGTGGACTTTGGATGGGCGGGCTGGAATCAGCCAACAAGAAAAAACAATTAGACATGTTGAATGCAATGCTTCAGCCAAAAGGCAAAGGCGGCCTTGGTGAGAAGGGCGCTGTGGAGTGGTTGCAGGGTAGCCACACAGTTGCAGAAATAACAGATTTTCGTGCCAAATACGGAGGCATGGGGAAGTCTAACGTTGGCGGAAAAGCAACAGATATTCTTCCCGGCTTTACCGCCTTTGGGCCAAAGGTTGGCCCATTTGTGATGAACATTAACGGCATTTATGAGGTCACTGTAGATGTGTGGATGACCCGCACATTTAATAGATATTTTGGACAAATGATGGGGGCTGATGGTAAGATTATTCGCGCACCTACAGAGCCTCAACGTGTCGCAATTAAAAATCTTGCCGTGCAAGCCGCACAGCAACTGGGAATTAAGCCCTATCAGGTGCAGTCTGTTCTCTGGTTTTTAGAGCAGCAAATATTTAACAAACTTGGCACAGGAGCAAAAAGCTATGGATTCAGCGACGGAGCAATCAAGTTTATCGAAACGCAGGGCGGAATTGGTGGAGCAAAAGTGTCTGCTCCAGACAGCGGCGTTAATGCGGCTACGGACGGGGCAACCGGAAAGCAAGCTGGACAAGTTAGCCCATCAGCGGGTAGACTACCAGCTAGAACAACTAAACAGGGAGTAAGCGATGACACAGGCAGACAACTTTCTCTTAGAGAACCTACCGCTAGATCCGGCACAGGAGGCGGGGAAAGGCTCTCTATTACGGGAGCAGAAGAGGGACGATCCGAACCGACCAGAGACAGAGAGGGACGGGATCAGGTCAGAGGCTTTACGCCGCTTGCAGGTGCGCCGATTATTTCAGGGGCAACAGGGCCAGACCCAAGCCTAGTCAAAGTAGCGGAAGATTATGCTAAGAAGTATAAAATTCCGTATCGCAGACAAGCGTCTTATGTTGAAATTGATGAAGATTTTGCCAAGCTAGTCGGTCAAGCGTATGACGCAATGCCTCATGCGCCAAACAACCCTAAGGTCAAGGAAGCATATCAAGATCTCAATCGGCAGACCAGAGATCAGTATGATGCATTGGTTGACGCTGGCTACACCTTTACATTCTTTGACAGCAACACCGATCCTTATGATGGCAACCCCTTTAATGCAATGCGGGATCTGCGTAAAAATAAACAGATGGCTGTTTATGGAACTTACGACGGCTACGGCACTGAAGGAATAACTGGTGCAGCGGTTGAAGACAACCCTATGTTGGAGGATACAGGACTGCGCTGGCCTGACCAAAACGGTGTTGAGCACATGGTTACAGCCAATGACCTGTTCCGTGCCGTTCATGATGCGTTTGGGCACGGCTTAGAAGGTGCTGGTTTCCGAGCTAGGGGTGAAGAGAATGCATGGCAAGCACATGCCCGTTTATTTACCGGCCCTGCCGTGGGTGCTCTTACCAGCGAAACCAGAGGCCAGAACAGTTCGCTTAACTATGGCCAATACGGAGAAAAGAACCGTACCGCCAAAATAGAAGACACCGTTTTTGCAGAGCAAAAGACTGGTTTAATGCCAGACTGGACATGGAAAACTAACATTGTTGATGATGAAGGCGTCGTGCTTGGTAGCAAACAAGCTGATGCTGTCAGTGTTAAGGGTTTGCATTATGGTAAAGCCCGTGTAGAAGAGCTTGATGCGTCTAAGTATGGCAGTGGTGTCCGTGGTGCGGAGCGACGCAGACTGGAGCAAACGGATGACGACCGCATTAAACAGCGTGTTTACTTCTACATTGCCAAACCAGATGGTTCAACACCGCTACCAGAAGCCGGGGTAGGCCAGTACGTTTATACGCAAAAGTTTGACAATGTTCTTGGCCAAGGGCCAACAATGAGCCGCTTATTCCGAGAGGCTAACGGCGACTCAAATGCCTTTGAAAGTCTGGTTGTTGACTCTGGCTATGATGGCTACGCAGTGCCTAACATGGGCATGATGGTTATTTTGAACCACAACACACCAGTTAACTATAAAGGCACGCGATCTGAATTAGCAGATGATCAGAAGAGGTTGAGCCTGCGTGAAGCACCAGACACGCCAGAGTTTAAACAATGGTTCAGCGGCAGCAAGGTTGTGGACGAAAACGGCAAGCCACTAATTGTTTATCATGGCTCACCAGATTTTAGAGGTAATGAATTTACCGGCAAGGTTGAGAGTAAGAACAGGGCGGGTAACGTTGCAGGTTATTACTTCGCCCCAGACCCATCAGAAGCGTCTGAATATGCCGCAGACAGAAAGACCAGACAATATCAAGAAGGTTCGCAAGTCCTTCCTGTATATTTAAACATTACGCGTCCTTACATTGCTGGCGAAAGCCGTGTAACACCCGCCATGAGAGATGCGTATCTCAAAGAGATGATCGCATCTAATCAGCACATGAGTGAGGAGCGTGCTAGAGATTGGGCTAAGAATAAAGTCCCATTCTTCACTGATGGCAGATTGCCCAGCGCCGATGCTTTAAACGGTGATGGAGATGCCATGCAGCGCATTCTAAAAGCTGGCGGCTACGATGGCTTTAAAGATGGCAGGCATTGGGTTGCCTTCGAATCTTCACAAGTTAAATCTGCGATAGGCAACGTTGGTACATACAGCAAGTACAACCCAGACATGCGCTACAGCCTGCGTGAGTCCACCGACCCAGACACTCTTACCCGTGTAAACGAAACAACAACTACTCGCGAAGAGAAGGGCTACGTTGAGCGCATCACCCAAGCATTGGGCGGCGACACCTTCTCTCAACTACGTGCTCAAGCTTTAAACCGCTACAACCGACTGTCTGACGTAGATAAAGAAGTTGTTAAAAAACGCGGCGGCGCGGCTCTCATGGCTGATGAAAGCGCAGAAGCTGGAG
>Ga0164293_10004217_pt1 | contig 12293 bp, 7 predicted proteins | sample GEODES118metaG_FD_111487 | JGI IMG/M metagenome (GOLD analysis project Ga0164293, IMG submission 111487) | Eutrophic lake water microbial communities from Lake Mendota, Wisconsin, USA - GEODES118 metaG | ecosystem: Environmental > Aquatic > Freshwater > Lake | place: USA: Lake Mendota, Wisconsin... | reverse complement strand
AGCCTTGGTCGCGTAATGCGAGGCGGCAAGCGCCAAGCGCGCGGTCGACATCGCGCGGATCGTTGAGGCCGAAGCCAATGACGCCGCTCATGACGATCGCATCGAACTGACCAGGCGTGAAAAAATTGTGGAGATCTTGCACGTATCCAATCGCATGCGGTTCGCCGCCAAATGTCGCGACGTTCGCAGCGGGATCAATGGTTGCAAATTGCTTGTTTGCGAGAATCTGCGCGTAGCGCGCCGTGTACCACTGCACCCCGACGAAAAGAACGCGCTGGACCTCGTCGTTGTCGGCAAGTGCGCGCAATACGGTGTCTTCGAGAAAACGTCGGTCCGGCGGCCGGTACAACCCGCGTTTCCAAGCAGCGTGAAGGACTTCGGCCCGAAGCCATGCGGCAGGATTCACATCGCAACCGCTATTGCGCTTTGCTTCGGGTTGCAACGACGTCGCATGCGAGCCGCGTTCGCGCGAGCCGGGGCTTTGCTGCACCGCGGGCCTTGGTGTAGTCACGGAGGCGATGAATGGGGCATCTCAGGCCACCGAAGCGCAACGCCAAGGTGTGGGAGTGCGGTCGCCACGACGGCAAATCCGCGTGCTTTTTATCAACGATACCGCCCGCAACGGCGGCCCGGGGCGAAGTCTGTTTTACATTCTGCGTTTCGTCGACCCCGCCGTGATTCATCGCGCGGTGGTCCTGCCGCGGCCTGGAGTGATCAGCGAGCTCTACGAGGCAAGCGGCGTGACCGAAGACCTTTTCTTCGAACCTGATCTTGTTGAAAATCCGGTTGAGCCTTGGACGCGCCCCATGCAGCGGGAAGACTTCGATGCGCCTTTGGTTGTGCGAGCGGTGCGCGCGGCGGGCAACGTGGGTCGTGGCGCTCGGGGGCTTGCTCGGCTCGCGAGTGTGATTCGTCGAGGGGCGTTCGACCTCATCTACTGCAACGGGACGAACGCGTGTTTTGCAGGCGGAGCGTTGTCGCGGATGACGAACGTGCCTGCGCTTTGGCACGTGCGGTATACATCTGTTCCGCCGGCGCTTCGAAAGTTGCATTCTGCACTTGCTGCTGGGGATGCCGTTCGCCGCATCGTGTGTGTCTCCGCGGCATCGGCTGCGCTCTTTCCAAATCAATCATCGAAGGTGCGCGTTATTCATAACGCGCTTGATGTCTCGGAGTTCCAGTGCGCAGGGATTGCTCCACAGTTGCGAACGGAGTTGCGCCTTGCACCCGACACTGTGATCTTTGGGAGTCAGGGGCGCATTCTGCCTCGGAAGGGCTTCATGGAGATGGCTCGCGCGGCGCGCATCGCCCTTGACCGCATGAATGCCGACGAGCGCACACGCGTGCACTTTGCAGTTGTCGGCGATACCCCGGATGATATTCGTCCAGACCACCTCGCGGAGTGCCGAGCGCTCGTCAGAGACTTGGGGATGGACGGCTCGTTTACGTTCCTTGGCTTCAAAAACGACGTCAAGCCGTACGTGGCGGACTTCGATGTGGCCGTCGTGCCGAGTGTGTACCCAGACCCGTTGCCTCGCGCTGTTATCGAGTCGATGGCGTTGGGAAAGCCCGTGTTGGCGTTCGACGTGGGCGGTGTTGCCGAAATGCTCGAGGACGGCACATCCGGGTCCCTCGTGCGCGGGACGCCTCCCGACGTCGAGGGCCTAGCGCAACAAATGTTGCGTTATGCACGCGATCCTGGACTCAGACTTGCGCACGGCCAAGCGGGACGCCGCCGCGTCGAACTCGACTTTAACGGCGAAACGCAAGCTCTTCGGATTCAAAACGAGATCGTCGAGGCCTCAGGGCTTGCGGCGGTCGGGCTCTAAAGAGCGTCCTAAGGGCGGCCTGGGATGGCCAAGTCAATGTGGCGGTCGTCTAAGCGAACGCGCCTGCCGGCAGTCGGCAGGCTGTTCGCGGTGTTACCGTTGGCAGCTCGCTAGCTGTCGTAGGCGGCGGAAGGGGCGCCCGACGGGCTCTTGATGCCGCCGGCCTCTTCGATGGCGTCCGAACGGCGGGGGCGGCGAGCGCACTGCAAGATCTGTTTGCGAACGCGCACGGCGTCGGGGGTGACTTCGACGAGTTCGTCGGCGTCGATCCACTCCATGGCGGTTTCGATTGTCAGCTGCCGCGGCACGGCGAGGGCGACGTTTTCGTCTTTGCCGTGGTTGCGTACGTTGGTTTGCTTTTTCTCTTTGATGAAGTTCACGTCGGCGTCGTTTGGCCGGTTGTGCTCACCGACAATCATGCCTTCGTACACGGGCTCGCCGGGTTTGATGAAGAACTCGCCGCGCGCTTGCAGATGGTTCATCGCGTATGGGGTGGCGACGCCGACGCGGTCTGACACGATGGCGCCGAGTTGACGCTTGGCCATCACGCCGCCCCACGGCTCCCAGCCATCGAGCATCGTCGTGAGAAGGCCGGTGCCGCGCGTTGCCGTCAGGAATTCACCGCGGAACCCAATCAAACCGCGGCTCGGAATCCGGAATTCGAGGCGGGCGCGGCCGTGACCGTGATTGGCCATTTTCGTCATGCGGCCTTTGCGAAGTCCAAGGCGCTCGGTGACAACACCGATATACGCGTCGGGTACGTCGACAATCACGAGCTCGTAGGGCTCGTAGTCGACGCCGTTTTCGTGCTTGGTAATCACCTCGGGATTGCCGAGTTGCATCTCGTAGCCTTCGCGGCGCATCGTTTCGACCAAGATGGCGAGCTGAAGCTCTCCGCGACCGAGCACGGTAAATGTGTCGGGTGATTCGGTATCTTCGAAACGCAACGCGAGGTTCTTTCGAACTTCGCGCACCAAACGCTCGCGAAGCTGGCGACTGGTGAGGTACTTCGATTGCTTGCACTTTCCAGCAAACGGCGATGTGTTCACGCCGATTCGCATCTTGATCGTGGGTTGTTCGACGACGATGCGTGGCAGTGCTCGCGATTCCCAACCTTCGCTCAGGTCGACGATCGTGTCGCCGACGTCGATGTCTTCGATGCCGGCGATCGCGACGATTTCGCCCGCACTCGCTTCGGCAGTCGTCGTGCGCTTTAGGCCTTCGAACGAGGCGAGCACCTTGATGGCCGCCTTGATCTTGTCTTTTTCTTTGAGCACCCCAACTTGCTGGTTGGCGCGCAATGTCCCCGCGGTGATGCGTCCGATCGCGAGACGACCGACGTATTCGTCGTGGTCAATATTGTTTACGAGAATCTGAAGCGGTGCGGACGCGTTTGCGGCGGGCGCGGCGACGCGCTCGAGGATGGTCTCGAACAGCGGCGTGAGCGATGTGCCTTCGTCGGTGAGCGCGCGTTTGGCGATGCCCTCGCGCCCGATCGCGTACAGGACCGGGAAGTCCATCTGCGCCTCGCTTGCCTCGAGGTCGATAAACAGATCGAAGATCTCGTTGAGCACCTCATCGGGGCGCGCATCTTGACGGTCAATCTTGTTGATCACCACGATGACGGGAAAGCCGAGCTCGATGCACTTCTTCAAAACGAATCGCGTTTGAGGCAAGGGCCCCTCGGCCGCATCGACGAGCAGGATAGCGCCGTCGGCCATCATGAGCGTGCGCTCCACCTCGCCGCCGAAGTCGGAGTGTCCGGGGGTGTCAACGACGTTGATCTTGATGATCTCGCCGTCCGACCTCCGCCATCGAACGCTCGTGTTCTTCGCGAGAATCGTGATCCCGCGTTCTTTTTCGAGATCGTTGGAGTCCATCACGCGATCGGCCATGGCCTCGTTCACGCGGAACGTGCCGGCCTGCTTCAGCATGTGGTCAACGAGCGTTGTCTTGCCGTGGTCGACGTGGGCTACAATCGCTACGTTTCGGAGCTGCATGGGCGGGGCTCATAGCCGGCGCTACGCAATGCGGCAAGGACTCATACGCAATTTGTAGAGAGTAAGCGGTCTGTCCGGCGTAAGCGACAAGGCATGTGTCCGGTTTCCTACTGCGGCAGACCTTCGCAAGTGTGGGCGCATGCGGGGCCGACGGTTGCGAGGTCTGTCCGCCACGGAGCGGACGATGAAAGTGAGTGAAGTTATTCAGAAAGCGATGGCCAAGGAGATTCGCTGGCTCGATGCCGCGCGCATCTTGGGCATTTCAGATCGGCAAATGCGCCGATGGAAACAACGATACGAGCGCGATGGAATGGAGGCATTACGCGATAGAAGACAGGAAAATGTGCCCAAAAACCGCATCCCGGAACGCACGGTCGCCGAAGTGGTGAGGCTTTACCGAGAAGAGTACGCGACGTTCAACGTTCGCCATTTTTGGGAGCAACTTGAAGGACACGCGATCCAGGTCAGTTACGAATGGACGAAGCAAGTGTTGCACGACGCCGGACTTGTTCGGCGCGGCGCCAAGCGTAAAAGTTACCGACGACGTCGCGAGCGAGAAGCGATGCCAGGGCTTCTCCTACACTTGGATGGCAGCAAGCATCGATGGTTCGAGAGCGAGGATGGCGGCTTGCAGGACTTGTTGCTGCTTGTCGACGACGCAACCGGCGAAGTGCTTTGCCCGTTGTTTGTGCCCGAGGAAAGCACCGCCACGGTACTAACGGTTATTCGCGAACTTGTGGAGCAACGAGGCACGTTTGCGCGTTTATATACCGACCGGGCCAGCCACTTTGTCTATACGCCGAGAGCAGGCGAAGGACCGGCCAGAACGAAAAAGACGCAGGTCGAGCGTACTCTCGACGAGCTCGGGATTGAGTTGGTTTGCGCGTACAGTCCTCAAGCCCGCGGGCGCGGCGAGCGCATGTGGCGCACGCTGCAAGGCCGTCTCCCGAACGAGCTTCGACGGCTTGGCATCAAGACGTTCGAAGAGGCCAACAAATACGTGCGTGGCGCGTTCTTGGAGCGATTCAATCGCACGTTTGCCGTCCAGCCTGCCGTCGAAGGATCCGCGTTCGTGCCCGTTGCAAAGGCCGACCTTGAGCGCATTTTTTCGCTTCGATTTGAGCGCACCGTCGGAAACGACCACACCATTCGTTTTCAAAATCGCGTCCTGCAGCTCGACAAGGTGAATGGGCTCTGTCCGCTGCAAAAGCGCCGTGTCGAGCTGCGCCTGTCGCTCGACCGTCGCGTAAGCGTCTATCTCGGCACCCGACTGGTGCAGACCTTTCATCTACTCGACCTTGACCTCGACGACCCCGCACTCGAGGTCGCTGCCTAACCCCTAACCAAAGCGGACATTTGCCTTGTCACTAAAACCGGACTTTACGCAATGTTAGTAACAGCGCCAGCAGGTGCCGAGCGTCGCTCTGGGCACGCGGCTCGCCCCGCCCGACCTCGCATACATTAATTGTATTATACACAATATTGCGATGACGACAGCACGAAGAGTGCGCAATTGCGTCGACCCCCTTCGCGCCATCGCGCACGGCGTCTTCTTCACCGCTGCAGCATTTCATTTGCGCGCGCTCGGAGCACAGGATCGGTCGCGTGAGCCACAATAAAGCCGAGAATGCGGTGCGTCGCGGCAAGATCTCCGCCGTGTGTCGCGAGCGTATTGAGAAGCTCTCCGTAGGTTCCCTCGGCGATCGCCCCCCGCTCGACCACATCGGCCAAACGCTGAAGCGCCTGCGGCTCCGTCGAACTCACGTCGCCGTAAACGCGCACGGCCTCCTGCTGCACTGCCATCGACGCGTCGCTCATCGCGCGCAACGCGTACGTCGAGGCCTCTTCGCCCCGTGCATGGCGCAAGGCATGAATCGCATCAAAGCGAACGCCCTCATCGCCATCGGACACATACATGCCAACGAGCGACACATCTTCGGGCGCACCCGCGTTGCCTAATCCCGAAAGGTAGGCGCGCTTCCCTTCGCTATCGCGAGCCGCGCGAAGCCCTTTGCGCAATGTATCCGTGAGTCGCTTGGCATCCTGCGGATCACGACCTTCGCGTGCCAAGTTCGACGCAGTTGCTCCTAGCGTGTAAGCCAATGCCGATCGCTCCGTGACGCTGCCTTTACGCACAGCCGAGGTGTACGCCTGCTCGGCGTACGCAATCGTCTGCGCATCCGGGCGGTCAACAAATCCGAGTCGCTGCACGAGCGTTGGATAAAGCTCTTTGGTGGATCGCGCGGCCGGACTTGAGAGCACGGTCCGCAGGGCCTCTTGCGCTTCGGGACTTCCCGCCGAGGCCAGCAAATCGGTGAGCAATACACGCGTACGGAGACTCAAGCGGCCTTCGTTGAAGCGACGCACGACCTCGTTACAAGCCTCAGGATCTTGTTCGAGCAGCGCCGAGGCGCGAGCGATAAACCCCGCGGGTAGGCGCGAATTCGGCTGACTCGCCGCAACAACCGTGTCGAAAAGAGCGGGCAACGTGAGATCTCCGGTGCGCTGAGCCGCGAGCTGGCTCTCGATTTCCGCAGCCGTGAGCGCTGGCGCCGCCGGGCGCGATTCAAGTTGGTCAGGCAACGGAGGCACCATCGCAAGCGCAAGGCGTTCGGCGGACTCCAACGTCAACGAAAGCGTGTCGCGCGCCGAGTACACGTCCAACGCTGCAGGATTCGCCGCTTTTAATCCGACGCGCCCGTCGACCTCGAGCCGCTGTATGAGCCCGGCCAGGTCGAGCGTGACCGTTGTGAGGTCATCGACGCTTTGCGCGCACCCATCGCAAGCCGGAGCGTCGGAGAACGCATCATAGCGAACCCGTCGACGTTCAATCGTATCGTCATCAACGTACATGTACTTTACAAATGCCGCCCCGTGCGGTGCGCGCTGTGGGCACGACCACGATTCCGCGTCGTCGGAGCCTGCGCGGCACAACGCAATCTGATCGAAAATGCGCGGAAACAGCGAACGGGCAAGCTCAGGTGCGCTCGATTCAAATCCGTAATCGACCACCGCCCCGCGCGAATCAAGGCGCACGTAAACCGGGACGTTGAGCATCGAGCGGACCGTCGCCTCATCTGACAGAAGTTCGGCGCCTGCAATTTGCAACGAATGCTGCGCAAGGGTCTTCAGCACCATTGTCACGACGCGAACGCCATCATGCATTCCGAGCCCTGTGAGCTCGAGCGTGCCGCCTAACCTCCCGAAGCCATCGAGCGACGGCGCCTTTGCCGGGTCTTTTGCTCGGTCTGAATCGTTGTCTTTTTTTGGCTGCGAGTCCGGCGCACCATCGCCCCCAAGGCTTGCGGACGATTCCGCGGTCCAAGCGAAGGCGTACCGCCGGCGATCGCCAGCCTCAAGCGGCGCAATGCGGCGCCGATGCGCCACCTGCCCTGTTGCTTTACCCTCCGCGAGGCCTTTGGCGTGCGACGCCGACCATGCGCGCAGCGAAACATACACTCCAACAGCTAAAGCCGCGGTGAGCGCAACGGCCATCGCAACGACTCGCTTGTTATTCGCGGCTGTAGACCGAACCGTCTTCGATCGTGTGTTCGCATCCGAACGACGGGAATTCATTGTAACCTCAAAGCAATTTCCTAAATCTTTAGTGTAGGCCGCTCAAAACTACCGAAAACACATCGGCGTTCGCTCGTCGCGCCGTGGCGACTACCGACAAGCGAACGCACAATGCTTATCCCATCGTCACGCGAAGCCCGTCATTAGCCTCGCATGACGCATGGCGTACTACGTATTTACCCTAATGATCACATCGCTGTCGCGAACCACGTACTCACCGGATAGCTCTTTGAAAAGCTCGCAATTGGGTATTCCTGCTGAAACCCATTCCAGCTGTAAATGGTTTTCTTCGCCTGCAATGTTCCGAGTTCCGCAAACAACCGGATAGCTCCTTTGAGCTGGCTCATCGTAACGTTGCTTGAGAACGACACGTTGAGCGTCGCCGGATCGCCGCCTGTCGAAGGCGTGGTCAAGCTCACCGTGCCTGTATTGGGCACCTCGAGGTTCACCAACTCAAGCGTGCCACGCACGCCCGCGCGCGCTCCGGGGACGCCCACAGCGGCCGACGCAGAAATGTCAGAGACAAGATACGGCGTCGCGTTGACGGTGGCAGTCACAGCCGCCGCCGTTCCGCTGCCGGAGCAATTCGCCGTGCCGGCTGTGGCCGACGCGGAAGCCTGCATTCCCGCTTCGATCGAGGCCGCGGCTTCGACCGTGATGGGCACGCCTATCACGGTAAAGGTCTTCCGCTGACGAACCGATTTCGACAGACCTCGGTCGACTGCCGTTCCCCCCGAAAGTGCGGTGCCAGAGACATTCACAGGCGAATAGACATCAATTCCGAGGATCGATGTTTTGGATGTGAACGACCCCGAAAAGCTTCCGGGAGTTCCGTTGCTTAGATTGCCCCCGGTCAGGGCAGCCGAGGTCGAGAATACCGAAATAGGCTTACCGAAAATACTCGCGTTGACCGCTGCGCTTGTCGACGATCCGGCCGAAGCAGCGCAAGCCACGCCGCCCGATGTGCGCTTCACTTTGGCATCCCAGTTTGCCGCGTACGTTGTTGTCGCCTGGAACAATGTCCGACTTCCAAAACCCACGGTATTGCTGCGCGTCTGACCAAAGGCTTGATCGGTCGAAGTGCCCGCGACGGTGCGGGGCAGCATCGCTGAGAGCCGCTGTTGAATGTACGTATCGACACCTGCAAGGGTCTCGCGCGACGACACTGGTGGCGGCGCCGAGGCAGTCGCGATTCGGCACTCGTCAAGGTCACGCTGACGTTCTTTTTGCAAACGCCCCAAAAACGAACGGGCGGCTTGCGGGCGCACCCAATCGCAGCGCGTATCGTTCATGTTGAAGCAGCCGCGATCGACCTGGCCCGTTACCGGGTCGACGTGCTCCCACTCCGCAGCGAGCAAGCGCGCTACCGCGGATTGTGCCGCCATATAGGGTGCATCGAACTCGGAAGTCCACGTCCACCCATCGCGCGATGCAAGGTCTCGCCACCATGCCGCCTCCGCTTGGTCGAGAGAAACCCAGGCCGCTGCGAGGCGTTGCGTGCGGTCGTCGATATCGTCTTGCTCTGCGTCGGAGAGCACAGGCGTAACGCCGTTCAACGTGGCGATCAACGCCGCTTCGCTCGCCGCTGAATACGAGGGGAACACGCTCGGCGTTCCGAACTGCGCCGCCAACGCCGCTAAACTGGTTTTCTCAGCCGAGGTGAGCCCTGAACACTGCCACAACACGCCGTCGCAGATGTCATCATTAGCGTGGAACGTCGTCACCCAAGAAACATCGCGAGATGTAAACACATTCTTAGGTCGCGAAACGGGCTGCGTCGCCGCGCTCGTTCCCCACAATTGCGAATTGCCCGGAATGACGCTTCGCGTCCCCGAGCCTTGCGCGTACGAAAGAAAAGAAAACGGCGAGCTTGAAATCACTTCAGGGCGCGTTGCAGAACCAATAATACAAGCATTATCGAGACGAATACCGCTTACACATGTTGCGCGCTTGTTTGAGCCCAGCTCCCAAACGCTATCGTAGGGCAATGCACTTCCCGAAATCGCATGTTCCTCGAACTCCGTGTAATCACCATATTTCTTGTACACGTATTCGGTGCAGCTGTTGATACGCGTGCGCGAGGAGCTTCGGAAGCAGGCCGGTCCTGCCACAGTGCTCGAGCACGAATCGGTGGAATCCCAGGCCTCGGTCGCTCCTGTCGGATACTTCTGACCAATCGCGTACGTAAGCAGGCTGAAACCCGGATCGTAGACTGCGAAGTTGCCGCCTTCTGCCGAGTCGGTGGTTAGGTTTCGTAGTAAGTTGGCATTGACGAAGGTTTTCGGCAGAATGTTCGACTCTCGCGCTGCCGTGGAAGACTGAGTTCGCGCGTTAAAGTCTGAGATAAGCTGCGATTCGCAATTCGTTTTTGCGCTGGCCGGGCAGAGCGCCACAATGGCGTCGTACCCGCGCGAGCACTGCGCAAGCGTTGGTGCGCCGCAGTCGATCTGCGTCGACGTGATAGCCGCGCCATCGGCGGTATACGGAAAAAAATCATTGCCACCGGCCGAACCTCCGCGACTAGTCCACGTAGAGGGCGAAGCCGGTATGCAAGAGATTCGTCCTCGATCGACTTCGAGTTCAGCGATGCGTCGCCCAAAGCTTCGAAGGCGACACAAGTCCGCTTTGCCGTCTCCGTCATAATCGACAGCAGCGAATTTTGTCTGACCATTTGCAGAGGTTGTCGAGGTTGTGCCCAAGTCAAACCCATTACCTCGCGTGGCAAACGTCACATCCGACTGCTGGCTGCTCCACAATGTGTCGGTCAAGCGCAGGCGACAACGCAAGTAGGCCGCAGAATTATTGGTGTTTGTGCTTCCGTAGACGCTGCAGTAATCGAGCAAACCGTCGCCATTAATATCGGCATCAAAGCCATAGGCACCATCGCGCTTAAACTGACTCGCACCTGTGCCTGCCGTGACTCCAGGAGACACTCCTTTGAGCAGCGTAGGTTCGGCTGTCACAGGCTTGATGATCTGCGCCTGCGCAACCGATTCATCGTAGAGAGCCAAAAGGCCGAATGAGGACAAAAAGTAAGGCAAAGAGCCGCTACGACAGCGGCGTATCAACGAACGAGCCATAGATAATCTCCTTAGTTCAAGTGACAAAAGAAAGAGGGTTCGCAAAAGAACACTCCGCGGCGGAAGATACACGACCTTCGCGCGCGCGCATCGGAGGAATCGTCGGGTTCATTCGAGGAGTTTTCCCTTCGCCGGCATTGGCAACCAGTGTCGAACTTCGGTTTGCAAAAAATCCATTCAAGAGATGGCCCACGATTGGCGACTATGGCTCTTCGCGGATTTTTTGTTTGACCAATCACGCGCATCGGAGTGACGTATCTTGCAGAACCCAGTTCGCTTCGCGTTGGCGAATGCACCGCACACCGACGAGTGCGTCCAAGGGTGAATCTCACGCGTCATGCGTCACTTGCTTATGGAGCACCGGTCGTGCTTCGACTCGCCTTTTGCTCCTCCGACATGCCACGCGTACCCTCGGTTCGACCGTTGGTCCTTGTGGCAATGGGTCGACAGCGATAGTTACTCTTCTCCCATGCGACACCTGCGAAGTGTGCCGCCTCCCGGAGGCCCTGCCGATCCGCTTCAACCGCTGTCTGCGAGTGAATTATCCTCGCTTCTTGAGCGTACAAGTCGCACGTTTGCCCTGGCGATTCCGCTCCTGCAAGAGCCACTCGCCACCGATGTGGGGCTTGCCTACTTGCTTTTTCGAATCGCCGATACGCTTGAAGATGCACCGAATTGGGGTCGCGATGTGCGCATGACGGCGCTTGATTCCTTCGGCGAGTGGCTCGTCGGCGAGCACAAAGAGCGTGCATGGCTCGATGCGGTCGCCGCGTCGCCGCCTACGTCCGATCCGGGCTGCCTTGCACTGCTTGCGCGCGCCGAGGGCGTTCGCATCTCGGTCGCTCAGCGCGATCGCGACGTTGCCATGGCCACAACGATGGATGTCGTTCGAACAAGCGCCAAAATGGCCGAATTCGTCGCTCGGCAAACCGATGCAGGCGGGCTCGTTCTATCCGACATCGATGATCTTCGCGACTATTGCTACGCCGTCGCGGGCATTGTCGGCGAATTGCTCACTGAGCTATTTCTTTTGCGCATTCCTGAACTTGGCGATGCACGCGACACATTGATGGACCTTGCACCTGATTTCGGCGAAGGCCTTCAGCTCGTGAACATCCTCAAGGATGCCGCAAGCGATGCCCGCGAGGGTCGCTCGTACATTCCGCTCGGCGTTGATCGCGCGCAGGTCTTCGAGCTCGCGCGGGCCAACATCGAAAGCGCATTCGAATACGTCGACACGCTCGCCGATGCCGGCGCTCCGCCGGATGTGAGGCAATTTTGCGAGCTTCCCACGCGCCTTGCCGAAGCCACTCTACGAAGGCTCGAAAGCGGCGCCGAAAAACTCACCCGCGCCGAGGTGCTCGCCATCTGCGCGGAAGTGCAGCGCCTTACCTGACGCATCACGCCTAACGCGCTCACGATTGACGAGAGCAACAAGCTCACACACACAAAGAAACACGCGCGGAGCCAAACCAAGCTGCCGCGCGTGTTGCACACTACACAAATAAATCAGGCAATCTACAACTACTTCGTCGAGAAGCTTGCGGTGACGCTTCCGGCGGCGGCAACCGACGAGGCGACGTCTTCGACAGCACCCGCAGCGGCGGCGGCAAGCGAAAGAATGCACGCGGGCTTGGCATCAACCAAAATCTCTGCGCTCGCACTGCCCGTAACCGTGCCGGTGAGCTTAGCCATGCCCTCCAAACGAGCCTTGAGCGCTGCAATCACGCCGAGGTTCGCATCGAGCACCGCCTTGAACTTACTTGCAATGGCCAAGTTCGCATCAGCCACGCCCGTAATGTTCACGT
>Ga0164293_10004216_pt1 | contig 12295 bp, 1 predicted proteins | sample GEODES118metaG_FD_111487 | JGI IMG/M metagenome (GOLD analysis project Ga0164293, IMG submission 111487) | Eutrophic lake water microbial communities from Lake Mendota, Wisconsin, USA - GEODES118 metaG | ecosystem: Environmental > Aquatic > Freshwater > Lake | place: USA: Lake Mendota, Wisconsin... | reverse complement strand
CAACGGGCTAGGCGTCGCCGGCGTCTGCTGGGAGGTGTCGCTGGTCGGCCTGAAGTTTCTCGGTGCCAACGGTGGCGGCGCTCTCTCAGACGCTGTCGAAGCGGTTTTTTACTCAAATACACTCGGCGGCGACGCCCAGAAAAAAATCACCTCGAACTCTTGGGGCGGAGGCCCCTACACGCAGACTTTGGCAGACGCGATCGCCGCGGCCAACGAGAAAGAGATTCTCTTCATCGCGGCCGCTGGCAATGCTGACTCTAACAATGATATCACCCCCACCTATCCGACCAATTATGACTTCCCGAATGTGATTTCCGTCGCCGCCACCGACCCGAACGATGAGTTGGCCGGTTTTTCCAATTTCGGTGCGACGACCGTTGATCTCGCCGCCCCGGGCGTACAAACTTTCAGTACCTTTCCCGGCGGCGCCTATGCACCTATCAGCGGCACCTCGATGGCCACGCCCCATGTCGCCGGCACGGCTGCTCTCTTGTGGAGCTTCAGTCCGGAGCTTACCCCGGCGGAGATCAAAAGCGCCATTCTCGGCAGTGTCGATCCTTTGCCCGCCTTGGCGGACAAGTGCACAACTGGCGGGCGTCTCAATGCATTCAAAGCACTCTCCGCGGTTGGCATGGCTGTGAAATCCTCCACGCCCGTCCCGGGTTCGGTCCTGTTCTCCCAGCCCGTCGAATTCGTGGTTAACTTCAGTTTCTCCTACGCGCCCGCCTCGGTCGACGCCTCGGACTTCACGGTGAACGGAATCCCCGCCGATTCGTTTGTCCTCACGGATAGCGACACGGTGACATTTCGTTTCAACAGCACACCTGTCGGCCCGCAGGGTCAGTATACGATGGCGATGGCTTTCGGCGCGGTCAACCGCCTACTCGACGACCTCGAGCTGAATGCATGGAGCGAAACATTTCGATATGACGCGGACGCCCTCACGGTCACTTCCACCTTGCCCGCGGATGGGGCCACCGTTTCGCTGCCGTTCACCACGCTCACTCTGAATTTCAACGAGGCGATCGACCCCGACAGCGTGGACGCGGCGGACTTCCGACTCAGCCAAGGCGCGGTGACCGGCGTGACCGTGGTGGACTCCGACACTGTGGAACTGGCATTGGTGAACATCGTTAACGAGGGGACGCTCACTTTCACTATCCCCGCCGGGCGCATTACCGACACATTTGGCAACCCGAACGTTGCTTACTCCGGCACCTATGAGCCAGACCTTGCCACAGTCGAGCTGCCTGCGGAAATCGCGGCGGTCGAACCGCGCGGCAGCATGGTTTTCGGCGCCACCCAAGCAGGCAGCATCACGACAGCCACGGACACCGACGGCTTCGGCATCCCGCTCGATGCGGGACAAATCCTCACCGTGCTCGCCGACCCCTCGGCGGGATTGCGGCCGACGGTCGAATTGCGCGACGCTTCGAATAATGTTGTCGCCACCGCAACTGCCGCAGGCGCCGGTCAGGACGCCGTGATCCAAGCCCATCCGATCTCCACCCCGGGTGTGTTTACCATCGTCGTGAGGGGTGCAGGAGGATCCAAGGGCACCTACACGCTGCGCCCGGTCATCAACGCCGTCCTCGAAGCCGAGAACCACGACGGCCCCGCGAACGACTCGCGCGCAGCCTCGCAGAGTCTGAACGCCGCGTTCATCCTTCCCGGCGGTCCTGTGGCCACGGCGACCGTGCTCGGCGAGACGCCGGAGGACTGGTTCAGCTTCACCCTGGGTGCCGGAGATAAGCTCAGCGCGACGCTCAAGACCTCCGGAGACTCGGCGTTGGAAATCTATGACGGCACAGGCGCGCTGCTCGCCCGCAGTGTGGCCGGCCGGTTCAACGTTACCGAATTTATCGAAAAATATGTGGCCGGATCCGCCGGCACCTACCATGCCCGGGTGATGGGAACGACCGGTTCCTACGCGCTCGTGCTGACGAAAAACGCGGCGTCCGACCTTGAGCAGAATGACAGCCACGCCGCGGCTCAGGAAATCACCGGATACCCTGCGGCCTCGGGGGCAATCGTCCCCGGTGTCGGATTGTTTGCTGTGGAAAGTTGGAATGATTGGGATGATACCACCCGGGCGCGCATCCACACGCTGGACCCGGTGACCGGCGCGATTATCAGAAGCTTCGATGCCCCGCAGCACCCAGAGGTAACAGTTCCCTACGGTGTCAACCTCGCCCATGACGGCACAAATTTGTGGTACTTACACATGTGGGACGCCGCAGACCCGACGGAACAGATTACTTTAAAGAAAACCATTCACAAGCTCAATGCCCTGACCGGAGAGAAGCTCGGATCGATCATCCATACCCCCGCACCAGACTTTGACATCACTGAAGCGCCCTATGGCCTCGCCTATGTCCGCGGGGAACTCTTCGTCGCAGACGGTACCAAGATCGATGTCTATTCGATCGCCACCGGCCAGTGGGTGCGGAGCATTGACTCGCCGATAGAGTTCAGGGCGTCCAACTTTGTGGGATTGGCTGGTGACAATGCCAACAACCACCTTTACGGCATCTCGCAAAGAGATAACAAAATCTACCGCATCGACCCCTCCGATGGAGCGCTCCTCGCCTCCTCCCCCGAGAACTTCCCATTGGGTCTCGTGCAGGGTATGGCCGTGGTCGCTGACGAGATTTTTATCTCAGCGATCGATGCCCTCTTAACCAATTCCATGACGATCGACGTCTATGACCGGCTTACCTTTGAATTCAAGAGACGCATGCCCATTGCCATACCGAGGTTCATCGCCGGTCTGGGTGGCGATGGCGCGGGAACCACAGACGACTGGTTCAGCTTCCGCGTGAATGAGGGCGATACCCTCGCCCTGGCGACCACAACACCCTTCGGGGAACCGCAGTCGCCTTATTTCATCAACAACCCGCTCGACCCGCAGATCGAGCTCTACAGCCCTGAGAACACCTTGCTCGCGAGCAACGACAACGGTGCTGCCGACGGAAAAAACTCCGTGCTTTCGCACACGGCCACCGCCACCGGCCTCTACCGCGCCCGGGTGCGCGGTCTCAATCGCACCACGGGCGAATACGTCCTCACTGTGACCGGTGCGACCGGCACCGCACCTGTTCCCCAGCTCGAGGCTGCCACACCGGCAAACGGTGACTTCCTCAAGGTCACGCCCACGGAGATCACGATCAATTTCGGTGCACCCATCCTCCTCAGTTCGCTCCAGGCCAGCGACCTCACCGTGGATGGCGTCGCTGCGACTTCTTTCAGGATCGTGGACGGCGACACCGTCATCTTCACCCTGCCCACGGTCGGCGAGGGAGTCCGCAACGTTGCCATCGCTGCCGGGGCTATCCTTGCGGCAGACGGCACCGCGTTTGCAGGTTTCACATCGCAGTTCACCGTTGACCTCCGCGCGCCGCGGGTGATCTCGACTACTGTCCAGGAAAACGACTCGGTGCCGACCGGCAACCTCACCATTGCCATCCAGTTTAGCGAACGCCTCAAATCTGAAAACATCGACGCTACGGATTTCCTTCTCAGCGGCCCTCTCACGGGCAGACCCGAGGCCTCGTCCTTCAGCTACAATGCCAATACCTCGACACTCACGATCCAATACACGGGACTGGTCACCGAGGATCTCCTCACCTTCACGCTCCGCAGCGGGGATGGTAGGTTCGAGGATCCTGCGGGTAATGACCTCGACGGCGAATCCGTATTTCCCATGCCGCCGAACGAGTCTGGCGATGGCGTTGCCGGCGGCGACTTTGTCGTGAACTTCTTCGTGGACCAGGCCGGAGTTGGAGCACTCCCGGCGTTCACCGCGAGCGAACCGCGCGGCAGCCTTGCCTATACCTCGTCGAAGAGCGCCATGATCGCGCTGCCCGGCGATGCGGACAGCTACACCTTCACGCTCGCCGCGGGCCAGACCCTTGCCGCCGCGGTGCGTCCAAACTCGACGTTGCGCCCGGCGATCACTGTCACCGGCCCGGGCGGTAGCATGGGCAACGCCACGGCGACAGCCGCAGGGCAGGGGGCCTTGGTCCAAGCTGTGACTGCAGCCACGGCCGGCAACTATACGATCACCGTCACGGGTGCGGCGTCCACGACCGGATCCTACACAGTGGAGGCCGTGCTCAACGCCCTCGCCGAGGTGGAGAGCCGCAGCGGCGCAGATAATAATACCACCGCCAAAGCGCAGAACATTGCAGCCAGTGCGCTCTCGCCGGCTCCCGGCGCTTCCCGCCTTGCCGTGGACGGGCGTGGCGATGGTATCAGCACCGAGGTGATTACCCCCGACAGCTTTGGCTATCACGCCGCGATGATCGGACACCGCTTCGAAGACATCAGCAAAACGGGCAACCGCTTGGTCATCGAACGTGACGATTTTGGTTATGCCATTGGCAACAGTATTTCCGCCACCGACCTCGCTGGCTTCACATTCCCGCTTTATGGCACGAATCACTCCAGCCTCTACATCAACGCCGAAGAGGGCTTGATCACCTTCGGCGCCCCCTACAACTCGTTCTTTTGGGGTAATGTAGGGGACAAGGACCTCAGCATTTATCCTGTAACTCCCAGCATCGCCGTCCTGTGGAATCCTTGCCAGGTAGATCATTGGACGGGGCCGAACCTCGACCCGAATACAGGCGTTTACTGGCAGGTCCTCGGCTCGGGCGCAGACCGCCGACTCGTCATCCAATGGCACAAAGTAGCTCACTGGCCTTCCCAGTATGTGCCAAACCCGACACCCATCACCTTTCAGGCTGTGCTCTACGCCAGCGGCGATATCGAGTTCAACTACCCCGATCTCGACATTGCGCCGACTTCCGTTTATCAGGAGGGCATTTTAGCCGGTGTGGGAATCAAGGATGCCGGCACGCAGAGCCTCAAGCCGGCCTCGAAGCGCCTCTTGGTGAAGATGGGCAGGGGGAATAGCAGTCCGCCGATAGATAAGCTTCGCAGCGCCTATGTTGGCTCTGGCAAAAGCGTCCGAATCTCAACCGGCATCGTCGCATCGCCCGGCGCGGATCATTTTGCCCTGCCTCTGACTGCGGGCGAAAAAGCCACCCTCGTCATCAACGGCGGTACAAGCACCGTGCTGGAGCTTCTCAACAGCGCTGGGGCGGTTGTGGCCACCGGCACCTCCGGCGCGACCAATCTCGCCCGGGCCATCCTTGATTACACGGTACCTTCGACCGGCACCTACCAAGCAAGAGTCCGCGCCACCCTCGAGAGCCGATACACGCTCACCGCGCTCCGCGCGGGCGGCGGCATCGACCTCGAAGCCAACGACACCACCGGCACCGCTCAGGAGCTTAAACCCGTGATCTTCGGCGACACCACCGGCGGTGCGGATCATTACAAGGTGCTTCTGGCTCCGGGAGATACCATCGCGCTCCAGACCTACACACCCGCCGTCGGTGGGGGCGCAACTACAAACAATCTCGACCCGCGTATCGACGTCTATGACAGCACCGGTGCGCTGGTGGCTGGCAACGACAATGGCGCAACCGACGGACGCAACGCCCTCGTCTCCTACACCGCCGCGGCCCCCGGCTTGCATTACATACGCGTGAGCGGCGCCTCCGGGGCCGGGGAGTATTTGCTCACCGCATCCTATGCGGTTCGCACCCTGCCGGGCATCACCATATCCAGCCCGGGTAATGCGAACGTGAGTGTTCCCGCGAACGTTGGTCTGATTCTCGAAGGTGCGGTCACGAGCAATAGCACGCCTCCCGGCACGGTCACCGCGACCTGGTCGAAGGTTTCGGGTCCGGGCACGGTCACGTTCGGCGACGCGGCCGCTGCTAACACCACGGCCAAGTTTTCCGCCAATGGCACTTACGTCCTCCGCCTCACGGCCGACGAAGCCGGCGTCCCGAACACCCGCGACCTCACAGTCAACGTGGGTGCAACGTCTCTCGTTTGGACCGGCCAAGACATCGGCGCCGTGGCTGCCGCGGGCAGCTACAGCGAGTCCGGTGGCGCCTTCACTGTGAAAGGTTCGGGTGCCGAGATCACCGGAACCAAGGATGAATTCCAATACGTCCACGTCCCTCTCACAGGAGATGGCGAGATGATTGTGCGCGTGGCTAGCTTGGTTACTCCGACCCCTTCCGCGCAGGCCAAAGCCGGCGTCATGATCCGCGAAACCACCGAAACCGGCTCAAGACATGCATCCTTGTTGATAAGCTCACGCAACACGGATATCCCAGCCTTACTCCGGAGCCGCGCGGTCACCAACGGCACGGGTGCAAGCGTCACCATCTCCAACATGACCAGGCCGATCTGGCTGAAAATCGTGCGGACCGGCAACACGTTGGCCGGATATACTTCGCCGGATGGCGTGACTTGGACCCAAGCGGGCTCGAATCTCAGCATCACGATGAATGCCAGCGTGCGCATCGGCCTCGCTGTCACCAGTGCCAACGACGGCACCCTCTGCACCGCGGTGTTCGACAACATCAGCACCACCGCCGGCATCTTTAACGTCGGAGCCAGCGTGAACGCCGGTGCGGACGCCACCATCAACAGCGAGGCCTCCACCGCTCTGGACGCCACCGTGACCGACGACGGGCGTCCGGCGCCGCTAGCCGTCGCGTGGAGCAAAGTCTCTGGCCCGGGCACGGTGACCTTCGGCAGCGACACGGCCATCGACACCACCGCCACGTTCAGCGAACCAGGCGATTACGTCCTGCGTCTCACCGCGAACGACGGCTGGGTGAAGACGTTCGACGAGGTGAGCGTGATCGTCCGTTCGACCGCGACCCCCGGGGACGCTTGGCGAGAGGCACTCTTTGGTACTACGGAAAATAGTGGCGTCGCCGCCGATTCGGCCGACCCTGACGGGGATGGTATGGTCAACCTTCTCGAGCGAGCGCTGGGATCTGATCCGAATTCGCGGTCGAGTGCCGACCTCCCTGTGTCTTCTCGCGAGATCGTTGATGGCGATGAATTCCTTGCCCTCACGATCCAAAAATCGCCAGATGCCACAGACGTCACCTTCATTGTCGAGGTTAGCGCTGATCTCGCTACTTGGAACTCCGGCTCGGGACATACAACAATCATCGAGAATACCTCGACCATGCTGAAAGTCCGCGACAACACGCCAATGCGAAGTGCCGCCAAGCGGTTCATTCGACTCCGCGTCACCAGCCCGTAGCCTGACTGTCACGGGCCACGGCACCAGCTATTCAGGAATGCAACGCGGATGACAACAGGAGTCCAAATAGCTTGCTTACAGCGGGCGATTCGGACATGAATTACCGCCAGATGATGACTAGGGCCACTACGATTCTGGCCGCAGTGGCTCTGTCGCTGGCTACCCACGGCGCGGTGATGGCTGGTGTCACACCGTATCCTGCCCTTGCCCCCGACCTTTCCAGCTACGACGTGACAGCCGGCAGTACGGTGGTCCCGGTGGGCAAGCTCTGGCAGGAGCGGGGCGTGAAGTTCCCCGGGGAGGTGTATGACAAGCCTTCCTGGGCTCTGAGCGTTGCCCGCTTCGCTTCCGATCAGGGCTCGGTGCCCATCACGGTGACCGCATCCGAGCCGATTGTGCAATACCGTATCCAGCCTGACAGCCAGGGCATTTCCGCCAGCGTCAATGGCAACCAGTTGACCTTCACCCTTTCGGCGCCCACCAAGATCAAGTTGCAGATCAATAATTTGGAGGAGATGTACCTGTTCTATGATCCGCCGGAGGTCGGCGCCCCGCAGCTCGGCGATCCGGGCGTGACCAACGTGATGAGCTTTGTGATCGACAATACCGGTGCTACCAAGCAGACCGTGCAGGTTCAGGCCGCCCTCGATCATGTGCACCGGCAGGGCGGTGGCGTGCTTTACTTCCCTAACGGCACATACAAGGTCGGCCATCTGGACATCCGCAGCAACACCCATGTGTACCTGTCGCCCGGCGCGCTCATCCAAGGCTCGGGCGATTTCGCCGACTTTGAGTATGGTCGTGACTGGAATGACCAACTGATCGAGGGCCCGTTCATCGGCATCAAGGACGCCCGGAATGTCAAAATCTCCGGCCGGGGTGTGATCGACGGCGCTGGCCGTGCCCTGCGCGACTGGCAGAACAACAACCCTTATTGGAACGGAACCAAGTGGACACTCACGCCCGGACGCAAAGCCAAAGCGATGCTGCTCCGCCCCCAGAGCAGCAGCAACATCGAGATCCGCGATGTCATTCTCCGCGATGCTTACACGTGGAACCTGCACATCCTCGATTCCGACTATGTCAACGTGGACAATGTGAAGATCATCAATGAACTGGGCGTAGCCGGCTGGTGGTTCAACTCGGGCGACATGTGGAACACCTGCGACGGCATCGACATCGACTCCTCCAGCCACATCACCATCAATGACTGTTTCATTCGCGGCGGCGATGACTGCATCTCGATCAAGCCCGCCACCGATCGGTATGGTTTGGCCCGGTCCCTGGTCACCGACATCGATGTGACCAATACCACCGTCGAAGGCTGGAACTACTTCAAGCTCGCCGAAAAAGTCGAAGGGCAGACCGTAACCGACATCCGCCTTATCAACTTCGACGGCATGACCAATATAAACGGCGGCGGCATCATGCTCGAGCGCGGCGGCGAGAAGATGCTCTACGACAACTGGCTCTTCGAGAACTTGCGCATGGACGAAGCCACCGATGCCTTTGTCATCTACACCCTCTCGCTTGGCGATGCATCCGACTATGTTTACATGAGCAACTGGACGTTCCGAAATGTCACGCTTCCCAACTTCGACACCTCCAGCATACTGGGTTCCGACGAGACGCATACAATTGCCGGCTTTTCCTTCGAGAACCTCGCCATCTCGGCAAAGGTGATCACCAATGCCGCTGAAGCGAACATCAGCGTCAACTCCTGGGCCAACATCACCTTCAGAAACGGCCAGGGAAATACCAACTCGTATTTCCATGAGGCCGAGAGCCTCCCTCGCACGGGGACCTTGTCCAGCAGTGTCGTCTCCGACGTCAACCGAAGTGGCGATGCGACCGTCCGGACGGCGCAGACCAGCGGTTCCGGCCAGTATGTCGAATTCGCCGTCAACGTGCCCGTCTCCGGCACCTATAAGGTCCTCGTGAATTACGAGGAGGGCGGCGACAAGGGCAGGTTCGATTTTGAGGTCGACGGCAACCAGATCGGCACCATCGACATGTACCAATATATCTCGCGATATTTCCCGCGCTTCGAGACCGGGGTGAGGGCCCGGGTGGCCGCATTCGATCATGTCACACTCGCCGCCGGAAGCCACACGTTCCGTTTTGTGCGCCTCGATTCCAATCCCGACAGCAGCGGAAATATCGGCGAATGGGACTGCTTCACGCTGGTTGCTGATGACGGGGTTCCGACCGTGCGCATGATGACGGGCGTCCACGGCGCCGCGGAATCCGGTCCGGTCGCCGGCTCCGCCATCGTCACGCGCACCAACAACGTTGGGGATCTCACTGTCTTCTACGAGGTTGCCGGCTCTGCCGTGAACGGCATCGACTACCAGGCCCTCAGCGGTTCGCTGGTCATCCCCCACGGCCAGCACTCCGCTCCCATCACCATCGCCCCCATCGGAGACGACCTGAAGGAAGGTGTCGAAACCGTGCGTCTCACGCTCCGCGCCGGCGCCGGATATCGCCCGGCCATCCCATCGGGCGCATCCATCGATATCCTTGACCGCCTCGCTTCGCCTCTCGTGGGCATCGCCCCCGCCCAATCGAGTTTTGCCGAAAACGCCGGGCAGGGCGCTGTGCGAATCACCCGCCAGTCAACCGTCGGCGACCTCCTTGTCAGTTACGTTGTAGGCGGAACAGCCACCAGCGGTATCGATTTCCAGTCGCTTCCCCTCAGCGTGGTGATTCCAGCCGGCCAGTCGTTTGTCGATATCCCCGTCGTTGGCATCAGCGATACCGTCGTCGATCCGGATGAAGCCGTGGTCATCACCCTGGCCGCCGGCGCCTACACCGTGGTCGGCTCCGGTGCCGCTACGATCCACATTGATGATGATGAGAATCCCGGAACACGCACCCGACTCGTCTCCTATGATGGCATCACCAACAACTACGCAACCACCAACCTGAACTTCAGCCGCACGCCCTCGGTGGTGGTCGGTGATTACGATGGTGATGCCGCCGGCGACGATGTGCGTCACACCGTCGCCTTCAGCTCTGCCGCCCCCCTCAACCCCGCCTCCGGCTACTCGGGTCCCGCTTTCTACGGCGGCTTCCTCGGCGAACGGATCAACAGCACCGGTGGCGCCGGCATGCTGGCCCGGGTGAGGGCCACCACCATGGCGAATCTGACTGACAGCCCTTACGTCAGCTTATCCAACAGCGCCGCCAGCCGCAACGGCCTCTACGGACTGATCTACTTTCCCACCGACTCCAGCACCTTCGATCAATACTCCACCCTCGAATTGGGCACCATAGCCCGCGCTAACGTCGATCTCCGCTGGCTTGTCCGAGAGGGGAACCAGTTCTGGGTCTCCAAGCAGACCATGGGTGAAACAGGGGCGATCCGTGCCACACTCACCTTTGACAGCGATGGTCCCGACGGCTATTGGGCGCCATACGATCCGGCCGCCAACCTCAACTTCAACGAAGCCCAGGCTTTCCAGCTGAAACAGTTCTACGACATCACTGCGGTTGGCTACCTTGTCGACACCTCGGACTCGCAGAATCTGGTCCGGACTGCCGAATGCGGATTCTTCGCTGCAACCGGCCTCGTCAACGCGCCGACCACGCAGACTCTCTCCCTTTCGGTCATCGACGCCATAGCTTCCGAAGTCGCCTCCGACCCCGGACAGTTCCAGTTCACCCGCTCCGACACCAACGGCGATCTGGTAATCGATTACGTCCTCGCCGGCACGGCGCGCAACGCCGATGATTATATCACTCTTCCGGGATCGGTGACCATTCCCAATGGCCAGTCTGTCGCCACTGTGATGGTCACTCCACTCGAAGACGCCGTCATCGAAGGTATTGAAAGCGTTTCCCTCGCCTACGCCCGCCTGAGCAATCCCGCCTATCATGTCATCAACGGTCAGGTTGCACTGGACATACAGGACGGCCAATACCAGCCGACAGTTCCCTCCATCATCCTCACCGCCACCGATGCCAGTGCGGCCGAGGCTGCACAGGAACCCGGCGTCTTCTCTGTCACCCGCGCCGGTGGTATTGCTGGCGACCTGATCGTCAACTACACCATTGGCGGCACGGCGACCAACGGCACGGATTACAGCACGATCTCGGGCTCGGTGGTGATCCCGGACGGTCAGACCTCTGCCACCATCACGATCAGCCCAGTCGATGACAGTCTCATCGAGGGCAGTGAGACCGTGACGCTGACCCTGGCCGCAGGCTCGGGTTACACGATCGGCGCCCAGAGCAGCCATGCGGTGATGATCGTTGACAATAAAGTCTACGAAATTCCGGTCGCGAGCATTGCCTCGAGCGGTGCTGTCGCATTCGAGGCCGGCGGCGATCCAGGCGCATTCACGGTGACACGCAGCGGTGCGAGGGCCGGAGCACTGACGGTGTTCTACACGATCAGCGGCACGGCCAGCAACGGCACGGATTACACCGCGATCTCGGGTTCGGTGGTGATCCCGGACGGTCAGACCTCTGCCACCATCACGATCGCCCCCGTCGATGACAGCCTCATCGAGGGCAGTGAGACCGTGACGCTGACCCTGGCCGCCGGGGCGGGTTACGCAATCGGCGCGCAAAGCAGTTATACGGTGACCATCGCCGACAACGACTCCGACGTGCCCCTATCGTCCATTGAGAGTTGGCGCCAACTGTACTTCGGTGCACCCGACAACACCGGCGATGGGGCGGATCTCAACGACTTCGACCAGGACGGCATCCAGAACCTGTTGGAATTCGCCTTCGGCCTGGATCCGAAACAGAACAGCACCGGACAAATCCCCACGCCGCAAGAGACCGGCGGCAACTTCGTATTAGCCTTCACCCAACCAGCCGATGTCGCCGGCATAACCTATGGCGCGGAATGGAGCGAAACGCTGGCACCCGGAAGTTGGACCGACGTACCCGACACCGGCAATACCGCGGCATCCCCACCAGAGCACATCTTCAGCGTGCCCGTCGGCACCAAGACAAACCTCTTCATGCGGCTGAAAGTGACCAATCCGGTTTCCTTAAGCCCATAAACGGATTTTTAGACAGGAGGGCAGGATGGAGATGATTGACAGGAAAGGCTTTGGCTTTTGTTTGATATCGCACAAATCATTTCAAACCCATCGCATCATAAACAGATCATCCTCTGTGTTCTCTGTGCGCTCT
>Ga0164293_10004215_pt1 | contig 12299 bp, 8 predicted proteins | sample GEODES118metaG_FD_111487 | JGI IMG/M metagenome (GOLD analysis project Ga0164293, IMG submission 111487) | Eutrophic lake water microbial communities from Lake Mendota, Wisconsin, USA - GEODES118 metaG | ecosystem: Environmental > Aquatic > Freshwater > Lake | place: USA: Lake Mendota, Wisconsin... | reverse complement strand
GCGGGGGGGATGTAGTGTCTGTTGTCGCGGAAAGCGTAGACTTTGGCCATGCGGACGAGGGAGATGGCGCCGCGGGTGCCGGCGCCGAGGGAGATGGCGCCGTGGGTGCGGGTGGCGCGGGTGAGGGCGACGGCGTATTGGACCACGGACTCTACGGCATCGACTGCGGCGGTGGCGGCCTGGGCGTCGAGGATGTCCTGGGGGGTGCAGACTTGGGTGACGTGGTCCGGGGAGAGGCCGCGGGCGGCGGCTTCGGAGCAGACGGCGCGGACGATGGAGGCTTCCTGGGTGGCGTCGGGGTAGTCGATGAGGATCTTCAAGAGGAAGCGGTCGAGCTGGGCTTCGGGGAGGGGATAGGTGCCTTCTTGTTCGATGGGGTTTTGAGTGGCGAAGGTCATGAAGGGGGGAGCGAGGGTGTGGGTCTCGCCATCAATGGTGACGCGGCCTTCCTGCATGACTTCGAGGAGGGCGGACTGGGTTTTGGCGGGGGCGCGGTTGATTTCGTCGGCGAGGAGGAGCTGGGTGAAGACGGGGCCCTGGCGGACGCGGAACTGCTGGGCGGCGAGGTCGAAGAGGGTGTGGCCGGTGACGTCTGAGGGCATGAGGTCGGGGGTGAACTGGATGCGGCGAAAGGCGCCGCCGAAGGTGCGGGCGAGGGCGAGGACGAGGTGGGTTTTGCCGAGGCCAGGTTTGCCTTCGAGGAGGACGTGGCCGCCGGCGAGGAGGGCGGCGAGGACTTGATGGATGACTTCTTCCTGGCCGATGAAGACCTGGGAGATGGCGCTATGGATTGCGGAAAGCGGATTGCGGATTGCGGATTGCGGATTGGGGATTTCGTATTGAGGAGGAGGTTCGGGGAAGAGGGGTGCGGGGGGAGCCCAGGGGGTGGGTTCGGGTGTGGGGGTGGAGGTGGGGAGGTCGGGGGGGAGGTTCATGAGAGGGATAGGCGGAGGGTTTGGAGGTCTTGGAGGATACGGATGATTTGGGAGGAGGGAAGGGATTGAGGATCGGCGAGGGCGAATTGGACGCGGTCGAGGGAGAGGTTCGAGCGGGAGGCGAGGAGGGTGTGTTGGTCGGTGGGGTTGGTGAGGTGCGGGTGGGTGTCGCGGAGGCGTTGGTTGAGGGCGGATTGGGCAGCGGCGATGAGGTGGTCCTGGCGGCGGATGCTGAGGAAGAAGCTGCCGAGGGTGGTGAGGTGATCGGAGAAGCGTTTGGTGGTGTGGAGGGCGATGGTGCGGACCGGACCGAAGCGGGGAAGGCTCATCCAGAGCCAGAGGGCGATGGCGACGGCGAGAGCGACGAGGGGTCGCCAAGCGCGCTGCCAGAGGAGCTCCCAGAAGCTGCCTTCGAGACCGACGACGAAGAGGACGTCGAGGGGGCCGGGGCCGGCGAGGGTGTCGAGGAGGAGGCCGTGGTCGTGGTCGGAGAGGTAGCGGCTGCGGAGGGGGTGGGCGTGGGTGATGAGGGTGACGCGACCATTGCCGTGGCGGAGGCTGAGGATGTGGGCGGCGTCGGGTTTGCCGGCGATGAAGTCGCCATTGCGGAGTTTGCGTTCGGTTTTGAAGGTGACGTAGTCGGGGAGTTCGACGGTGATGTCGCGTTTGCGCCAGCGGAGTTGGGTGGTGGTGAGGCTGACGTCTTCGGGTTTTTCGATGTCTTCTTTGGAGTCGGTTTTGGGTTTGTCGTCTTTGGATTTCTTTTTGTCGGGTTTGAGGATGTCGCCGAGGGCTTTGTCGATTTCCTCGGGGGTGCGGCGGTCTTTGGCGGTGACGTGGAGGGCTTCGAGGATGGGGTCGGGGCGTTCGTCGTTGCCGAAGTAGCCGTAGCTGGAGAGGGCGGAGAAGAGTGACCAGTCGTTGTAGGGTCCGGCGCCGGCGAGGGTGTAAACGAGGTGGCCGCCGTTGGTGACCCATTGCAGGAGCGGGAGGGCGCGGCCGGTGGGCATGCCGTTTTCGGCGGAGGTGAAGATGAGGCCGGAGGTGGGTTCGGGGAGGTCGGCGAGGGTGGGTTTGCGATCGGGGTAGTGGCCGCGATGTTCGAGGAAGCGGGAGGCTGCGAGGAAGGGGTCGATGCGGGCAGGGCCCTTGAAGCCGGTTTCGCGGGTGACGTCCTCCCAGCGGCCGTCGCAGGCGGGGAGCAGGAGGAGGAAAGGGAGAAGGAGGAGGGGGGTTGTGCGGGGAGGGGAGAGGGGGGCGGATTTGGAGAAGGGCCAGGAGGCGCAGAGGGAATCGAAATCGGGGGAGGAAGGTGGCTGGCCGGCGTAGGCGGTGCGGGTCCAGAGGAGGGTGAGTTGGCTGAAGTAGGGAGCGAGGGCGGAGGTGGAGGAGGCGATGACGTGGTCGAGGCAATCGGCTTCGGTATCGCTGGAGGCGATGGGGAGGCGGTGCTGGGTGACGAGGGAGGCGAGGGCACCGCGATAGAGCAGGCTGAGGGCTTCTTTTGGATCGCCTTTTGACCATGCGGTGCGGGCGGCGGCGATGAGATCTGAGGGGAGGCTTTCGGGGGTGATTTCCATGCCGAGGATGAAGCGCGGGGGCGGGGTGGACTTGGCTCGGGCGGAGAGGACGGGAGGGCGCATGCGGGAGGCGGCGCGGACGAGGACGATGACCAAGAAGACGAGGGCCGCGACGAGGAGGAGGTAGCCGATGGCCATCATGATGAGGCCGACAATGCCGGTGGCGACCGTGTTTTCGGTGTCCTTGTTGGGGATCCAGAGGCGGTCGGTTTTGGAGTGGATTTTGAAGTCGGGTTCTTTGAGGACGGATTGGGCGAGTTCGTTGGGGTCCTCGGGAGTGACGGTGGAAGTGTTAGCAGCGGGGGGAGAATCGGACTGGGCTGAGGCGGGTGCGAGGGGAAGGAGGCAGAAGAGAAAGAGGGCGGTGAGGGCAGCGGTTTGGGTGAGGCGGGAGGCGGTGCGGCGGAAGGCGAGTTCGATGTCCCAGCCTTCGAGTTTGGTGCGGCAGTTGAGGTAGAGGCCGAAGCCGGCGCCGACGTAGAAGGGTTCGACGATGGTGATGGTGACGAGGTACCAGAAATTGGTCCACCAGTAGTAGGCGTCGGTGATGGTGAAGGTGGAATTGGCGTCGGCGTCGAAGAGGTCGGTCATTTCGGGGAGACCGGAATCGGGAGCGAGGATGGACGTGAGGGCGAGGAGGCCGAAGAAGGTGGCGAGTTCGAGTTTGACGAAGACCCAGGTGAGGCTGGTGCCGGAAGAGCCGCCCTCACGAGCGAGGCCTTTGACACGGGAGCGGAGGTTTTTGCCACGCTGGCCTTCGAGGAGCCAGACGGGGAGGACGAAGCTGCGGCCGGGGCTGAGGCGACGCCAGAGGAGGGTGGGGAAAAAGAAGCGGGACCAGAGGCGGGGCCATTCTTTCCAGGTGTCGCGGAAGCCGGGGCGGGCGCCGAAGGTGGCGCGGCTGATGAAGTGGAGGGGGACGCGGTCGTAGAGGGGTTTGAGCCACCAGACGATGCCGGAGAAGATGAGGGGGTGATCTTTGAGAGCGATGGCGAGGACGATCCAGAGGGGGAGGACGGTGGCTGCCCAGAGACCGAGGATGCGGGGGAAGTCGCGGCGGACGAGGGTGCAGCCGAGGTCGGCGGCTTCCCAAGAGAGGCGTGGGCGCAAGGCGACCGTGAGGTCTTCAAGTCGCATGGGACCTCCTTCCGCAGAATCCGAGGTAGGCGATGGTGAGGGACCAGACGATGGCGCCGAAGGTGTATTTGATCCAGGGAGCCATGGGGTTGGCGGACCAGAAGCCCTCAATGACGGCGGCGATGGAGGTCAAGATGCAGGCGCCGAGAATAAGGAGAAGAGCGCGGCGACCGCCGAGGACAAGAGAGGTGCGGCGGTCGTGGGGGCCGGGGTGGATGAGGGAGAGGCCGAGGCGCATGCCGGCCATGCCGGAGATGACGACGCCCATGAGTTCGGGAGCGGAGTGACCGGCGACGAAGGAGTAGAAGGTATGGGGATTGCAGGCGTGGTGGACGTAGCCGGTGGCGGCCCCGATGTGGGCGCCATTGAAGAGAACGATGAAGAGGGTGCCGATGCCGGCGAGGAGGCCGCCAGCGAAGGTGCGGAGGTCGATGCCGACGTTGTTGTAGATGTAGAAGGCGAACATCATGAAATTGGAACCAAATTCTTCGCGCATGTAGTCCTGCGGAGAGGTGTGGCTGCCGTACATGCTTTCCATGCTGACCATGCCTTCGGGGCCGAGGAGGCGCATGGCCCATTCGGGATCATTAGGAGTCCAGATGGCGAAGAAGAGGAAGGGGGCCCAGAAAAGGAGGGTGTTGAACCAGAAGAGTTTTTTTTCCTGGCGAACGGTTTGGGGGAACTCGCGGAGAATGAGATGAGCGAGGCGTTCCCAGCCGCCGGAGAGACGGCGTTCGAGGGTGCGATAGCCGGCGATGGCGAGTCGGTTGAGGCGGTCGATGATGGCGGAGTCGTAGAGGCGATGCTGGGCGATGCTGAGGTCGTGGCAGATTTGGCGGAAGAGGGTGGGGAGACGCTCGATGTCCTCGTGAGGTTGTTTGGTTTCGACGGCGTCGATGACCTCCTCCAGCCGCTGCCAGCGGTGGTTGTTTTCGTCTTCGAATTGGTGGGAGGTCACGGGATTGCGGATTGCGGAATTCGGATTGTGGAAGGAGCAGGGAAGAGGGCGAGTTGGCGGGTTAGGATTTTTTGGAGGGGTGGCCTTGGCGGAGGTAGAGGCCGATGGCGCAGAGGCGGCGGAGGCCTTCGGGGCCGGTGGCGCCGGTGAGGGGGGAGAGGAGGTTGGCGAGTTCGATGCGGCGGTCGTCGGACCAGAGGGGGGCGCGTTCGATGAACTGGAGGATGGCGGCTTGTTCGGGGCGGCTGAGGGGATGCGGGGAAGGTTGCGGGGTGGCGTTGATTTGGACGCGGAGCGGGTTGGCGGGTTTGGGGTCGGCGTAGACGACGACGGTGTCGGCGACGAGATCGCCGAGGCGTTGGAAGCGTTGATTGCAGAGGGTGGAGAGGAAGCCGAAAAGGTAGAAGGCAGGCATGAAGTCGATGAAGCGCAGGAGGTTGCGGATCAGGGATTGGGGGAGGCGGACGGGGCCGCCATTGACGCTGGCGACTTTGATGCCCATGAAGCGCTGGCCGGGGGTGGCGCCGTGGCGGGTCATTTCGAAGAAGACGTTGTAGAACCAGTTGAAGAAGAACATGAACAGGAGGAGGACGCCCTCCCAGACATTTTCCATGCCGAAGACGCCGAGCATGCCCATGACGATGGCGGCGGCGATGTAGCAGGCGATGGCGATGCAGGCGTCGATGGTCCAGGCGAGGGAGCGGATGGCGGGGCCGGCAACGCGAAGCTGGATTTCGACTCCGTCCGCCAGTTCGACGGTTTGAAGAGTGTCAGCGAGAGCGTTTGGGGATGTCATGCGCAGGCGTCATGATGCCTGTCCGATTGGCTTTGACAATGCGCAAGTTTTCTCTGTAAGGTTTGATCACTATGGAACCTAATCCCTACAACGTGCCGAGTGCGAATCCGTTTGGGCAATCGACTTTGGGAGGAGGCGAGGCGATCACTGAGGGGGTGCTGAAGCACCTGAAGGGGACGAAGGGTTGGGTGAAGCTGATGGCGATCCTGATGTTTATGGCCGGTGGTTTGCTGGTGATGGGGGGGCTCGCGGTTTTGGCGCTGGGCTTGTTTGGAAGCAGTGTGATTGCGGCGATGGGGGAGCAGGGGAGCGCGTTGGCGAGTATCGGGGGAGCGGTGGGGGCGACGGTGTTTGGCGGGATTTATGCGGCCATGGGGGCGATCTATTTTGTGCCGGGTTTTAAGCTGTGGAACTATGCGTCTGCGATTGAGGATTTGCTGAAGGATCGGGCGGTGGCGACGCTGGAGAAGGCGCTGGATTATCAGCGGTCGTTCTGGAAGTTTGTGGGCGTTTGCGCGGTGGTGATGATCAGCCTGTATGTGTTGATCTTTGTTGGGGCGATCGTTGTGGCGGGGATCGCGGGGGCGGCGGCGGCGAGTGGTGCGGGTGGGATTGGGCAGTGAGGGGATTGCGGATTGCGGACTGCGGACTGCGGAGGGCTGAGGGTTAGCGGGAGAGGAGGTCTTGGCCTCGGTAGTGGACGTGGGTGACTTGGCCTTGGAGGGTTTTGTTGAGGAAGGGGGTGTTTTTGCTCTTCGACTTCATGAACTCGGGCGTGAAGGTGGTGGAGCGGGTGGGGTCGAAGAGGATGAACTCGGCGAGGTTGCCTTCTTTGATTTCGGTATCGGCGAGTTTGATGAGGCGGCGGGGTTCGTTGGCGTAGCGTTTGACGAGGAGGTCCCAGCCGAAGGCGCCTTTGGCGATGTAGTGATGGAAGAGGGATGGGAGAGCGGTTTCGAGGCCGGTGATGCCGAAGGGTGCGCTTGCGAAGTCCTGGTTTTTTTCGAACTCGGTGTGGGGGGCGTGGTCAGTGGCGATGACGTCGAAGATGCCATCGATGAGGCCCTGCAAGAGCGCGGCGTTGTCGGCCGCGGTGCGCAGGGGGGGATTCATTTTGTAGTGGGTGTCGTAGTTGCCGATGTGCTCGTGATTGAAGATGAGGTGGTGGGGGGCGACCTCGCAGGTGACGCGGATGCCTCGGTCTTTGGCGCGGCGGATGGTGTTCATGCCAAGGGCGGTGGAGACGTGCTGGATGTGGAGGTGGACGCCGATGTATTCGGCGAGGCGGATGTCACGGGCGATGCAGATTTCCTCGCTGATGGAGGGGATGCCCTGGAGGCCGAGGCTGTAGGAGACGCTGCCTTCATGCATGCTGCCTTTGCCGGAGAGTTCTTTGACTTCGCAATGGCTGGCGAGGGCGAGGTCGAACTGTTTGGCGTACTCCATGGCGCGGCGGAGGACCTGGGGGTTGCTGACAGAGTCGCCATCATCGGTGAGGTAGACGACGCCACGGCCTTTCATGCCGGCGATGCCAGCGAGTTCTTCGCCTTTGCGACCTTTGGTGATGGCGCCGGTGGTGAAGACGGAGGGCCAGATGCGGGATTTTTCGCGGGCGATGTCGAGGACGTTTTGGACGGCGGCGGCGCTGTCGATGGCGGGGTTGGTATTGGGCTGGAGGACCATGCCGGTGATGCCGCCGTTGATGGCGGCCTCGGAGCAGCTGAGGATGGTTTCTTTGTCTTCGCGGCCGGGTTCGCGAGCGTGGACGTGGACGTCGAAGAGGGAGGGGAGGAGGATTTGTCCGGCGCAGTCGATGATGGTGGCGTCCGACACGGCAGTGATGGAATCGGCGACGCCTGTGATGCGGTCACCTTCGACGAGGACATCGGCGCGGCGGGGTTCGCGGTGGTATTCGGAGGCGATGAGGGCGGCGCGGTAGAGGCGTTTCATGAATGGGGACGATGGTGGGCGGTTTGGGAGGGGAAATCAAGGGGGTGTGACTCGGGTGTGTTTAAAAACTCCAAATGCCCCTGCTGCGGTGGAAGAGGATGACTGGCTTAACTTCGAGGGTTTGTCGTGATAAACAAAACGGAGAGCCTGTGAGGGCTCTCCGTTGAGATGTTTGGATTGAGATGGAGGAGGGGAGGGATCAGGCGTCGCTCTTTTTCTCGGGAGCGGGGGCGGGTTTTTCGCCTTCGCCTTCGAGTGGGGGGCGGGGTTTGCCGGTGCCTTCGCCGCCTTGTTGAGGGGGGCGACGGAAGCCGCCTTCAGCGCCACCGCCGGGAGGGCGGCCTGCGCCGGGGGAACCGCCAGGGCCTTCGCCGCGACCCATGCCGCCGCGGCCCATCATTTCGCGCATTTTGGCCATGCCTTGGGTGAATTCTTCACGGGAGAGTTGGCCGTTGCCGTCCTGGTCCATGCGACCGAAGGCTTGTTCCATGAAAGCGCCGGCGCCTTCAGGGCGGGGGCCGCCTTCTGGACGGGGGCCACCTTCGGGGCGGTCGCCATCAGGGCGGGGTCCGCCTTCGGGGCGGCGCATGCCTTCGCCTTGGGGGCGGTCGCCGTCTGGACGAGGGCCACCTTCGGGGCGATCACCGCCTTCGGGTGGGCGACGGAAGCCGCTGTCACCTTCGGGGCGACGCATGCCCTCGGGGCCGCCGCGAGCGCCGGCGGCACGCATGCGTTCGGCGATTTGGGAGGCTTCGGCTTCGTCGACGTAGCCGTCGCTATTGCCGTCGATGCGGGCGAAGGCTTCTTCCATTTCGGCGGCGCGGGCTTTGATGAATTCGTCTTTGCTGACTTTGCCATCGCCGTCGGTGTCGGAGCGTTTGAGCATGTCGGCGGGGTTGCGGCCTTCGGGTCCGCCGGGGCCGCCCGGGGGGCGTGGGCGGTCGCCGTCCTGGCTGAAACTGGTGGTGGCGATGAGGGCTCCGAGGAGGAGGGTGGATTTGATTTTCATGATGCTGAGTTGGTTTGGAGGTTGGGTCTGGGATCACCTGCTTGAGGGGCCAGTCCTTGTGACGTGGGGTGTAACCTGGGGTGTGGCGAATGGTTGCGCAGGGGATGAAAAAATGCTGGTTAGGGTTCGCATTCTGGCGAATGCGCCTACGTGGCTGAATGGTTGCTGTGGAGGGTGATTTGGCTGGGGGGGAACGCATTCTGGCGAATGCGCCTACGAGGGTGAAGGTTGCGTTGGGGGCTGGGCTGGCTTTGATGGGGGATGGCGAGAGAGTACCAACTGCACCGGACGACGGATCGGCTGACGCGCATTGATTATGCGAAGGAGCTGAATGCGCAGCAGCATGCGGCGGTGACGAGTCCGCCGGGGCAGGCGCTGGTGATTGCGGGGGCGGGATCGGGGAAGACGCGGACGTTGACATATCGGGTGGCTTACCTTTTGGACAATGGGATTCAGCCGGACAACATTTTGCTGCTGACGTTCACGAACAAGGCGGCGCGGGAGATGCTGGAGCGGGTGCAGGCGCTGGTGCCGGTGGAGACTAGGCAATTGTGGGGGGGGACGTTTCACTCGATTGGGAATCGGTTGTTGAGGCATCACGCGGAACTGGTGGGTTTTCGGAAGGGGTTTTCGATCATGGATCGGGAAGATCAGAAGGGATTGATGGATGCGGTGGTGGGGTCGAGCGGGATCGATGTGACGAGTTTTCGGATGCCGAAGGCGGAGGTGCTGGCGGAGATTTTTTCGCTGGCGGAAAACACGCTGTGCGATGTGAATGAGGTGCTGGCGGCGAGGTTTCCTTACTTCGACAAGGTGGCGGGGCAGATTCAGCATTTGCGGGAGCTGTATGAGGCGAAGAAGAAGGAGACGAACAGCATGGACTTCGATGATTTGCTGTCGAAGACGGTGCAGCTGCTGAGGGAGAATGAGGAGGTGCGGGTGAGGTTTCAGAGGCAGTTTCAGTTTGTGCTGGTGGATGAGTTTCAGGACACGAATTTGCTGCAATGCGAGCTGGTGGATCTGCTGGCGGGTCCGGGTGGGAACTTGATGGTGGTGGGGGATGATGCGCAGAGCATTTATTCGTGGCGGGGTGCGGATGTGGGGCACATTTTGAATTTTCAGGATCGGTATCCGAAGGCGGTGGTGCACAAGATTGAGGTGAATTACCGGTCGGTGCCGGAGGTGTTGGATTTGGCGAATGCAGTGATCGCGGAGAACCGAGGGCAGATCCGGAAGGAGCTGAGGGCGGATCGTGAAGGAGGGAAGATGCTGCCGGCGCTGGTGGTGCTGGACAATCCGCAGGCGCAGGCGTCGTTTGTGGGGCAGCGGATTTTGGAACTGCTGGATGAGGGGATGGAGTTGAATGAGATCGCGGTGATTTATCGGGCGCATTATCACTCGCTGGACATTCAGATGGAGCTGACGAATCGGGGGATTCCGTTTCAGATCACGAGCGGGCTGCGATTTTTCGAGCAGGCGCATGTGAAGGATGTGGCGGCGTTCATGAAGTTTGTGGCGAACCGACAGGATGAGGTGAGTTTTTTGAGGTTGGTGCGGTTGGTGCCGGGGGTGGGGACGGCGAGTGCGATGAAGATGTGGAATGAGTGGCTGAAGAGTCCGGCGTCGGGGGCGGATCTGGGGAAGGAGGCGCTGCATGCGGCGCTGCATGGGATGAAGGTGCCGAAGAAGGCGGCGCAGGTGTGGGAGCAGTTTGCGTGGACGCTGGAGGAACTGGTGGACGAGGCGGGGAAGCTGGCGTTGCCGGCGTTGATGATCCGAAGTGTGGTGGACGGGGTGTATGAGGAGTACATGAAGACGAAGTTTCAGAACTTCGAGCAGCGGATGCAGGATCTGGAGAGTTTGAGTTCGTTCAGTGAGCGGTTCCAGGATGTGACGGAGCTTTTGAGTCAACTGGCGCTGCTGTCGGGGGTGGATACGGACAACAAGCCGGGGGATGAGCAGGTGGACAAGGAGGCGGTCACACTGACGACGGCGCACCAGGCGAAGGGGCTGGAGTGGAAGGTGGTGTTTGCGGTGTGGCTGGCGGAGGGGATGTTTCCGCACAGTCGGGCGGTGGAGGAGGGCGGGGAAGAGGAGGAGCGGCGGTTGTTTTATGTGACGGTGACGCGGGCGAAGGATGAGTTGTATTTGAGTTACCCGCTGATTTGGCATCAGGCGCGGGATGGGGATGTTTTGCAGAGGCCGTCGCGGTTTGTGGCGGATTTGTCGGGGGAGTTGTATGAGGCTTGGAATGTGAGGTCGAGTTGGTGAGGGGGAGTGGATTGCGGATTTGGGATTTCGGATTGCGGATTTCGGATTGCGGATTTGGGAGGCGAGGACGAGGACGAGGACGAGGAGGAGTAGGAGGAGGGGGGGGAGGGGGAGGACGAGGGATTAGGTGGTGACAGGGGGTGGGGGGTTTGGTAGAGGGAGGGGATGTTGACGCGGCGGAATTTGATTTTGGGATTGCTGGTGGCTTTGGTGCTTTGGCTGGGGTGGACGGCGGTGGGGGTGTTTGGGCGGTCGTTTGAGGAGCAGGTTTTGGATGCGCAGGAGAAGTTGATTCGGGCGGTGGAGCGGCGGGATTGGGATGGGGTGAAGGGGATGCTGACGATGGATTACATGGATGAGGCGGGGCACGATCGGGAGTCGGCGGTGGAGGATGGACGGCAGGCGCTGGCGCACTTTTTTTCGCTGACGATCACGCATGAGGTGACGAAGGTGCAGGCGGTGAAGGATGTGGGGATGGTGCACTGCCGGATCAAGCTGGAGGGAAAGGGCGCGGGGTATAGCGAGGTGGTGATGAGCACGGTGAACGGGATGCGGGAGCCGTGGGTGTTTCACTGGCACAAGAAGGGGCGGTGGCCTTGGGATTGGAAGGCGGTGCAGGTGCACCATGATGAGTTGGCGGGGCGGGTGAGGGGATTTGAGCGGTGAGGGGGATGGCTTCCGGTGGGTGAATGCAACCCGTCACTTGTCGCTTGACGGACTCGGAATTGTTAGGCGTATGTACGCCATGAGTTCATCGGCCTTTGATCGGTATTATTGGGACGCCAATAACTGGAAGCTGGGGTTCATTTACTTTTGCAGGGCGGATCAGCGGATTCTGGTTCCGAAGCGCCTGCGAGGCCTTGGATGGACTCTCAACTTTGCTCGTCCTTTGGCTTTGCCCTTCTTGGGGTTTCTTCTCGCGGTTGTGGCGGGTGTGATGGAGTTGTTGAATTCCTTTGGTGGTAGTGGGGACTTGCGGTTTGCGATCAAGCTCCTTTTGGCTCTGGGTCTGATTGCGGTGTGTTACCGACTTTCGATTCCGAGAGCTGATTCCGAAGGAACGGATCACCAAGGCAGAGGCGAGTCGTAATGCGTATGGGGGTCGCCGTTTCATGGGTGAACAAGGCGGGATTTGATGAGGTGGCGTGAGGTTAGGGGAGGCATTCTGATGAATGCTGCTACTGGGGATGGGTGACCGGGGAGAGCGAAAAGGGGTTGCTCTCGGCAGCGGGCTGCCTGAACGGGAAAGCGGCAGCGGGCTGCGCGCAGTCCAAGGAGGGCATTCTGACGAATGCTGCTACGGGTGAACAAGGCGGGACCAGGTGGCGGGGAGGCGGGATTCGATGAGGTGGCGTGAGGTGGGGGGGAGTTTTTCGGGGGTCATGGGGATGTTGAGGGTGTCTTGGCGGTCGAGGTGGCCGGATTGGCGGCGGTATTTGTAGGCGTGGTCGAGGGCGCCGGTTTCGGTGAGTTGGATGCCGGGGAATTGGGGGTTCGGGACGGAGAGGAAGAAGAGATCTTTTTCGGTGACGAAGGGGGTGCCGGGTTTGTGACGGAGGCGGGCGGAGGCGAGGGAGCGGAAGATTTCTTGGGCGGTCCACTCGGGGGGGTTCACGGAGGTGAGGGCGGGGGCGATGTGAGGGGTGTAGGCGGGGTCCTTTCG
>Ga0164293_10004213_pt1 | contig 12299 bp, 10 predicted proteins | sample GEODES118metaG_FD_111487 | JGI IMG/M metagenome (GOLD analysis project Ga0164293, IMG submission 111487) | Eutrophic lake water microbial communities from Lake Mendota, Wisconsin, USA - GEODES118 metaG | ecosystem: Environmental > Aquatic > Freshwater > Lake | place: USA: Lake Mendota... | reverse complement strand
TGTCGCAGTGCGCTTGGCAAGGCTTTTTGATTTTCAGAGATCGGGCGCGGCCCAATGCGCCGCACCCAATGGTTTACGATGCCGCCACTTTACGCGCACGACGTGGTTCGGCGAGTGGATACGATCAACACGCCCATTCAATTTGTCTCCGACAGCGTGCTCTTTTTGCAGAGTGCATTTGAAGACCTCATGCCTGTGTTGACGCGCGTGCCTCGCGTATCGTCGGTGTTGCGTGAAAGCGGCGCTGGCGAGGCCGCTGGCGACCTCGAGCGAGCCTGGGAAACGGCCGACGCGGAGTTCGTGCTTGAGCAAGTGCCCTCGGCGGTGGCGCGTTCGCTTGAAGGGCTCGAACGCGTCGCGGCCATCGTCCGCGCGATGAAGGCGTTTGCGCATCCTGGAAGCGAAAGCCGAGCCCCGGCCGATATCAATGAGGCCCTGGCGACGACGATTGCGGTGTGTCGCAACGAATACAAATACGTCGCGGACCTGGTGACCGATTTTGGCGACTTGCCCCAAGTTTACTGCCACATCGGCGAGCTCAATCAGGTTTTTCTCAATATGCTCGTCAACGCGAGCCACGCCATCGCGGACCGCGTCGAAGGAACGCAAGAGCGTGGCACGATCACGGTGCATACACGGTTCATCGCCGACAAGAACGAAGCCGTGATTCGTATCTCCGACACCGGCACGGGCATTCCGTCCGAATTATCGGAGAAGATTTTCGATCCGTTCTTCACCACGAAGCCTGTTGGCAAAGGAACCGGCCAAGGCCTCACGCTGGCGCGGTCGATCATCGTGAAACACGGCGGGACGTTGACGTTCGAAACCGCAATGGGCCAGGGAACCACGTTTGAGATCCGATTATCTTCGCTGTTTAACGAAGACGAAGCCGTTGCCGGATAGGCGTTTCCACGCCTTGCGTCGCTCGGGCAAAACGCATGGTTCCCTCGAAACGAAGGCTCGAATCCGTGACGCTGGCATCGCGGGCAACCAAAACGGGGTATCGCTCCCGACGGTGTGTTCCCCGGACGGGAGCGCTACCCTGTTTTGGTGCGAGCGACCGAATCAGCTAGTGTCAAAAACGCATCATCAGTTCTCGAACGGCGCCGCTCTTGGCGTTATCACCTTTGCATTCGTACTTGATTCGCCACTCCGTCTTGTCCGTGGTCGACGACCTCGAGTTGAGCGAGGGCTGACCGAAAAGCGAACGACCGCTTGTCGTCGACGCCGTTGATTCGGAGCCGATGACCGCTTCGCCTTCCTCGAGGATGTCGAAACCGCTCGGGCACTGGGCGGACATGTAATCGTTGGCTTTCACTCGAGCTTTTTCCGGAAGACCTTCGAGAGCGATTTCGCCTCCTGCTTTGGTCCTTCTCACGACACGAATCGCGCCGCAGCCTGTAAGGTTAGCCACGGCAGTAAGTGTCGCGATAACAACGAGTAGCGATAGTGCTTGTCGGGACATGGGATCTCCTTCGTAAGGGGTCAGCGTCGCCCACAAGTGTTCCGCTCTCCGCTCGGCGCGCGCAGCACGACCGCGGTAGAGGCGGATGCGAAGCCCCCAGCATGCGACAAACGACCTCATAAGGGGGTACACGGTTTTTTCTTTTTTCGTCAATATCTGAGCGCTGCCATGAGTGGCGAAGGCTGACCTTGATGCGTTCGTTCGCTTCGCTTTGCGCGTCTCGTCGGAAAAGGCCGCACCCTTCGTTTTCAAAATCGCGTTCTGCAACGCGACAACGCGAACGGACGCGGTCTGTCGCAAAAACGCCGTATCGAGCTGCGACCGTTGCTCGACCGACGCGAAAGCGTCTATCTCAGCGCCAAGCGCCAAGCGCCAAGCGCCAAGCGCTAAGCACTTAGCACTCACCACGCAGCATCCGACTGCTGCAGACTTTCCACCTACGCGACCTTGACCTCGACGTGTTTCCCTCACTCGGTCGCCGCGCAATGTCTAGCTACAGCGGACATTTGCCGTGTCGGCAAAACCAGACGGTGCGGAATGTTCGTGACAGCGGTTGCTGTGCGCCTTGACTTGGGGTTGAGACCTCGGCTCATTTCTGCCGCATGATTCGCCTGGCTTTTTCTGCCGTGCTTGCGCTGGGGGCTGCGTTCACGTCGTGCGGAGGTGTGGCCGCGGGGCCGCGCGCGCCGCGTCGCGAAGAGGCAGCGAGCGCGAACGCGAACGCCGAAAGCGGCGAAAAAAATCGAAGTGTCGTCGACGCTGGAGCGACAGGCCTCGCGGTGTATCGCCTGCCTCTGCGAAGTGGGCTGAAGGCCTTCACGGGCTGCCCGGACTGCTATGCCGATGGTTATGTGCCGCCCGAGGGATACATGCAGCCGAACGGCTCGATTGTGGCGGTGCCAGAGGGACCAGGTCGCGTCGAGCTTTGGGACGTGGTCGCTGGCGTGTCGCGGGGGGCACTGGTGCTGCCGGAGTTTGCGCGTTACGAACGCGTTGCGTGGAGCGAAGAGGGGGCACGCCTTTGCGTTGTCCGCGGTTCGGAATGCGTTCTGTTCGAGGTTGCGAACGATGAGCCCGCGGGAAGACCAAGCCGGACCATTCACGTTGAAGGCAAGCTGTTGTTTCCGGCGGCGGGTGTCGTGGGGGTGTCGGCCACGCGCGGGCGGCTGTACGACCTAAGGAGCGGCGCCGTTCAGCGCGAGTTTGCCGTTCCCAGCAACGAGTGCGTCGCGCGCGGTTCGCTATTGGTGTGTCGCGAAGGCGATACACGCGGCGTGCACGTGATCGATCTCGCGACCGGAGCGCGTGCCGGGTCGATAAGCATAAGTGGGACGAGCCTGACACGCGCGACACGCGCGAACCGACGATTGCCTGTGAGCGTGGCGATCGACCCCCTGCGCAGGCGCGTTGCAGCGGTTAGCGACGGCGAGCTATGGATGTGGGATGCGGACAGCAAAAACGCGCTGTCGCGCCGGGTCGCGACGTTGACGTCGGTGTCGGAGCTCCACGTCAAACCCGGGCAGCGGCTCGCGCTGACGTTCTCGCGTGATGGTTTAACCCTGGGGCTGAGCGTCGAGCCCGACGATCGGGCCGCTAGCCCCGTTGGCAACGAAGGGGCGTGCCCATCGTTGGAAAAGCCGCTTGACCCAATCAAGCATGGCACACCGGACTTCATCGCGTTCGTCGACGTAACTTCTGGCACCGTTCGACCCGAAGCGCGCGGTTTCGACGCCGTCGGGCGCTTTCGGTTTTGGTCAGGCTTTGATTCCGGCATCATCGATCGGTTCACGGGCGAGAGCTATTGCTTGCCGCGGGCGTTCGCACTCGGCGCGCCGATGGCGTTTTCCGACGATGAACGCACGCTCGTGACTGAGCGCGCGATCGTTGACCTGTCGAGCGGGTCGCTGATTGCGCGCGGCTCCAGCATTGGGCTCGTTGGGCCCAGCGCCGACGCGTCGGTTTCGGCTGGGACCGTTTCGGCTGGCGCAGGTGCAGGGGCAGGTGCAGGGGCAGGTATTGTGCGTCCCGCAGAGCCCACAGGCGACGCGCGTCTCGTGCGGCTAAGTCCTCCGAGTACGTTGCTCGTTGCGGCGACTCTTGAGCCGTCGCCGAAAGGCGATCGCGTGCTCGCGCTCGGCGTACGCGCTGGCGACCACGAAACCGATGCCCAACACAAGCGCGGGGGCGACAACACGGTTGGGGCGGCGCTCCTCGTTGCGCTGCCGATGACCGGTCCGTCGAGCATCCGACGCATCGATTTGCCGCCGTCGTCGGAGGCTGGCCGTGCAGTCGTGTTTTCCGCGGATGCACGAACTGCGGCCTTTGAGCTCCTGCCGTCAAAAAACCTCGCGATCGTCGAGACAGCTACGGGCGCCGTGCGCTGTACGACGGCCGCGGGGGTCCCAAAGAATGCCTCGTGGGCGCTATCGGCTGACGGCAGCGGGCTGTTGGGGCTGCACTGGGCAGGGCTTGATGTGTTCGACGCTCGTTCGTGTTCGCCGCGGTCGTCGTTGCGTGGGGACCGGGCGCCCTTCGTTGATCTCGCCAACAACGTGTACGGCTCGCTCGACCCGAGAACAGGGCCCATTGAGCTCTACGATGCGAACACGGGCGAGCGTCTTGCTGGCTGCACTCACGGTAGGGCGGCCATTGTTGACCGCTCCGGCCACGGAGGCGCAAACGGGCCACGGTTTTTGTGCGTCGACGGCGCGCGGCGATACCTTTGGGACCCTCGCGCCGCCCGCGAGCTCGGCAGTTTCAAGCACATGCCCCATGACGCGCTGGAGCTAGGAGCGGAACCCGGGCGACCTGCGCGGCTCGTGTTCGGACCTCGCCATGTCGTGTACTTCGGAGCTCGCGGGCTGCTGGCGTGGCCTATCGCGCCGGACGCAGCGCCCATCGTGCTCGATAAAGCCCCGTCGTCGCTTGCCATGGTCGAGGGCGACGCGATCGCGGCGGTGTGGTCCGAAAATGTGGGTTACGCGTCGATGCAGCGGATTCGGCGTATTCGCGTATGGGACGACGGTGGACGCAAGGAGCGCGCGTTCGAGCCGCTAGCCGCGCGTTCTATCATCGGCGCGAGTTTTTCACCCACGATGGCATCGTTGGACGACCTCGTGAGTCGCGCATGGCTACAAAACAGCAACCGAAACCCACGCATGAGTGCCGCGAGAGCGAAAGATGACACCGGGGCGGCGGGCCTTGCCCGTCGCGTCGCGTCGCGTTCCGGTGCACTTGAGGCCAGAGCTATGGGTGATCGCGTTGCGCTTGTGCGCTCTTCTGACGGCGCAACGGTTCTACTGGGCGCTATCGACCCTCGGGCCGAGGCCAGGCTCAGGCCGTCGGGCGAAAAAACGGCGTCAGGGGCCTCGTCTGTCGGCGCGTTTGCGGTGACCGAGGAGGGCGCGTTCGCAGGCGACGAACGTGTTTTTGGCCATCTTCGTCTCGTCTCGGTCGCCGGCGATGTGAAAAATGCGGCTGAATTGCGCGGGACGCATGAGGCGCCATCGCTCCTGAGTGACTTGCGTGAGGGGCGACCTTTGCCGCGCCCACGTCCGCTACGGTGACGGCACAGCCCTGCGCTCTTGATTTCGGGGCTGCACCTAGCTCACGCACGCTAATCTCGAAAAGCCATGCGTGCGGCTTTGATCACGATCCACTGATACGTGGACGGGATCAGGCGCTGCATGGCGTCGAGCACTTTGGCATCCGTGCCGACAAGCACGCGACGAGCGTTGCGCTGGACGCCGCGCACAATGATGTCTGCAGCCTCATCGGCTGTGAGGCGGAAGAGCTTTTCCGTCGCCTCGTGGCTCTTTTCGGTGAGCCGGAAGCCGAGGCTCGTGACGCTGCCGTTGATTCGGGCGGCGCGTGCGATGTTCGTTTTGATGCCGCCCGGGTGAACGCTCGTCGCGCTGACGGGCGACTTTGTCATGTCGAGTTCCATTCGGAGCGCTTCGGTGAACCCGCGCACCGCGAACTTGGTCGCGTTGTAGCTGCTCTGACCGGGGAAGGCGATGAGCCCAAAAAGGCTTGAAATGTTGACGACGTGGCCTTCGCCCGAGGCGCGCAAGTGCGGCAGAAAGGCTTTCGTACCGTGCACAACACCCCAGAAGTTGGTGTCGACGACCCACTCGGCGTCGCTGTACTCGGCGCCCTCGACCGAGGAACCGTAGGAAACCCCGGCATTATTGAAAATGAGGTTGCACTTGCCGTGGTCGGCGACGACGTCGTCGGCCCACGCGACCATCGCGTCGCGGTGGGTGACATCGACGTGCGTTGAAGTCACGTCGACGCCGTGCCTGCGCGCAAGCCTGGCTGTGTCGGCGAGGCCTTCAGCGTTCACGTCGCTGAGCGCGAGATGGCACTGGCGCTTTGCGAGGTTTAGGGCGAGCGCGCGGCCGATGCCCGACGCGGCGCCGGTAATCGCGGCGACCTTGTTCGTGAACGACTTCATGAAGGACTCGTGCTTGGAGTGGATTGGAAAGAGGGCGCTTTGCCTCGGTTTTTCGAAGCGGTGGCGGCGTCGATAGCGAAGAGGGCGCGGGTCGAACCCGCGATTTCGATGACCGCATCGCGACAGGCCGGACTTATGCCCACCATATTGAAAAAGCCGTGAATGAGCGATTCGAAGCGACGCGTTACCGTGATGGTCCCGCCGGCGCGCAGCGCGGCTGCATAGGCTTCGCCTTCGTCGCGCAGCGGGTCGAAGCCTGCGGTTGCTACCAGTGCGGGGGCGAGGCCCGCGTGCGAATGCGCGTGGAGCGGCCCGAGCCGCGGATCTTTGTCGTGGTTATTTTGTGGCCCGGAATATTGCTCGTGGAACCAGTCGACAGAGGCGCGCGTGAGGAAAAAACCTTCCGCAAAAAGGTCGAGTGACGCGTACGGCCGGGTGCGGTCGACCGCCGGGTACACGAGCATTTGGCATGCGGGCCCTTGGCCTCCGCCTTCGATAGCGAGTTGTGCGACAACGGCCGAAAGGTTTGCGCCCGCGCTGTCGCCACCGACCCCGACGCTCGCGGGATCAGCCCCCAGCGTGCCGGCGTGAGCTTGCGCCCAACGCAGCGCCGCGAGCGCATCGTCGACGGCGGCGGGGAACGGGTGCTCAGGAGCGAGCCGATAGTTGACGGCAAGCACGTGCATGCCGCCGTGGCGACACAGCACGCGGCACGGCGCGTCGTGGGTGTCGAGGTCGCCGAAGACGAAGCCACCGCCGTGGAAGAACACGAGCAGAGGTGCGCCGTCGCCTCGCTCGGGCGCGTAGTGGCGCGCGCGAAGCGTTCCGGCTGCTCCTTGAATGTCGAGATCGCGCACCGCTCCGACGCGCGTCGGGCGGCCGTAGATGAGCCTGGCGCCGTCGCTTTGCTCGCGTCGGAGCTGGTCTGGCGTGGTGGGCGACACCCGCGCGCGTCGACCGCTCGCGGCGAGGAGAAGCTGAAGCTCGGGTGCAAGCCTGTGGCCGTCAATTGTCACAGTTGGTCGCCCTGACAGCGCGATTTGCAGGCGTTCGGGCAGGGCGCACAGTGTCGACATAACGAAAGCGCCGACGCGATGGGTCACATCTCGGCGTGGCACGCGGCTGTCAGCCATGGGCATGCACCTCGTGAGGTCGCGATTGAATGTGCTCTGCATGATTCGGCGCGGTAGCGCCTGGGTGCTTTGCCACGAGGAGATACTCCGATGGGTTGAATGGCTCGACGCGTCGCTTGAATGTGAACGTGAAACCCGGCCACAGGGTTGTGTTTCTGCCGCGATCGTGAAGGTACCAGCTCGAACAGCCCCCCGAGGCCCACACCGTGCCTTGGGTTTTTGCGTCGACGGCGGCCACGAAGGCCGCTTGCGCGCTCGCGCGGGGTTCGACGGTGGCGATAGCGTTGGCGCTCATGAAGCGCAGGGCGTTGACGATGTGCTCGATTTGACTCTCGATCATCGTGATCACCGACGAGTGACCAAGCCCCGTGTTGGGCCCTTGGAGCAGAAAAAGGTTCGGAAACCCTGACACGCTCGTCCCAAGGTGCGCGCTCATGCCGTTTTTCCAGGTTTCGGCGAGCGTGCGGTTGTGTTTGCCGCGCACGCGCTTGCCGAAAGGAAACGATTGAACCGCAAACCCGGTGCCGAAAATGATCGTGTCGACCGCGTGAAGCGCACCATCGTGGGTGACGATGCCCTCCGGGATGACCTTGGTGATGGGTGCCGTTATGAGCTCGACGTTCGGTTGGGAAACGGCCGGGTAGTAGTCATCCGACAGGAGGATGCGCTTGCAACCCACCGCGTAGGTCGGGCGGAGCTTCGCTCGCAGTGCCGGATCGCGCACCGCTTGCTCGAGGTGGCGGCGCGCGAAAAGCTCGGTGAGCTTGGCGGCGCGCACGTCCAAAAAGGTGAGCGCTAGCAGTTCGCGGACGCCGTAGACTTGAGCGCGCCGAAGCCACTGTGCGGCATTCGAATGCCGGAGAACGGTGCGCTCGAATGCGCCGAGCGGCCGATCGCGGCGAGGCAAAATCCATGGCGGCGTGCGCTGAAACAGCGTGAGAGACGCGACCTCTCGCTGAATCGCAGGCACGAACTGAATCGCCGACGCACCGGTGCCGATGACCGCGACGCGTTTGCCGCGGAGAACGTGATGGTGGTCCCATTGCGCGGAGTGAAACGAGGTCCCGCGAAAGGTCTCGAGCCCGGCGATCGGAGGAAATGCGGGCTCACTTAGCGCGCCTACGGCGCTCACGAGAACGTCCGCGGTGAACGTTTGGTGCGGCGTCTCGAGGTGCCATCGTTGGGTCGTCGCATCCCACGTGGCGCGGTTGATGGGGTGATTGAATTTGATTTTTGGCAGCACGCCGAACCGGGCGGCACACCCGCGGAGATAGTCCCATATCTCGCGCTGCGGCGAGAATGTGCGCGACCATTGCGGATTTCGGGCGAACGAAAACGAGTACAAATGGGAGTCGACGTCGCACGCGCAGCCCGGATACGTGTTGTCGCGCCAAACGCCGCCGACATCGTGTGAGCGCTCAAACACGAGGTAGTCGTTGAAGCCTGACTGCCCCAAGCGAATCGCCGTGCCAAGGCCGGCGAAGCCGCTGCCGACGATGGCGACACGCACGTGAGGTGCTAGGGCGTTTTTCATTCAATACGAACCAGCCGCAGTCCGGTGAACTCTCCGACCGTGAGGCGAGGTTAAGAGCGACAAGAAGCAACCGGTGGAGCGGACCGGAGTGTGCCTCACCGGCGTGCGATCGCAAGGACCATCGCCTAGCCCGGCGTCCGCGGCCGACGAACGCGCTTATCCGGCCGTAAGGAGACCCGAGGTTGCTCGGACCTGCGGATGCGACTTTCCGGTTAGGTTGCAGGTGAGCCATCGCACCTGTCGCACAGGCGGTTTTACGCGTAGGCGATGGCTCAGCATGGGCCGGTCATCGGCACGGAGGCGAACGCTTCGCGGGTGACAATGACATGATCGAGCAAGGGAACACCGATGACGACGGCCCCCTCAGCTACACGATGCGTGAAGATTGCATCTTCTCGGCTTGGCGTCGGATCGCCGCTTGGATGGTTGTGAACCAACACGAATGCGCTGGCTGCTGTGCGCAAAGCCGCGCGAAGTGCTTCGCATGGGCTTGCGCTCATCGCGTGAAGGCCGCCTCGCGCGATGCATCGGCTTGCGCGAAGTCGACTTCGACCATCGAGTGCGAGCAGCCAGAGTTCTTCGTGCTCGAGCGTCGCGAGACTCGAGGCCGCCCATTGCGCGACATCTTTCGCCTCCGCGAAAGCGGGCGGAGGGCGCATGGCTTCGCTCGCGGCCCGGCGACCGAGCTCTAATGCGTTGTGCACGTATTGCGTAGCCCGCGAAGCCGCAGCAGCCGACATGCCCGCGTGCGCGCTGCGGAGCGCCGCCGTGAGCTCGTCAGGCGACGCACGCGCAAGCCCGTGCAAACCGCCGAAGTCTCGCAGCAGCGCCAGACTCGCTCGCATCGCCGCGGGAGTGTGCGGCCTTGGAGGCCGTTCGCACGCGGCCCGTGACGCCTTCGATGCCGTCGTGGCGTCAGGTTCAGGCGTCGGCGCCGCCTTCGAAGACAACGCTGCCTTCCCGGCGCCAAGCTCAAGGCCGAGTCTCAAAAAAGAGGCCAAAAGATGTTCATTCGGGATTTCAGCCGATTCGCGTGAGGATGCCGACATGATGAGCGCAACCGTCTGCACGTGCGGTGCCGACTCCGATCAAGCGCAATCGACGCAACAAGCTCGCAGAAACCGGAACCACCTGGCCTGGCCGTGACGGTTTTTTTCTGTCCTGTGCCACTCCGCCCGCGCGGCAAGCGCCAGGCCTTCGCGCGTCGGTCGCTTGGTTGGCTAATTTCTTCTTGAAGTGCGCGCCTGACAGACACCCACCGATGGCGTCGTGAAAAGCGTGTTCGTTGCGCATACTTGCGTGATGTCGCAGTCGTTGCCGTCGACGCGGCAAAGTCGAAAGCATTCGCGGCTTCCCACTTGGCCAAGGCAGGTAAGCCCTTGGGCGCAGTTGTCGACTTCGCAAGAAGCGCCCTCGCGACGTGGTCCGGTGTCGACACATGCGGTATCGCCGCTGTCGTTGACGATCATGCACGATTGGCCGCTCGCGCAGTCTCCGTTGCGCAAAAGCGTGCATGCTTGAATGCGCATGCATACAGGTACTTTCGCATCGATGTCCGCGAGCGCCTGAATGTCGCAAAACATGGAAGGCTTGGTTCTGGTGGTGTCGTTGCTCGTCGCCGGCTCGCACGTGCGCGCGCAGCAATATTTTCGACATACTCGCTCGCCTGAGCTTTGTTTGATGCAGTCGAAGCCGACGGCGCAGTCCTGACCGGTCAAGCACGCGGTGCCATCGATGCCTGGGAGGCCGACGGTGCTCGAAGCCGAATCTTGCGCCGATTCGGCTTCGCACCGTGAGCGAAGGGCGCCTGTTACGGGGTCACGGCGAACGCGGCAGGCCTGACGCGCCGTGCCTCCGTCGGCAGGCGCCGAAGTGCCCGCGTCGCGAGGCGGCGGTGAGGCAGCGGCCGCCCACGTTGACGGCCCCGACGCAAAACCAACCCCCGCATCGCCCTCGCTGGTGTTTGCAATTGGTGGACATTGCCCATAGCCACCGGAAGCGGTGCCGTCGGTGTCGTCGGGGAGGCAACTGTTTTGAATGCGGCACAGCGGATGCGTGGCAGCGTCCTTCGCTCCGGGGCTTCTCTTGGAGTCTGCAAAACCGGCCGTTGGGGCGGCGCTCTCGGAACCGCCGTTGGGTCCTCGGGGGCCGCTTGCGCCCGACCCATCTGAGCTGGAGCCAGGCAGCGGCATGCACGCCACGGCGAACGCGCTCGTCACCAGTGCGACGGCGCTCACTCGCTTGATAACTTTCGGAAAAACGACCGAAGAGTTCACGTGGCCTTCTATTCACACGAGGTGCCGAGAGGGTTGGGGACTGCAGGTGATGAGCGACCCGCAACCGGTAGGTTCACGATGCATGCCGAACGCCGCGAGAGCGACTTTTCTGCAGATCTTCAACCTTACTCGGAACGCGAGGCTCGCGCGCTATGACATTGATGTCGCGGTTGGTACATGAGGTTGCGGTATGCACATGTCTTGTTACCGCGCGTCGAGATCGCGTAGGGCGACGTTGCCGGCCGCATCGATGACCCGCACCATCACCACGTGCGGCCCGGACGGAATCAAACGCTCGAGGTCGGCATCGAACGATTCGCTTGTGGCGTCAAACAGGCCGTCGGTGGGTGAGATTGAACGCCACTCCTGTTTGCCGTCGATTGCGAAATCAACCCGAAAAACGGGTGAAAAGTCGTCGGTGGCGCGCCCGACCAAACGCCGGCCTCGGAGTTCCAGCTTGTCGAAACGTGGGGCCGTGTTGTCAACCACGACAGGCGCCGACGTAAGTGCGTGCTTCAGCGCGGCGTCGGCGGCATTAGCGAGCTCGTCGCTTGCTTCGATGTTGATGCGGTACAAGCCATCCGGCAGCGTCGAGGTGTCCCAGTCGAATTCGGTTTTGGTGTAGACCTCGTCGGGTTTCAGCGCGTTATGCCACGCCGAGGTTCCCTCCCGTTTGAAGGCGATGCGATAGCGAAGAGCGTCGTTATCGGTGTTGTCGACTTTCCAGCGTACTTTGATGGTTCGATCGTGTTCGGGCACGTCACCGCCGCTCGCAGGAACAGAGCTGGCTCCCGGTTCGTTCGCGAAGGGCTGTTTCGCGGTGGTTGAAACTTGCGTGAGGATTGCACGTAAGTTTTGCGTCACGAACGGCAGCTTCACCTCGTAAATCTCGGCCTGCGAAGCGCGTGGCCATTGCGCGCGCACTTGAATAAAGCGCGCGGCCGGGGAGGGAATCTGGGTGGGGGAGGTGAATGCGTCGCTCCACGAGCTCCACGTGGCATCGGGGGTGGCAGTGTCACCGGTTCGGGTTGACCACTCGAGTGCGCCGCTCGCGCGCCAGCTGAGGAGGCCAAATCGCGCTTTGAGCGAGGCATCGAGCACTTTGCTCGTCCACACTGCGTCTGGGCCGCCGCGTCCGAGGATGCGATGAATGACGGGGGGATCGCTCGCGGCGATAAGGCTTGTGCCATCGGCGAGGCGTTCGCGGATGAGCATCGCGCTGATTTGGCGTTCGACCGTGTCAGCCATCAAGGTGACGGCATGCTGATCGTCGACGGTATACACGCGTCCGTGAGCCCCGGTGCCGACGAACGGGCGGCCTTGGTCGTCGACCGTGAGGGCCAGATAGTGCGTGTCGTCGTGTTTCATCATGCGCTCGGGACGCCCGTCCGCATCGAAGCGATAAAGAGCGCCCTTGCCTGGCTTCGGCTTTGCG
>Ga0164293_10004212_pt1 | contig 12303 bp, 10 predicted proteins | sample GEODES118metaG_FD_111487 | JGI IMG/M metagenome (GOLD analysis project Ga0164293, IMG submission 111487) | Eutrophic lake water microbial communities from Lake Mendota, Wisconsin, USA - GEODES118 metaG | ecosystem: Environmental > Aquatic > Freshwater > Lake | place: USA: Lake Mendota... | reverse complement strand
GGCTACCTGTTGAAATCGGAGCCCATGGCCCAGGTCATCACCGCGATTGATCAAGCGATCGCCGGAGGTTCGCCGATGAATCCACGCATTGCCACACGCGTTCTGACGATGTTCGCCAAGCTAGCGCCTTCAAGGAAAGACTACGGATTGGATGAGCGGGAGCAGTCGGTCTTGAAATGCATGGTTGCGGGCATGCCACGAAAACAAATCGCGGAAGTCACCGGCCTTAATCCCCACACCGCCGATTACGTCACCCGCAGCATTTACCGCAAGCTCCACGTGAATTGCGCCACGGCAGCCGTCTCGAAAGCGGTGGCTGAGCGGTTGATAGCCGAGGCATGACTTTACGAACCCTCGTAACAGAGAATGGGTTAAAGGTAGCGTATTATTGAGGTGACCATGAAGTTCGTTCTTTCATCTCTTACCCTGATACCCACTTTTGCTGTGCTGGCGGAAGTGTCCTACAATCAGGACGTTCGGCCTATCCTGGCGGAGAATTGTTTTTATTGTCATGGGCAGGACCCTAACAAGCGGAAGGCGGATCTGAGGCTGGATGTGCGGGAGGCTGCGGTTGAGTTTGGGGCGTTTGTGCCCGGGAAGCCTGAAGAGAGCGAGCTGGTTGCGAGGCTCTTTTCTCATGAACCCGATGAATTGATGCCGCCGGCGAAGTCGAATCGAAAGCTCACGGAGGAACAGAAGGCCCTGCTAAAGCAATGGATCGCTGAGGGGGCCAACTATGAGAAGCATTGGACCTTTACGGCACCTGTGAAAGCACCGCTACCGGAAGTGAAGCAGACTGGGTGGGTGCGCAATGAGATTGACCGGTTTGTCCTGGAGAAACTGGAAGCCAAGAATCTTCAGCCTTCTCCTGAAGCAGACAAGGCCACCCTGATTCGTCGGCTGTCCCTGGATTTGATCGGTCTGCCGCCGTCACCTGCGGAAGTGGATGCGTTCGTGGCGGACACGGCACCTGACGCTTACGACAAACTGGTGGAGAGGCTGTTGAAATCGGAGCACTACGGGGAGCGCATGGCTTTGCCCTGGCTGGATGCGGCGCGGTATGCGGATAGCAACGGCTTCCAGCAGGATGGTGACACGTTTCAATGGGTCTGGCGTGATTGGGTTGTGAAAGCGCTGAACGCGGACATGCCGTACAGTCAATTCTCCATTGAGCAGCTAGCGGGTGACCTGCTGCCGAATGCCTCGCAGGAGCAGATGATTGCCACGGCCTTCAACCGGAACCACCTGCTCAATGGGGAAGGAGGTGCCATCCCTGAGGAGCAGCGCTTCAACATTTTGTTTGATCGGGTGGATACCACTTCAACCACCTGGCTGGGACTGACCATGGCTTGTGCGCAATGTCATGATCACAAGTATGATCCGATGACCCAACGCGACTACTACAGCCTGATGTCGATTTTCAATCAGGTCTCCGAAGATGGTCGCGCAGGGGGTGGAGGCGGTGCCAAGCGTGTCGCTGCCCCCTTTCTGGAGATGCTCACTGAGGAAAACAAACGTGAGATGGCTGAGATCGAAGCCAAACGCGCCAAGGTGGAAGCTGAGGGGCAGGTGAAGGTCAAAAAGGATCTCGCATTTGCTGCCTGGGAGGCTGCAGTGACGCCTGAGACGAAAGCGGGTCGGCTGGATCGTCCGCTGCGTCCGAATATCACGACTTTGCTGCGCATTCCTGCTGAAAAGCGTACCGAAGAACAAAAGAGGGAGCTTCAAAAGAGTCTTCGTTCCGCCTTTGAAAGCGACGTGTGGCCAAAGATCGCCGTGGCTGATGCGCCGTCCAAACAAGCGGAGGATCTGAAGACTCAGCTGACCACGTTCAAGAATGAACGCATCCCAAGGATAATGATCATGCGTGATGACAAGCCGCGCGATACCTTCATTTTGGATCGCGGCGAATACCTGAAACCAAAGGAGAAAGTCTCCGGAACGACCCCGGCTTTTTTGCCGCCTGCAACCAAGGGATCACCGCAGAATCGGCTGGGCTTTGCCCAATGGCTGTTCCAACCCGATCATCCGCTGACGGCTCGCGTGCAGGTGAATCGGATGTGGCAGACTTTGTTTGGGACGGGCCTTGTGAAGACGGTCGAAGATTTGGGGGTGCAGAGTGAAGTGCCAGTGCACGGGACACTGCTGGATTGGCTGGCTGTCGAGTTTCGCGAGCGCGGTTGGAGCATGAAGCATCTGCATCGCCTCATCGTCACCAGCGCGACTTATCGCCAGAGCAGCAAGGTGAGTCGGGAGTTGGTGCAGATGGATCCTGAGAATCGACTGCTGGCCCGTGGAGCCCGATTCCGCATGCCTTCGATGATCCTGCGTGACGTGGCATTGGGGGCAAGTGGTCTGCTGGATGACCGGGTTGGAGGAGCGCCCGTTTATCCCTATCAGCCTGATCAGATTTGGGAGTCGCTTGCCATCACCAAAGAACGTGACTTCACTTACCCGACTTCAAGCGGCAAGGATCTGTATCGCCGCAGTCTTTACACCTTTTGGCGGCGGACGGTGGGGCCTGCAAACATGTTCGACGCTGCGAACCGTCAGGTTTGCAAGGTGCGCCAGAACATCACCAACACACCGCTTCATTCCCTAACCACGCTGAATGATCCGACCTGGGCTGAGGCGGCGCGAGTGCTCGCAGCACGCAGCATGGAGGCGGCTAGGAATACGGACGAGCGGTTGAGCTATGCCTACCGCCGTGTTCTGGGTCGTTCGCCAACAGATCGAGATCGGGCCATGCTGGGCAAAGCCTTTGACAAGCAATTGGCCATTTATCAAGCCGACCCGGCGGCGGCGGCTGAAGTGGTTGCCATTGGCTCAGCGCCCAAGAATGAAGAACTTAATCCTGTTGAGCATGCTGCGTTCACGGCGGTGTGCCTGATTTTACTCAATCTCGACGAAGCCCTGACTCGCGAATAGAACCCGATCCCTTACCGACATGCAGCACGAACTCCTTCTCAATCAACAGCGCGTCACCCGGCGTCAGCTATTTGGCAATGCGGCGCAAGGCATTGGCGGCATTGCGCTGGCCTCCTTGCTTGGTGAGCGGACGGCGACTGCCAGTGTGCCCGGCCTTCCCGATTTGCCGCATTTTGCGCCCAAAGCGAAGCGAGTGGTCTGTTTGTGGCAGGGCGGCGGTCCGTCGCATGTGGATCTCTTCGACCCGAAGCCGATGCTGCAGAAGATGGCCATGCAGGACATCCCGGCGAGTGTTCGAGGAGCAACACGGCTTTCAACGATGTCAGCCAGTTATGCCAAATGGCCGATCACGCCGCCGATCAAGCCCTACAAACGGTATGGCAAAAGCGGTATCGAGATGAGTTCCATGTTGCCGAACATCGGGTCCATTGCGGATGACATCTGTCTGGTGCGCTCAATGAACACGGAAGCCGTGAATCACGCGCCTGGGGTGACTTTTTTCATGACGGGAGCTCAGGTGCCGGGGCGCCCGAGTCTAGGGGCTTGGTTGAGCTACGGGCTTGGCTGTGACTCCAGTGAGTTGCCGGCTTTCGTGGCCATGACCTCTTCAGATAAAGGCAAGACCTGCGGCCAACTTTTTTATGATTACTACTGGGGCAGCGGCTTCCTGCCGAGCCGTTATCAAGGCGTGCGCTTCCGCAATGTCGGTGATCCGGTACCTTATCTGCAGAATCCTCCAGGCATGAGTCGCGAACAGCGCCGCACCTTGCTCGATGATCTCCGAGCGATGAATGAAGCGCATTTGAGTGATTACGGTGATCCAGAGATCGACACGCGCATCGCCCAATACGAGATGTCTTACAAGATGCAGGCCAGCGTGCCGGACCTGCTGGATTTCTCCGATGAGCCCAAACACGTGATTGCACGCTATGGTCCGGATGCACTGGTGAAAGGAACCTTCGCCAACAACTGTCTCATTGCCCGGCGTTTGCTGGAACGCGGGACGCGCTTTGTGCAGTGCATGCATGCGGGTTGGGATCAGCATGGCAATCTCTTCACCCAGCTCGAGGCCCAGTGTCAGGACACGGATGCGCCGAGCGCGGCGCTGGTGATGGACCTCAAGGAGCGGGGACTGCTGAATGACACGCTGGTGGTTTGGGGCGGTGAGTTTGGTCGCACACCTTTTGGGCAGGGAGATCCTGCGAAGCCGAATGGCCGGGATCACTTTGGCCGCGCTTACAGCATGTGGCTGGCCGGTGGCGGGGTGAAAGCAGGGACAGTGGTCGGTGAGACCGATGACTTTGCCTGGAACATCACCAAGGACCCTGTGCACATCCATGACATGCAGGCCACGATCATGCAGCTTTGCGGCATCAATCACGAGGCACTCACCTATCGCTACCAGGGGCGCCAGTTTCGCCTGACAGATGTGCATGGCCATCCGGTGAAGGGGATTATCGCGTAGCGCGAACGTTCTCTCGGAGCTCGCATGGCGGAAGCGTCTTCGTCTTGCGTGGTTGTCTAACGTGTCCTAGGGTGCCCATGGGTCGGCCGGAGTGGTCGCTCGTCGGGCAGGCTTCGGTCGGTTGCGGACGAGAGGAAAGTCCGGACACCGCAGAGCAACGTGCCGCGTGAAAACGCGGGGGTCTTTGGCGTAAGCCGGGGCAACGGAAAGTGTCACAGAAAACATACCACCAGTCAGGGCTTAGGCTTTGTCTGGCCAGGGTGAAAAGGCGAGGTAAGAGCTCACCGCTCCAACCGCAAGGAAGGAGGCAGGACAAACCCCACGTGGTGCAAGACAGAACAGGGGAAAGGCCGGCTCGGCCGCAAGTTCCGCTTCGGCGGGATGGATAACTCCGGGTAATAGTCGCATTCTGAACCTTCTCGAAGGCAAGGAAGAGGGCCGGGTGATCCGGTCTGACAGACAAATGACCACACCAGAGGCTGCGAAGCCCGAGGAACAGAATCCGGCTTATGAAGGCCGACCCACTTTTTCTTCAGGCGGCCTCCAAAATGCGTTGGGTAGCGCGGAAGGCCGAGGGTGTCAGGGTTGTGGCGCGCTTGAACCAGCTCGTAAAATGCGGTGCGTGACGGAAACCCAGAGCGAAGGCGATTTCTTTGATGGGTGGAGAGTCCTCCTTGAGGGCGGATTGCGCGAAATCCAGTCGTCGCCGATCCTGCCATGCCTGTGGGGAGAGACCGAGCCGGGCGCGGAGCAGATCTCGTGCGCGCCGCTCTCCAAGGCCTGATTGGTGCGCGATTTCGGCGAGTCGCAAAGGCTGATCTAACGGCCAGTCGCTGAGGGCATTGAGGAGGCGGTCTAGACGTGGGTCGCCGCAGGAGGTTGAAGCGGTCGTCCGCACTCCTTGGCGCTGCAATGCGAGAAGATAGCTGCGGAACCATTCGCGGAAAGCGGCCTCGTGATCACACCAAGTAGCCAGTGAACGTGTGGTAGGCGCGCTGGCCTCATGAAAGGTGACGCGACGCCGCCGACCGTGCACCGCCCGGAGCAGGGTGAGTGTGGCTTTACGAAGGGGTTCAGAGGCGGAGCGAGCCGACGTGAGATTCAATCCCTCCCGGAACAGCGGCAGACCTTTTGATGTCAGGCAACGCAGGCCGACAGAAAGCAGTCGAGTGCCCGTGGCGAACCATTGACGACGAGTTCCAGGCGCGGAGAAGAAACTCTGGCCGGGTCGGACCGTAATGAGCCGACCCTCGACCTCAATCCGGACTAAACCACAATCCACCCAGAACCATCCTGCTGGGACAGTGATTTCGCCCGACCAGGTTTCCACCCGCGGCACGTCGCCATGATAAACCCAAAGCCATTCAAACTGGAGGCCCTGCCAGAGGGAGTAAGGGATAGGTGGATCAGACATTTGAAGTGTAACAGATTTCCGTGGATCATAAGCGGGTGGTCTTGCCTTGCAGCCGTTGTTTATGCTGAAGTGACGCATGAAATGTGCTTTTCTTTTGTCATGCCTGAGTCTCGCTGCTGTCTGCTTGCGCGCGGAGCAGCCGAAACAGATCAGCGGTATCTATCCGAGCTTGGCGATGTTTAACAATGAGGGCGAGTGCGGCACGGGCGCGGTGGTGCCGTGGGCAGACCGGCTTTGGGTGATCACTTATGGGCCGCATCTGCCGTTTGGATCGAGCGACAAACTTTATGAGATCATGCCGGATTTGCAGCAAGTCATCCGGCCGGAAAGCGTTGGGGGCACGCCGGCGAACCGTATGATTCATCCAGAGACCCAGCAGCTTCTCATTGGGCCCTATGTGATTGATGCTGAACGGCAGGTGCGGGTGATTCCCCCGGCGAAGATGCCAGGGCGATTGACGGGGAATGCGCGGCATTTGATCGATCCGGCTGGAAAAGCGTACTATGCGACGATGGAGGAGGGGCTCTACGAGGTGGATTTGAAGACGTTGGAGGTCACTGGGCTCATTCAGGATGGCAACACGCCGAAGCCCGGATTTTCCAAGGAGGAGCATCCAGCTACCCTGAAATCGGAACTGCCAGGCTATCACGGCAAAGGGCTGTTTAGCGGTCAGGGACGGCTGGTGTATGCGAATAACGGTGATCGCGACAAGCGCGTGACCACCGATCCGGCGACGCCTAGTGGTGCGCTCGGTGAGTGGATGAAACCTAGTGAGGACTGGAAGTTGGTGCGGCGCAATCAATTCACGGAGGTGTCAGGTCCTGGCGGAATCCGTGGCAATGCGAACCCGGAAACCGACCCGATCTGGAGTGTGGGTTGGGATCACCGGTCATTGATTTTGATGTGCCTGCACGAGGGGAAATGGCATAGCTACAGGCTTCCCAAGTCCAGCCACAGCTACGATGGAGCGCATGGCTGGAACACGGAGTGGCCGCGCATTCGAGACATTGGTGAAAACGATCTATTGATGACGATGCATGGGGCGTTCTGGCGTTTTCCCAAGGGTTTCACGCCGACCAGCAGCGCGGGCATTTTGCCAAGAAGCAACTACTTGAAAGTGATCGGTGACTTTGCGCGCTGGCAGGATCGGATTGTCTTTGGCTGTGATGACTCGGCGAACAAGGAATTTCTCAACGTCCGAAAGGCTAAAGGAGAGCTTGCCGGGCCAGGCCAGTCCCAATCGAATCTGTGGTTTGTAGCACCTGATCAGATTGATCAGTTCGGACCGGTGATGGGTCGTGGGGCGGTTTGGTTGGAGGATCCGGTGAAGGCAGGCGAGGTAAGCGAACCCTTTTTGTTTGCGGGTTATAAGCATCGTTCCTTACACCTCACATGGGGGGAGAATCCCAAGTGCGATATTGAGGTGGAGGTGGACCGAAAAGGCGACGGCAAGTGGGAGAGTCTTCGGGTGTTAAGTCCTGAGCCGAACCTGGAGCACGTCACCGTCGCGTTTGAGTCCGAGGAAGTTGGGATTTGGGTGCGTGTGAAGTGCGCCAGCGAATGCCCAAAGATCACCGCCATGTTTCACTACCGCAATGACGATCCGAGAACGAATGAGGCTGCTGCGATGTTTGAAGGGATAGCGGGCGTAGCGGATACGGATGTCACGGGAGGATTACTGCTGGCACGTGGAGGCGGCTTGAAGACATTGCGATTTATCTCGAACACCCCAGGGAACTCGAAAGCGGTTTACGATATGGGCACTGCATTTGATCTGGAACCTGTGGAGGATCCGCAAGGTCTCGAGTGGACCTCGAAAAAGGCGGCTATTCCTGAGGGGGTCCTCACCTACGACGAGGCTTCGATCGTTTACGTGGATCACAAGGGTCGTTGGCGTCTGCCACGCGGTGACAAGGGGTTAGACAAGGAGGGACCTTTGGGAGCCGAGCGCGTTTGTCGTGAGGTGTGCACTGAGCGAGACTTGTTCAATGCAGGCGGCACCTTTTTTGAGTTGCCAGCCGAAAATGCGGGAGGCTTTGCCAAGATCCGGCCAATTGCGACTCACAATCGTCGAATCAAGGACTATGCCAGCTACCGGGGTTTGATGGTGATGAGCGGTGTTCGCGGTGATGCAGCAGGCGAGCATATCGTTAGGTCGAGCGACGGCAAAACGGCCCTTTGGGTAGGTGCGGTCGATGATCTTTGGAAGTTTGGCAAGGTCAGGGGCGAGGGAGGACCCTGGCTGAGGACGGCCACCAAGACCGGAGTCCCTAGTGATCCCTATCTTTGCACAGGCTACGATCGCAAGCGTCTCACGCTTACCGCCGACAAACTGGTGCAGGTGACAGTCGAAGTGGACATCTCAGGCACTGGGCTTTGGGTGCCTTATCAGGTTTTTGATGTGCAGGCCGACCGCCCAACACAGCATACGTTTCCTGCTGCCTTTAGTGCTTATTGGCTGCGTTTCGTGGCGAACACTGATGCGGTCGTGTCCGCACAATTGGTTTATGATTGATGCCTTTTCACGTCATGAGCGGTGTCAATCTGACAACAGGTCGGCCATGAGTTTTCCTGCACTGTTGTTGATGGTGAATCGAGTGATTTGGATTTGGCCGCTTTTGCTGGCGGGGTCGAGCCGGATGGCGTGGAGTTTGGAGATGGGGAGGGTCACCTGATAGTCGTGGGGTGACCCGTCTGGATGGGAGTCAAAGCTGACGGACTGGTCTTTGTGAAAGGCTCTTTGATCCAACTCAGTGAAGTAGATCGAGGCTGGCCCTGCCGCTTCGGAGCTGAACGTCAGGTTCACAACGAGCTTGCCCTCATTAGTTTGAATATGGGCTCGGGTGCTGATCCAGGGATCGCCGCCCGTGGCTTTGATTTGGATTCTGCCAGCGACGAGCTCGGGCGAGGCATCGGAACTATGGTTCCAACGGCCTACGGTTCTGGACTTTGCCACAGCTTTGGCGGGGACTTTAGCCTTGGGCTTTTGAATGCCCTCAAGTTCGGGATGATACTTGGCAGGATCAAATTCCGGGTTGGGAACGGGGACGACTGCGTCGGTTTCCGTGAGAAAGTCATCAATCAATAGATTGAGTTCAGTAACCAACTCCGGCTGTTGAAGGGCCAAGTTCTCTTTCTCGCCGATGTCATCTCGAACGTTGTACAAGAGATGTCGATGTGCTCCAGCTTCGCCCCCGTGGAATATCCGAATGAGCTTGTAGTTCCCCCGGTGAACGGAAACGGCAGGGGGAAGCCAATCGGGGACGGATGGATTGTGGGGGAAGTATTGAAAGACCCCTTCGCGATCCAGTGCTTCACCTTTGAGTGCGGGGAGAATGTCGATGCCGTCAAAAACTTGATTTGGGCTGGGGTTTAGGCCAAGGCCGCTGAGTAGTGTGGGGTAGTAGTCCTCGCTTTGCACGATTGCGTCACTCCGGCTGCCAGGAGTCGTGATGCCCGGCCATGCAATGACACAGGGGACTCGGGTGCCGCCTTCAAACATCGTGGCTTTGCCTCCGCGCAAGGGGACATTGCTTGTTGGTGTCGTGCCATCAATTTCATTGTACATATTGCCGCCATTGTCTGCGGTGAAAATGATGATGGTGTTTTCAGCGATTTTGAGCCGATCCAACGTATCGAGCAGGGTTCCGATGGCATCGTCCATGCTTTCTATCATAGCGGCATAAGTGGGACTTCGTTGAGGATCCTTGGCATTGACCCGGGTGTGGTGTTTTTCGATCAAAGTCTTCTTTGCATCGAAGGGAGCGTGCACGCTGAACATCCAGTAATTGAGAAAAAAGGGAGAGCCATGATTTTTCTCCATCCAGGCCGATGCCTCAAGGGCCATGCGATCTTCGATATGCTGATCGGGAACATCGGGATCATGGTCGAAGTCTTTGAACTTCCAGGGGGCAACGTAACTGCCTGCAGGGCCCGGTCCCGCCGTGTGCGGCAAATCGACGTCAAAACCGTGCTCTAATGGAGAATAAGGTTCAGGTCCGAGATGCCATTTGCCAAAATGGCCTGTGGCATAACCAGCAGCTTTCAGTGACTTAACTAAGGTGGGGTAGTTTGTCTTGAGACGCGTGACTGGATTTGGCTGGACCACTTTTTGATCGGCTGGTGCCTTTTTACCAATTGTTGCATTCAGGACAATCTGTGGGACGTGGCAGCTCGGTGTAGTGATGCCGGTGCGGGCGGGACTCAGTCCGGTGAGAATGGCAGAGCGGGTGGGTGAGCAAAGCGGGCTAGCCGAATAGGCCTGGGTGAAAGTCATGCCACGTTTGGCAAGCCGTTCAATATTGGGGGTCTGATAGAATTGGGTGTGTCCGTAAAGAGTGGTGTCACTCCAGCCGAGATCGTCGGCCAGGATAAAGAGAACATTTGGGGTAGGCGCGCCGTGAAGCGCAAAGCTGATCGCGAATAGAGAGAATGTAACAAATCGTTTCATTGGATGTGCGCCTGAAACGGCCTTGATGGTGACCATATCTCAGCAATTCACCTCATTGCTCTGTTTCAGAAGATTCCATGGAAAGACTGCCCATCTCGATGGCCCAGGCAATGAAGTTAAATGCGTGGATACTCAGGGACTTGAACAAGGCAATGGCATATCTGACGACTTCGCAGCGGGAGGCCCTGCGAGAGGATGAATTGGGGCTACCAATGACCTGAAAGGCGCCCCTGGGGCACTGGGGGCAGGTCACCTGCCTCTTCGAGGTAGTGAGAGGTGTCGTTAAAGAGGGTAAGCCGGAAGCAGGTGGGTCCACGCACATCAACAATGTTGAGGGCGCACGGAGACTGATCCAGATTGTCCCGATAACGTCGAGGATCAAAGCCGAGCATTGAGCTGATCACTAAGCGAATGGTGGCTTTGTGAGAAACAATGGCGACATGCTCTCCGCGGTGGGTTGCGCAGACTTCCATGAGAGGAGGTAGCGCACGAGCGGTGACAGCGAGTCCGGATTCACCGCCCACTGGTGCGAATGTGTAGGGGTCCTCATCCCATGCTGCGACTTCATCTGGATAGGCGGTGAGCACTTCTTCCCGCGTCATGCCCTCCCAGCGGCCATGGGAGATTTCACGTAGACCGTCGCGGGCTTGAACTTCCAGCTGATGGGGCTGAGCAAGTATCGAGGCGGTTTCCATCGTGCGATCCAAGGGTGAAGCATAGATGGCGCTGAATTGAACACCTTTGAGCCTAACGGCTAATGCAGTGGCTTGTCGGCGGCCTTCATCAGATAGAGCAACGTTGGTGGCACCCGCAAAGCGGTCTTCGGCAGTGAGCACAGTGGCTCCGTGACGAATGAGGTAAAGTCGTGTGACGGTGGACATGGGGAATTCCTGGTCTCAGGAGTTGATTAAGTGATGTGGAAGGGCCGTTAAGATTCCGGTGAGAAAGCAAAGAATAGCGGAACGAAGGATTCGGATCTTTTTCTCCAAAATACGTGCCGTGTGGAAATTGAGCACGCTATACTCTTCATCCAAAAGGCCAGAGGAAGCGGTCTTGCCAAAACGATCGCGATAGTCTGTCGAATCGGTGCAGCCCGAAATGTCACCCCAGAACACGCTGCCTGTGCCGCTTCGTGCCGGAAGCCGAGGCAAAATCACTAAGGTAGCCAGCACCAAGGATATTCCGAGGCTTGAAGCTGCCAAAGAATACAGCGCTCGCGGTCCGAAGCCCACTGGAAACTTCATCAGCAAGAACGAGGCTGCGGCCACGCTGCCCGCAATGAAGATGCTGGCTTTCGTGTCAGTCACTTGAATGTAGTAGTTGAGCACGTCGTTCACACCTTTAGCCATGCTGGTGAGTGAGCCATCCAAATCAGGTGGCAATGTGCGAGGAACCGGTGTCACACCTGTCGAAACGGGAGGCCGCTTCAAAACACCTGGAATGAGAAAACGTATCATGCGTTAGAGCATGGAGCGACACTCGGCGCGAATCAAGGTTTTGCATTTGACTGAGAAGATGAAAACAGGCGGTCGATCAAGGGTGAACCCAGTGGAATGGGCGCTCAGCTTGGCAAAACAAGGCCGTTTTTGAAGCTCAAGTTGCATGACATTTCTCCACGAGAGCAAGTTAAAGATCTGCTTCGACATTGACATGTGCCTTTGTGGATACGCTGAAACAGGTGGCTGCTGAAGTGAGGCATGACCGAAGCTACGGTATTGGTTTCGAGATGAGTTCGCTGATTGGCTCTGCATCGTGGTCACCATCGCTTTTGAAGCCTGGAAGCTCCTTGCCGTTGTGTCGCTCGATGCGTGACTTCACACGCGGCCCCCAGCCCATGCCGCTGATTTTGAGTTGTTCGATCTTGTCTTCGGCGCGCACCCCAATTTGCGTGTTGAAGATTGCGCAATCCTTGATGGTCACATGCGCATTGCCGCGTCCACCGGGCCCGCGGGCTCGGATGGCGATCTCGTTGTCATCGAAAACACAATTCGAGATCACCGCATGAATGTGCTCCTTCAAGTTTAGCGCAGCGCGATTTTGAATCTG
>Ga0164293_10004211_pt1 | contig 12305 bp, 10 predicted proteins | sample GEODES118metaG_FD_111487 | JGI IMG/M metagenome (GOLD analysis project Ga0164293, IMG submission 111487) | Eutrophic lake water microbial communities from Lake Mendota, Wisconsin, USA - GEODES118 metaG | ecosystem: Environmental > Aquatic > Freshwater > Lake | place: USA: Lake Mendota... | reverse complement strand
TGTTGCACAAGAGAGCGCATGGCGCTGTTGTTGTCATCGAAAATGGCAAGCCTGTTGGAATCATTACTGAAGAGGATTGCAAGAGTGTAGATCGCTTCACACAACTTGGTCAGGTGATGAGTAAGAATTTAACAACGATGCCAGATTCCCTTGATGCCCGCGCGGCATTTGATTTCTTAAATCAACATCGTCATAAGTTAGCTCCTGTTGTTTCAAGCAATGGTGACCTTGTAGGAATCATGACTCGCTTAGGCGCGCTGCGTGGAACTTTGTATTCACCTGCCGTAGATGCACAAGGACGGTTACGAATTGCTGCAGCAGTTGGAATCAATGGTGATGTCGCAGCAAAGGCTGCAGCACTTATTGAATCCGGCGCAGATGTATTAGTTGTAGATACCGCGCACGGTCATCAAAAGAAGATGCTCGAAGCTTTGGCTGCAATTCGTGAAATAAATCCAAAGGTCCCAATAGTTGCCGGCAACGTAGTAACAGCACAAGGCACACATGATTTAGTAGAAGCAGGCGCCAGTATTATCAAGGTCGGCGTCGGGCCTGGTGCAATGTGTACTACCCGCATGCAAACCGGTGTAGGACGCCCACAATTTTCAGCTGTTCTTGAATGTGCAACCGAGGCTAAGAAGTTAGGCGCACATGTGTGGGCCGATGGTGGAGTTCGTCATCCGCGCGATGTTGCGCTGGCACTAGCTGCAGGTGCTTCACAAGTAATGATCGGATCATGGTTTGCAGGAACATACGAATCGCCTGGAGATCTTCAGAGCGATGCAAATGGTCGCTTGTACAAAGAATCCTTCGGAATGGCATCGGCACGTGCAGTAGCGGCGCGAACTTCCAAGGAAGATGCGTTTGACCGCGCTCGCAAGGCGTTATTTGAAGAGGGAATTTCTACTTCGCGTATGTTTTTGAACCCGACGCGTCCTGGAGTTGAAGACTTACTGGATGAAATCATTGCTGGTGTTCGTTCTTCCTTTACATATGCCGGTGCAAAAAACATTGAAGAGTTTGCAGAACGTGCAACTGTTGGCGTTCAATCCTCAGCAGGCTACGCCGAAGGACGCCCATTACATTCTTCTTGGAGTAACTAAAGCGATTTAAAGATCGTATGCCTTACTAGCAATTTGATGGCGGACATCGATGTAACTTTTTGATGCTGCCTCGATTAAATGTTCAAATCGTTGGCTACCCACGATGTGCGAACGTAAGTATTCTGCTTTAGTTTCTTGACTAAAGAGAATCGTTTTTTCCTCTAAAGGTGCGACCTTTTTGTAAGGGCGAATCAAGCGAAAAAGATAAGTAGCTTTATGAATAGCTTGAGTAGCAACAAACCTGAGCAATGCTTTATTTGATTTATTTGATTTATTTGTTTTATTTGTTTTAGAGTTAGCTAAATCAAGCAAAATTCCAGCAATTTGTTTTCCACCCTCTGTGTTTGACAGTGCCGCACATTTACTGCGCAGATTTTCGCGTAAATCTGGATTAATCAATTTTTTCACGGTTGCAGTTATGTCCGTCAAATTAGCGTGATCGGCACGCAATGCAAAACCGTGGTCATGACACCACTGTGCTCGCGCATCTTGGTCGTCAGTTCCACGTATGTTTGAAATGAAAACTGTCGGAATTTGTGCCGGCAGCAGTTCGTGAACACTGTTGTACCCAGTTGCTGCGATTGCACCATCAAAGGCCGCCAGTAAATTTGCAAGCGGGAAATAGCGTTGGATTTTGATGTCTAGGCCCGCCGGAACAAGAGTGTTTCCTTGTGCATCCTGAGGATTCTTTGTCAGAATAACTTGTAATCCTTGCCAATCAAGTAATCCAGTAAGAGCTGCGCGCATCTTTTCATTCATATCAGTATCACCTGTACCCAGTTGAACTAATACCGCAGGACGATCAAGGTCCAGACCTAAAATTTTGCGAGCATCATTGCGCGAAAATGCGCGATCCTTGGAATAGAGAGATACTGGAGAAGTTAACAGGGCATCTTTACGTTTTGAAGTTGGGCCGTTGTCGTAAGGACGTGCGATATCACCGGGTTCGATGATGGCATCGACCAAGCGAGATTGAAGCGGAAGTGCAAAGCGAAGAATATTTTTCTGCCAGAGACCTCTTCGTACCCAAACAATGGTGAGATTCGGGCGCCTTAGTTTGGTCGCAATAAATCCTGAATAAGGGACAACTCCATCGAAAGAAATAACAGATGCACCAGTTTCATCTGCGATTGCAATTAAGCGGTCTCTAAAGTAGCGGTCCCACCGATGTGCAGGCATCCAACGTCGACTTTTTCCAGGAATGTACTCGCAAGGTATTCCGATAACTGCTGGTACTTCTGCAATTCCTCCTGCTACCGAGACAATGATCGGGTGTGCTGAACTCTTGAGCTCTTCTGCAACGGCAGTAGCTCGAGCCAAATGGCCCATGCCGATTCCATTACTAGTGGCAAGAATGATTGTTGGCTTAGCCACGACGCAGTGCTTTTCTTAGAAACAAGGAAGCAACTTTTCGCACAAAGATGAAAAGTTGTTTTAAAGAGTTGATCTTCTTGCCTTCGCGTTTTAGGTATCGAAGGAAGCGCTGAACGCGATTGTGTTTACCCTGATTAAGTGCGGCAAATTGGTCATCACTCATCCACTTAATTCCCCATTGTCGTTCAATCGAGCGATAGAGGGGAGCATCCACCGTTAGCGAACGCGCAAGGGCTGGTGCAAATACGGCAAAGGCCCTGTGGTCTTTCTTAGTTACAACACCTACTAACCCATTTTCGCTAGCCAGAAGTTGATCAACAAGATCTTTCAGGTCGAACTCACCACTAGCTTCAGCAAAGATGTAATAAGGAGTAGGGCCATGTGCAAATCCCTGAATGATTTCTTCGATCGTTAGCTCTGCATCAATAGCTATCTCTTCAAATGAATAATTAGTATCACCATTTACCCAATTGCGAATCTCACGGAGATCACCATGAGAATCATCGAGCATTGAGTACCGGTTGTTCAAAACTTTCCAAGATGCCAGAAGAGTAAAGTGTGCATTAGTGCCTGGTAGCGCAAGAAGCTTGGTTCGAAGTTCGATTAATTGAGCAAGGGTTGAATCGCGAACGTCAACATAGACTTGATAAGTTGGCACAGACCAACCAAAACTGCTCTTTGCGCGCACGCTGTGCATTTGCGGAATGACTTGCGCAAGCATCGGATCATTGTGACGATGAATCAAATCTTTATTTGATTCGATAGTGCTATAGCCCAAATGCCATGACTTGGCTTGACGATCGACAACGGTGCGCAAACCGTTGATAAATACTCGCCAACCTAATTCAGTATCTTCGCCAGTGATCAAGTTTCGGTTATATCCACCAAGATTGCGCCATTGCTTATTACGAATAGAAAATGTTGCACCAACGAAAGCACGATAACCATCTAGAGCAGGTTTTTCTAAATCTTGAGTTCGGGAAACGCGATCTTCCCAAAGATCTTTGCCCCAACTCTGAAGATGTAACTGATCAAAGGCACCCGCATTTAATGAAGCCACAAGTGAATCTGGTGTGTAATCCCAACTTGTTACAAAGCGTTTCCAACCTAGCACCGCGTAATCGTCATTATCGTGATGCCATTTCATGTGATGGGCCAAGTGATCTGGCTCGAAAATCATGTCAGCATCGATAAACCAAAGTACGTCTTCGCGCAGCTTTGAAACACAATCATTTGTTGCAGATGTCTTTCCCCACTTACCAGGTGCATTCTTATAAGCGATTAACTTGGTTTTCTTGGGCTTGATATTGGGAAGTACTAACGGTTTTGAACTAGCGTCATCAATTACATAGATAGAGATTAGGGATGACGGATAATTTTGAGCAGAGAGAGAAGCCAGAACCAAATCAAGTTTTTCTTGGCCATCACGACAGGCAATCACCACTGCAACGGAGAGTTTGGGGCCAGACACAAGGGGAAGATCATGAGGGCGGCTAAAACGATATGGCTCGTATCTCATCGTTTACCCCCAAAGATTGGGTGGTCCCAGATACCGACCTTTTGTTCATTTGCGCCTTGTAGATACTTGGAATAATTCGTAACGTAGGTGTGAAAGGTAAAGGTTCGGCGATAGATATATCCAGCACCAAAAGTTCGCCAGATTTTTCCTCCATTATTTGTAACATTGGTCAACAAGTATCTATCAACGGCGGTGTTTCCGTCCCCAAACCATCCTGCAGCTTTCGCAACACTTAACTTTGCAAGAATTGTTCCACCACAAACCCAGTCACTCCACAGCTCAACTGCCTGTGTTCCGTGCGGTGCAAACCTACGAACGGTCAATTGCAAAGGTTCCAGGTATACGTAGTTCATAGCCTTTCCCACGACATCTGCACCTGTATCAATTGCAGCATCAACTAGATCTCGAAGGTGCTCTGGCCCGTAATAATCATCATCATCCATCTTTGCAATGAAATCACTGTGTGATTGGGATGCTAATGAAGTAAGAATCATTCCTAAAGTTTTATCACTTGTGAATTTTTCAACGATTACATTTACCCCACGACGCTTAAGGGCAGCAATTTGTTTTTTGTGTGATTGCGATAACTCAATAGTGTGCAAACCTAGAATCAAATCAAATGTGTTAAGAGTTTGGTCTAGCAGCTGGTCAAGCAAATTTGAGAGATCATCTGCTCGAAGCGTAGAAACAACAACACTGACCGAAGGATATTTTTTTATCGCTGACCTGCGAGATTTACGGAGAGCTGTCAAAGCTTCTATTTCCTGTGAAAACGTCGTGAATCTATCCATTGCCTTGTTTAGATTCGATGACATGTGCCAAGACTACCAATAATCAATTAGCGCGATGATAAGATCGGAAAATGTCCAGCACGCGCATAAGTACTAAAAAGCCTGCTAAATCTGACTTTATTTTGACCCTCAAAAAGACACTTCTAAACATGAGGGCTCTTCCACGGTATTTCTACAAACGTTACATAAAGAAATCTCAACCAGTCGAATCCAAGGTTGTTTTTATTGTTTCATTTCCACGTTCTGGAACTCACGCAATGGGTAGTTTGCTTTCAAATGAGGAAGTTGGATTTAGGTACTACGGGGAATTCTTCATTTTTAATGCATGGAATAAAGCCATAGAACGAGTTAATCACTTTTACCCATTCTTCTCTTTGCGGTACTCAGTAAACTTACGCCAGCAACGCAAGTCTTGGGAGTACTTAAAGTTTGAAAAAACTTCCCTAGATTCTCACCGCGTAATTTCTGCGATTAAACAAATTCCAGGTGTGCATATCATCAAAGTTTTTCCCAAACATCTTTCAGATCCACTTCTTCAATCAATTATCGCAGAATTTAAGCCGCACATTATTTTTCTGCGCAGAAACCATCTTGATCGTTATGTTTCGCATAAAAAAGCAAATGCATCTGGAAAGTGGCACACTGCAAATACTTCCGAGGTAGTCATTGATTTAGATTTGCGAGAGTTTGAAACATTTATCTCGGATTACACAAGTTTTTATAATGATTACTTTCACTTTGCAAAGGCACAAGGATGCCCGATTCTTGATGTGGATTTTGCGGATTTGAATACTCCTGAAAAAGTCCGAGAGATTCAAAAGTTTGCCCAGTTCAAAGACTTCAAGGATTGGAATAAGTTGACCCTTGCTCCTGGCACAGTGAAACAAGATCGATCAAACAAGACGCAAGAAGATTTCTTGGAAAAGACAGGAAAGAGATATGAAGATTATGAGTTCAAGGCTGTGGCTCCATGAGTAAGATTCCCGCAATCCTGAAAGAGCTTGAGAATGAATCGATAGAGATTCTTCGGGAAACAGCTTCTGGTTTCAAGAAGCCAGTAATGATGTATTCAATTGGCAAAGATTCCTCTGTCTTGCTGCACCTTGCGCTTAAAGCTTTTTATCCATCTCCTATTCCCTTTCCCCTTTTGCACATCGATACAACATGGAAGTTCAGGGAGATGATCTCCTTTAGAGACCAAATCGCTGTCGAAACTAAATCACAACTGATCGTTCACACTAATCAAGAAGGCGTCCGATCTGGCATCAACCCTTTCAACACTAATGCTTCTGAATACACACGTGTAATGAAGACTGTTGCTCTTCGCGAGGCACTTGATATGCACGGTTTTGATGCAGCCATCGGTGGGTCCCGCCGAGATGAAGAGAAGAGTCGTGCAAAGGAACGCATTTTCAGTGTGCGCGATCCCGGACATCGCTGGAATCCACGCGAGCAGCGTCCAGAGTTGTGGCGTACATACAACACTCGTCTTGCACCAGAACAGACGATGCGGGTCTTTCCAATCTCTGATTGGACTGAAGCAGATATTTGGCATTACATATTGCAGGAACGCATAAAAGTGAACCCTCTTTATTTCGCGAAAGAGCGACCAATGGTTCAACGTGGCGAACAGATGATTATGGTCGATGATGATCGCTTCCAGCTCCGAGATGGTGAAACTCCGTTTATGAAGATGGTTCGCTTTCGTACGCTTGGTTGCTATCCACTTACTGCAGCAGTTGAATCCACAGCAACGACAATGGAAGAAGTAGTTGAAGAAGTTCTGCAGGTAAAGCTCAGTGAACGCGCTACACGTTTGATTGATGGCGAGAATGAAGATTCAATGGAGAAGAAAAAGAAGGAAGGGTACTTTTAATGTCAGGCGCAATCGTCCGTTTGCTCACTTGTGGAAGTGTTGATGATGGAAAGAGCACGCTGATCGGACGCCTTCTTGTTGAAACCGATAGCGTCCCACACGACACTATCGGTTCGGCCCGAAAAGTAAGACGGTCTGGTTCAACTATTGCAGCTGGTGAAATTGATTTTAGTTTGTTCACTGATGGTCTTGAGGCAGAACGTGAGCAGGGAATCACGATTGATGTTGCATATCGATCGATGACACTTCTGGATGGGAAGCGCCTGATTATTAGTGATGCTCCTGGGCACGAGCAGTACACCCGCAACATGGTGGTTGCAGCATCTCGAGCTGATATTGGTCTGGTTCTAATCGATGGAATCAAGGGTGTGCGCACACAAACTTTGCGTCACCTAACTATTTGTTCTCTGATGGGGGTCTCCCGGATCATCATTGCAATAAACAAGCTCGATGCTATGGATTACAAACAAGAGGTTTTTGATGCTATCTCTGCAGATATTCAACGTGCAGTTGAGCGACTTGATGTTAAAGATGTCGAGATTATTCCTATAAGTGCACTTGTTGGTGACAATGTTGTGTTTGCCAGTGAGAATATGCCTTGGTACAAGGGTCAAACTTTGCAGGATGCGATTCAAGGTTGGGAAAAGCCTAAGGATCTTTCTGCCAGCGGTCTAATGCGAATTCAAATGATTGCTCGCGCGGACAACTTCCGTGGAATTTCTGGAACTGTTCGTCGCGGCTCTTTCACGCAAGGTGAAGAAGTTACAATCTTCCCCAGTAATCAAACCGCGACAATAACTTCTATCGTAACTTTTGATGGAGAAATCAAAAAAGCTGAGACAGATGTCGCTGTAACTTTTGTTCTTACTCCAGAAGTTGACGCAACACGGGGCGATGTAATCGCATCCGCTAAGGATGACCTTGCGGCGGCAGATCGTTTTGCAGCCCATCTTGTTTGGCTTCACGAAGACCCATTAATCCACAGCCGTTCTTATCTGATGGTTAGCGGTCCTTCCACTACACCAGCAATTGTTACCAAGATTCGACACAAGATAGATGTGAACACTGGTGAACATATTTCTTCAGACACCTTAAAGATGAATGAAATCGGCGATGTCGAAATAGCCTCAGATATTCCTTTGGTCATGCGTCCGTATACAGATGATCGCGAATTTGGAAACTTTATTCTCGTAGATCGTTTATCGCTCAAAACAGTTGGCGCAGGAATGATCCGTCACTCCTTACGCCGAGCTACAAACATAACTCACCAAGAGTACGAAGTTGATAAATACCAACGCAGCGCACAGAAGAATCAAAAGCCTAGTGTTGTCTGGCTTACTGGTTTATCTGGATCTGGAAAGTCAACAATCGCAAATGCTCTTGAAAAGCGTTTATTTGCACAAGGGGCCCATGCATATGTTTTGGATGGCGATAACTTACGACTTGGCCTCAATATGGATCTTGGCTTTACAACAGAAGATCGTGCAGAAAATGTTAGACGCGTATCTGAAGTAGCAAAGTTGATGGTAGATGCAGGTCTCATTGTAATTACAGCACTTGTCAGTCCATTTGAAGTTGATCGCCAAAGAGCTAAGAGTAATTTTGAGCCAGGCGAGTTTCTAGAAATCTTCGTTGATACACCTGTTGATGTCTGCCGCGAACGCGATCCAAAGGGTTTGTATAAGAAATCTAGTGCGGGTGAAATACCAAACTTCACTGGAGTTGGGCAGGAATACGAGCGCCCATTGCACCCTGATTTAGTAGTTGATGGAACTGCACCGATCGAAGAAATCGTAGAAAAAATTATCAGGATTCTTTTGTGAACTGGATAGTCTTTGCATTTGTAGGAAGTATTGCCCAGCTCATAGATGGTGCACTTGGCATGGGCTTTGGCCTTACAAGTTCAACCCTGCTTGTCACCTTAGGTGCATCTGCTGCAGTGGCATCTGCTGCAGTGCATTTTGCTGAAATTGGAACAACGCTGGCTTCAGGAGCATCCCACTGGCATGCCGAGAATATTGACAAGAAGTTTTTAGTGCGCCTTGCAATCCCTGGTGGCATAGGAGCATTTCTTGGTGCAACCTTCCTATCCTTCATTGATCTTTCTAGCTCTAAGATTTTTATCTCAACACTTTTACTATTCCTTGGTTTTCTTCTGCTTTATCGGAATGTTTTTAAATCAGAGGGTGATGTAAATATGATCGAGATAAAGAACCCTAGATTTTTAAGTTACCTAGGGTTTACTGGAGGATTTATTGATGCCTCAGGAGGCGGAGGTTGGGGTCCTATTGTTACTCCAACACTCATTTCAACAACATCGATGCAACCTCGCAAGATCATTGGCACAGTTAGTGCCGCCGAGTTTGTGGTTGCAGTTGCAGCTTCTGTGGGTTTCTTAGCGCAGATAGGGCGAATAGACATCGACTGGTCAATCGTCGGGGGATTGGCACTCGGCGGAGTCCTTGCAGCACCTATAGCCGCACGACTCGTTGGAAAACTACCCGCAAAGCAACTTGGTATTTTCGTGGCAATTGCAATCATTATACTTAATGCTGTGGCAATTCTTCGAGCCTAGTTTGGAGTCACAAAAACAACATGAACCTTCGCAGTTGGATTAGAAAGACTCCAGCCGGTCGCTTGGCATGGCGCTTAGTAATTGGAATAGTCGGTGGTGGTGTTGCAGTGTTTGGAGCAGTCTTGTTGGTTGCACCAGGACCTGGTGTCTTAGTTTTATTAGCGGGCTTAGGAATTCTTGCAACTGAGTTTGCATGGGCTGGTCGCATCATGATGGAGACAAAGCGAATGGCTTCTCGCGCTGCAGAGCGAACAGGTATGAAACCTTGGGTCAAATACTTTTTGATTTCAGGCGGTGCAGTGTTTTCAATCGTTGCAATTCTCATTTATTACTATCGCTAGTTTCAAGATAGGCTCTTATTTATGACTAGAGCCCACACATCAGTTGAAATCCACGACTTGATTGCAGAACGACGCAGCCCACGTTCACTCGATGGATCAGCAGAGATGACTAATGAAGATTTACTTGGAATTCTTGAAGCAGCTCGCTGGGCACCATCAGCTAATAATCTTCAGCCATGGCGGTTGATTGCAGGCAAACGTGATGATTCAAACTTCACATCGTTACTAGAATTTTTAGTGCCTTTCAATCAAAGCTGGTCTAAGCGCGCAGCAGCCTTCGTGGCAATCGCAGGAACACCAACCCAAGCCGATGGAACTGCGATTCCAACTTTCATGTATGACTGTGGTCTGGCAGCTGCGCAATTGACGATTGAAGCTCACCATCGTGGATACGTTGTGCATCAAATGGCAGGTTTTGACCATGAAAAGGCAGCAGCATTATTTGATGGCGCTGTTCCAATTGTGATTATGGCAATTGGAAAACAAGCCCCAGCTGAACAATTAGAAGGCCCAGCTTTTGAGCGCGAAATCGCACCTCGGGTCCGCAAGGAGCTTTCTGAAATTGTTATTTCAGGCTTACCTAGCTAAAAACTAGAACGGATTTCCCAAAGATCTGGGAAAGTCGGATTAAAGAGTGTGGTTGAAAGATAATCAACTCCGCTTGATCCGCCCGTTCCCATCTTGTGTCCGATAGTTCTTTCAACCATCTTTACATGGCGATAACGCCATTCTTGTAATCCCTCATCAATATCTACAAGACGTTCGCACACCATGGCAGATTCTGGATCTTTGCGATGAACTTCAAGTAATACTTCTTGCACACCTTTGTTTGCAACATAAGAGGTGCTCTTATCTCGGTTAAGGACATCAGCTGAAATCTTGTGTCCACGTTTATCGATATACGCCAAAGCTGAATCCCATACTGAATTCTTAGAAGTTATCTCTTTAATTTGTTCCTGAATATCTGGTGGTAAATGTCCGGCCATCTTGGTATCTCGACGACCTAGCAAAGCTTCAACCATTCTAAATTGTGCTGATTGAAAACCACTAGAAGATGAAAGATAAGAGCGGAAAGAATTAAATTGCAGAGGCGTCATTGTTTCTAAGATATCAATCTGCGTAACGCATACCTTCAAAATTGTTCTTATGCGACCCAAGATTGCCAATGAATAATGTGAGTCACCAGATTCCATGGCACGTTGGGCTTCTTGGAACTCATGAATTAACTGCTTGAACCACAACTCATATGTTTGGTGAATAACAATGAATAACATCTCGTCATGTTCTGGTCCTGTCGATAAAGGCCGCTGAAGCTTTAAGAGTTCATCAACAGCTAGATAAGAGGTATATGTAAGTGCTGAATCAAAGTTTTCGCTCATGTGACTCGTGAACCGCCTTCTTTAACCTCTTTATAGCGACCAGATGCCACTAAATCACGCATACGTTCAAAACCATCCCAAATTTCTACATAAGAAGTTGGAAGCGGAGAGATCGCCAAGCGAATTGAATTAGGGGTACGGTAATCAGGGATTACGTTGCTGATTGTGCGCATTGCAACACATATTTGAGCTGCATCTGGATGCACCAGCGAGATATGCCCACCACGCTGTTTTGGATCACGGGATGTGTTGAGTTCGATACCAAGTGGCGCCAACCATTCATCGTATAAATCAATCATCATCTGCGTACCAACGGCAGCCTTGTGCGCAATTGCATCGATACCTGCCTCTTTGATCATTGCAAAAGCGGTTTGAACGCAGCGAATTCCCATCAATGAAGGGCTTGCAATTTGGAATCCTCTAATTGTTTGTGAGCGTTCAAAGACTGGGCCCATTTCAAACTGTGCCTCTTGAGCAAACCAACCTTGAATAGGAACTTGTAGTTCTTTTTGGACTCGCTTTGAAACATATAGCCATGCAGGTGAACCTGGGCCAGAGTTTCCATATTTATAGGTACACCCAACGCAAAGATCAACACCATTGGCATCAAGGTTTAATTCGATTGCACCAACTGCATGACTAGCATCCCAAACAACTAAGCCGCCAATGGCACGTACTTGATCTGTGATTGATTTAAGGTCGGTACGAGCACCAGATCGGTATTGAATAACTTCAAGTGTTACCAGTGCGACATCATCATTTAAATATGGCGCAAGGACTTCGGTAGTAATTCGTTCATGCGTAGCAACAGCTGGATCTTCGTTATCAATGATGACTAAATTCAAACCTAACTGTTGTGCAATTCCATCCAGGATGTAGCGATCAGTTGGAAAGTTTGCGGCATCGGTGATGATTGTTTTGCGGCCAGGGCGTGCATGAATTGCAGCAACACATAGTTGATAGAAATTAACTGAAGTTGTGTCGCACACTAGAACTTGTCCAGCTGCGGCCCCTAATGCTGCTTCGCCCAACAAATCACCGGTTGGCTGTGCTTCATCAACCCAGTGGCTCCAACCAGTTACAACTTCAGGACCCCATTCCTTGGTCATAAAGTCATTGATGGCTGTAATGGTTGCCTTAGGCAAACGGCCCAAAGAGTTACCGTCGAGATAACACATAGTGGGGTCGCCTACGACAAATTGGGATTTGAAATGAGCCAGTGGATCTTTTTTATCGAGCTCTTCAGCGTATTGGCGGTCAGTTACCTTCATGAGGGAAAGGTACGCTCTCCTACCGTGGCGCGCAATGTTGTAAACATCGAAGATGTCTCTAAAGCCTTTGATATCA
>Ga0164293_10004209_pt1 | contig 12305 bp, 8 predicted proteins | sample GEODES118metaG_FD_111487 | JGI IMG/M metagenome (GOLD analysis project Ga0164293, IMG submission 111487) | Eutrophic lake water microbial communities from Lake Mendota, Wisconsin, USA - GEODES118 metaG | ecosystem: Environmental > Aquatic > Freshwater > Lake | place: USA: Lake Mendota, Wisconsin... | reverse complement strand
CTAGCGCCATGGATTTCATTCCTTGTTAGCTTCTCCATCCATCTGGCGATTGGAATCGCAATGGCAGCCTTGCTAATCGGTGGCGGGAGAGGTGTCACAAAACTCGAAATCGCAGGTGCTATGAATGAAGACACCGATGCGAATGACTTACTGGATATTCTACAAATAGAGCATTCGGAAGACTCCACGAATGAGTCCGAATCGCCAACCATCAATTTGGCCCTAGAAGCCATCGATGTAGACGTACCCCAGTCCGCGCCGAGCACCAGCGACGATTCAACCAGCTATGCGAGACTTGCCTCTCAAATCGATGCCTTGGGTGATGGCCCCGGAGGTGGAACTGATGGTCAACTGACCAAGGCGACTTTCTTCGGTGCAGAAGCTTATGGTAACCGATTTGTTTTCGTGATCGACTCGTCTCGATCCATGATTGGTCCACGATGGGAAGCTCTCTGTTATGAACTGGAACAAGCGATTCGATCCCTCTCACTAGATCAAGAGTTTTTTGTTATCAGCTTCGATAGCGAGGCTCATCCCATGTTTGGTGCCGCACCACCCAAAGGAAAGTTTTTAGCTCCAGATCCGAAGTCGATTCGACGCATTCGAAATTGGCTTCGAAGTATTGAACTAGGACGGAACACATGCCCGTCGTCGTCCATGATGATGGCGTTGAGTCTCAAGCCGGATGCCATCTTCCTTTTGTCTGACGGTGAGATTCGAGATTCCACGTTAACGGATTTGCGACAAGTCAATAGTCCAGAAGTCAGAGCATCGCGGTATTTTAAAGCGATCCCCGTTCATACTGTTTTGTTGCACAGCGAGATAGGCTATCAAACCCTCGAGCAAATCGCTGCAGACAATCACGGAACCTTTACCCCTGTACCATTTAGTAGCTCCCGGTAAGAACATGGTAAGGTGTGTAGCTTTATTTCTATCGGCTTACTGTTTACTTTTCCTCTTTTTGAAAACGAGTGATGCACAATCGGTCAGCTCTCGAACAACGCGCGATGAAGTAGATAATGCCGTCGAACAGGGAGTCTCTTTTCTTCTGACTCAGCAAAAGAAAAGTGGTGTTATCGTGGACCGTGGTCATGATAACGCGATGACAGCGATCGCGATTATGGCCCTGGCATCCGTTGGACATCAGCCGGTGGATCCTACACCAGAGGGAGAAGCCATGCGCGGTGGGCTGCGATTTATCTTGAACAGTGATCGCCAAGACAAATCAGGCTATTTTGGAGCCAGCGATGGGTCGCGAATGTACGGGCATGGCATTGTAACTCTCATGCTAACCGAGATGCTTGGTATGGGTGTGGACGAGTCTATGGACACGCTCATGCACGATCGATGCCAGCAAGCTATCGACCTGATCGTTCGAAGCCAGAAAGTAAAAAAACCACCCTATGCCAAGGGGGGGTGGAGATACACTCCCGACGCAGCAGACAGCGATTTGTCCATTTCGGTTTGGCAAGTCATGGCGCTTCGAAGTGCCAAGAACGACGGACTGGAAGTCCCCTCGTCGACGATTGATGATGCAATCGAGTACTTGGTACGGTCCTTTACCTCCCCAGTGGGTGTCAACCGAAAGCCACGCGTCCGAAAGAATGGTTTTTCCTACGAGGCGAACAACGATAACCCGACGTTCGCCATGACTGCCGCGGGGCTACTCGCCATGCAAGTCTGTGGAGTTTACGACTCGGAAATCGTGGTAGGTGCCACCGAATGGTTGTTGGATCACCCACCGAAATGGGAGGATCGGTTTGTGCTTTACGGAATCTACTACTACTCACAAGGAATGCACCAACGCGGCGGCAAGGAAGCGGAACATGCGGAGAACGTAGTCAAAAAGATATTGTTAGAGAAACAGCAATCCGATGGATCATGGATTTCGTCTGGGGGCGAGGAACAGAACGCAGGTAAAGTGTACTGTACATCGCTTGCCATCCTCAGCTTGTCCGTAAAGTACCACTACTTGCCGATTTACCAGCGGTAGCGTGTCAGGATGACGTTCAACAATGCTTTCTGTGCCTACATACAGTTTTTGTATGGGACTATTCGTCGGTGTTGGCTTGGCCTTTGATGGTGCGTTGAGCTACGTCCCATGCGGATTCCAAATGCTTCATGTAGTCGGCTGGCTGAAGTAATCCCTCGACTTCGCCTCGCATCTCGAGCAACCAACCTTCGCCATACTTGTCGACATTGATGATGGATGGATCTTCGAGCAATCGATCGTTGATGCAAATGACTTCGCCCACAATCGGCGCGTACATTCCACTCTCCGCCTTCTTGCTCTCGATATTGCCAAACTCTTGCCGATGCCCAAGTTTTGCTCCAGGGACACAGTCGAAGTCGATGAAGTAAATATCTTGCAGCAAACGAACCGCGTAAGCAGAGAATCCAAATCGATAAACTCCACCATCCCTCGGTAGAGCCCACATGTGATTCTTGACATACATCCGATCGGTGGGGAACTCGGCGACGAACTCCCCCATTGCAAAGGTGAGCAATTCGCTCATGTATAACGAACCCCTCTCAGGCTCTCCTCAAAGAACCGAGGCAGTAAACCGTCAACACACAATAGTCCATCCATTGTCAGCTCGATTCTAGCAACTCGACCATCATCGCCTTCGATCAAGTGAGCGAACCCTTCACTCACCAAACCGTTCCACTCCGATTGCCATCGATCGACAATCGAGGCATCATACTTGGTGTCAAAGTAACCGACATCGAGGTAACCTTTCTTCATTTGCAAGATCATCTCGCGAATGAGGCATTGCAGCGGCGATGGTTGATACGCTCGTCCTAAAGGCAATCGATTTTCATCGAGCAATGTACTGATGTACTGTTGATACTCGGGTACGTTTTGATAATGAACTCCGGACATATGACCAAAGCTTGCAAGCCCCGTCGCGAGCAGATCGGCCCCTCGCCATAGATTGTCGCGATACGAGAAATTCACTTTGCTCGGGTCTTTGACGACCGTGTAGGCACTGCTAATCGAATAGCCTGCCGATTGAAACTCTTCAAAAGCGAATCGCACCCAGTCACGTTTCGTTTGCCATGTCGCTACCGGTGACTCTTGCTTGGTTTCCAAAAGACCTTTGGAATAAACCGTGTTGAAAGGTAGCTCCATTTGATAAATGGTCACACTCTCCGGCGAAAGCTCTAACGTCCGCCGTACGTTCTCTCGCCAATTCTCCCACGTCTCGCCGACCATCCCCGAGATCAAATCGATGTTGACGTTAGGGAAGTTTGCTGCCTGAATCCACTCCCAAGCTCGATTGATCTCTTTCGACAAGTGGGCTCGACCATTCTCCTCAAGAATCGCGTCCGAGAAATTCTCAACTCCCAGGCTCAATCTTGTGACCCCAAGCTCGCGCAATGCCTGGACCTTAGGCTCACTCAATGTGCCCGGTTCGCATTCGAATGTGACCTCCTCCGCTTGATCCCAAGTGATGCTTCGATGCAGTCGTTCGAATAAAGAATGGAGCTGCTTGACACTTAAAAAGCTGGGGGTACCACCGCCGAAGTAGACGAATCGGATCGGCCGTCCGCCCATGGCTGGTTGTTGGGACACTAGTTCAATTTCGCGAGAAAGAGCGGAAACATATCGCTCGATTTCATCAGCGTTGACATTAGTAAGTACTTTGAAATAGCAAAACTTGCAGCGTTTCCGGCAGAACGGGATGTGCAGGTAGAGTCCCAGCGGCACTTGCCGTGGCGCAGCGGCCATCGCGTCCAAAATCAGAGGGAGCGATTCGCTAGTCCATTGAGAAAAAGGAGGATAATTGGAAATAAAGTAACTTCCAATCTCAGTCTTGGTTGCTTCAGTTGACATCGTGAGTACAAAGGTCAGGAGCGGTAGGTTGTTTCTCAAACCTAGTTTACCTTAGATCCTTCCCCTCGTCGCCTCAACGCAACATGAAATTCCCCAGCATTCGAGCAATGTACCCTATGAAGGCTGAGCGTATTCAGTAATGCAACACGAGTGGGACGCGATCATTGTGGGTGGAGGGGCAGCCGGTCTGTGGGCGGCGGGTACCGCTGCGATGCGAGGACGCAAAGTCCTCGTCCTCGAGAAAAACAACAAGGCAGGGGTCAAGATCCTGATGTCAGGAGGAACGCGTTGCAATATCACCCATCATTGCGACAGCCGAAAGATCGCCGAAGCTTTCGGGAAGCAAGGCAAAGTTCTGCTGTCTGTCCTCAATCGTCTTTCTCCGCAAGATGTAGTCAAAGAAATGGAAGCTCTCGGTGTCGCGACGAAGGTGGAGGACACCGGCAAAGTCTTCCCAGCAAGCGACCGAGCCATCGATGTCCGAGACGCAATCGTCAAGCGTCTGAGGGACGCCAATGCGCAACTTCAAACGGGCGCACCGGTTACCAACGTGCGCCTCAATGCGATGGGGGGATTCGACGTTCACGCATCGATTCACGAGCAACCGATCGCCCTCCACTGCAAATCGCTATTGCTCACAACAGGTGGACTCAGCTTCAGCGGTTGCGGAACGACCGGGGACGGGTATCCGTGGGCAGAAGCCTTTGGGCATACGATCACGCCGCTGCGTCCTGCATTGACACCCCTCCTTTCTAATCAAGCGTGGGTACAATCCCTGAGCGGTTTGACTCTCGATGATATCAGTGTCACAGCCCGCCTCCAATCCGAAGGTGGCAAGCTATTATCGATGGAACGAAGCGTTTCGCGTGGCGGTTTCTTGTGGACACACTTCGGTTGTAGCGGTCCAACGGCCATGAACGTCTCAAGATGCTTTTCGGACGAAGTCCATGATGTGCAACGGTCACTGTCGATAGATCTACTGCCCAACGAAACACGAGAGTCGTGTGAGCTATGGCTTCAAGAAGCGACGAAGCAGTCGAACAAATCGATCACCAATCTGATCTCACAACGCATCCCCAAGAGAATTGCTCAAGTTCTAATGGAACAAATAGGTGCACCTGAGGATGTGCATGGCGCGGAGTTCTCGAAGAAGCACCGAAACATGCTTCTCGAACGACTCAAGAATCTTTCAATACCAATTCAGGGTACCCGGGGTTATCCGAAAGCCGAAGTCACTGCCGGCGGTGTCGCTTTGGGGGAAGTCAATTTTCAAGACATGCAAAGCCGCAAACAGCCTGGTCTCTATTTTGCAGGAGAGATTCTGGATCTCGATGGACCTATTGGCGGCTACAACTTTCAAGCCGCTTGGAGCACTGGACATACCGCTGGGCTTGCTATCTGAGTCTGGGGGCTTTGCGGCTTTATTGCACTCGAGCAGTGTGTGTCGTCGACAAAGGATCAGGCTGACCTATGCTTTTTACAGCAGCAGTCATTGTCTGTATTGATGATTCTTCATGCCGAAGCTGGATCGTATAGGCAAACGAATCTCGCGCCCGAAGGAACTGAATCGGTGTAAAGGCCACAGTTGCTCCATCACGGCTTACCAAGTAATCCAACCCCACGGCCTTTGCTGTAATCAGTTTACTGCCTGCAGGAATCGTGAACTGCATAGCTACCTTCTGATCCGGTTGGGCTGCCAAGTTCTCGACCCGTACTTCGTAACTGACCGTATCACCGCGTTTCACGGTTTGAACCGAGGGCTGTATCGAAATGGAAAGGCGTTGGTTGGTTGCTAGTCCAGAACCGATGGCCGGTCTCGCGCTGGTTCCAGGTATTCCCATTAGCCCAGGCACAGAAGAAGCCGGGCCTGCGGGAGATAGTCCAGGGGGTGAAGTGCTAGGTAGCCCTCCAGCGCCTGGCAAGGCGCTTGGTAACGAAATGCCTGGATTCGGCCCGCTCGGTGTCGACGAGCCACCTGGCATAATGGAGCCGCCTGGGCCGCCTGTACCAACCGGTGGTGGGTTTCCTATCTCAAATGTCAGTTGTTTGCCATCCCGCAGTCCATCGGAGCTGACCTCTGCCTTGAGGATCGCTTGACGGACCGGTCCTAACGGAATCAAGGTAGCGAGGAACTCCAAGCCTGTTTGCCGTGGTTGCAGATCGTTGAGGTTCCATTGGACCAATTGCTCACCCTGCATATACCGACCCTGCGGATCCATAGACTGAAGTTGAAAATTCGGGTCGTGCTGAAGCATTAAGACAGGCGTGCGCAATGCTACCGGCCCCCCGTTCGAGACAATGCAACGTATCGTGATCGGAACACCAGGCGTTAGTACTCTCTGCTGAGATTTTTCTAGCAGTTGCAAACTTATCGATGGCTGTTGCGGAACTGGAGAAACTCCCCGGACAGAAGAACGCTGGTTCGCCAGAGGCTGTCCATTGGCAGTCACTTTGCCAACGATTCCTAATTCCCCTTCACGTTGCACTCGGAAGTAAACGACAAGCACTGTTCTTTCTCCAGGGCGAAGGAACATAACGTCTTGCAATACCTTCGTACTTGCGATGCCACCGCTTTCGTGAATCAAACCAGGATCGCTGTCGATTTCTACTTGTATGTTGTTGATCGATTGCGAACCGGTGTTGATGAGAACACAATCAAACCCCGCTTGCTCCCCGATTGCTACTTGTCCCACATTGAGCTTCGGTGTCAGTTGCATCGTCAACGACGCTTGCTGAACGTTGGTTCTGACCGGCTTTTGTTGGCTTTCCTGGCCTGTTGCCGAAAGTTCGAAGAGAACCTGTGCGTCGAGTGGTGAGTCTGGAGTAACATTGATAACCACTTCGAAAACACTTCGCGCCTGTAGAGGGCCGAACTCCCATATCAGGGAATTGGGGGTACTTCTTTGCGGTGCGTAAGAAGTACCATCGATCCGCATCCCTGATGGAAAGGTTGCTTTCGTGATGATGTTTTCTGCCGCTTGGTCACCTTCGTTTGTAACCTTCAGCAGGTACTGCACCGATTGGCCTGGGCTCGTTACATCCGGTCCAACAGCATCGAGCACCAAATCGGGAGCGCTCCAGGTGACTGATGTGTTGCTCCTAGCCAGTGGCAACTCGGGCATATCACCGAGAATCGGGCGTATGATTTCTATCTCGATGAGTGCCGTTCCACTCTTCGGATTCGTTGTTCCATTTGCGTTCAAGTTCTTTCGGCGAAGGACAACCGAGGCAATTCCCTGTGCGTCAACTTGTGCTGTCGCAGTATCCGATAGTCTTTCTGCGCCTGTAGTAGGATTCACAAACACAAACTCAGCATACTCTGGGTTAAGCGATCGATACTTGACCGTCCAATCTCTGGCAGGAACGAAGCTATCGCTTTTCATCACCTTGGTTGCCAGAGTCGCTTGCTGCTCGCCCGCCAATACTAGTGGTTGTGGAAAATCCCAACTCGCATCGATCCAATAGACCGTTGCGGTTTGACGTCGTTTGTCCCAGACATCGCTATCCGGAGCCAGAATCGTAACCTTCGAAGTGCCCTCGGTGGGACTGGTCAAGCTGATCCACGTCTGCCCTTTTCGAATGGGTAAATCGTCAGATCGATCCGCCGTTCCTTTGGTGATCACCCCGGCTTCACGACTGGTTCGGCCGCGTGCGAAGTCTACACCTAGCTTTTCAACTTTCGGTTCCTTCGGGCCACCCCAGAAGGATTTTCGTTGCCCCTTAGCATCGTCTCCAACCTCCACGATTTGGCCAACGCCTTCAGGATCGAGCATATACTCGATCGCTTCATTGGTGACCAAGTGTTCGTCTTTTCCACAGATGCCAGCCAAGATGATGACTTCACCGCCGACCGGTGCCACCAATCGGTTAGGGGTGATCAATAGCTGACCACATCTGCCTCTCATCTCCTCTTCGCGTTTCTTCGCAAACAAGCAGCCTTTGCCCGACAAACACCCCTGGCACTTCTTTCCATCTCCCTGCCCGCATTTTTGAGGAGTAGGGGGCGTTTGAAACGCAGGTGCTGTACTGGCATAACCATTGTTCGGATCATGCGGACGAACGAATTGCACGGGATTGTTGGTGAACAAACGGTTGCCGCTCGGATCAATCGCTGGAAGCGAGAGTGTTTGACATCCCGAATTCAGCAGAATGTAGAACAAGAATAGATATCGACACAGCAGAGCGAACGAATTGCGCATAACAACTCGCATTCTGCTTGCAATCTCTGATTCTTTGCGATGAAGGTCTAACATCCGGTGTCACCTATGCACGATCCACGTAGGGTATACATTCCCCCGTGGGAAGATACATCCTGTAAATGAGCATGACGCCGAGAAGTCGAAAAAGAATTAGCGGTCGTTGAAATCGAGTGACGGATGTAGCAATAAAAAAAGGCTGCGCATTGCTGCACAGCCTTTTGAATTAGTCGTAGATGTTCACTAGCTACTAGGCACTTTCCTTACGTTGCGGAACACTCTTATAGTGACGCACCGAGCCGTCGGTTGCATCGACATCGATGGTATAGACTGTACCCGCCTCTTGGTCAGGCAATTCGAACATAACATCGAGCATGATCTCTTCAACGATACCTCGGAGACCACGCGCACCGACGCACTTGACTTGAGCCTTTTGGGCAATCGACTTCAAAGCAGCTTCGGTGAAGTGAAGTTCGCAATCTTCCATTGCGAACAACGCTTGGTATTGTTTCACCAAGGCATTCTTGGGTTCGGTCAGGACTTTGATCAAACCAGGAACATCCAGAGGTGCAAGCGCAGTGACGACTGGCAATCGTCCGATCAACTCGGGGATCATTCCGAATTCGAGAATATCGTCCGAGCGCACTTGTGCGAGCAACGAAGCGACATCGCCCTCTTCTTTGATGTTGGAGCCCGGCCCGAAGCCAAGAGATTTCTTTCCCAATCGCTTGCGAATGATCTCATCCACACCTACGAACGTACCACCGCAGATGAATAGGATGTTCGTGGTATCGATTTGAATGTACTGCTGCTCGGGATGTTTGCGTCCACCCTGGGGAGGAACGTTTGCGACGGTACCTTCGAGCATCTTGAGCAACGCTTGCTGAACACCTTCACCCGAAACGTCGCGAGTGATCGATACGTTTTGGCTCGTCTTTCCGATCTTGTCGATTTCATCGATGTAGAGAATACCACGCTGTGCTGCTTCGATATCGAAATCTGCTGCATGAAGCAGTTTCAAGAGAAGATTTTCTACGTCTTCGCCGACGTAGCCCGCTTCCGTCAGTGTAGTGGCGTCGCCGATGGCGAATGGAACGTTAAGCATTTTCGCCAAGCTACGAGCGAGAAGCGTTTTTCCACTGCCGGTCGGTCCGACAAGTAGAATGTTGGATTTTTCAATTTCTACTTCGTTTGCACCATCCCAAGTGGCGCTGAGTCGTTTGTAATGGTTGTGGACGGCAACCGCCAAAGCACGTTTCGTTCCCAGCTGGCCGATGACGTATTCATCTAGGTGGGTGACGATATCGCGAGGGCTTGGAATTTCGTCGAAGAGTTTCTTCGGAGGCTTTCGCTTTTGCTCTTGATCGAGGATCGATTGGCATAGTTCGATGCATTCGCCGCAGATATAGACATCGCCTGGCCCCTCAACCAATGGACCGACATCACGATAGCTTTTGCGACAAAAAGAGCAAAATGCATTTCGACGATTGCTTGTTGTTCCGCCCGCACCACCGACGCTTCTACGACCTGGTACGACATCCTTACCTTGGGGCATTATCGACTCCTTAGCTAATCTCGGGTCGCATTGCCGTTGCAGACCGAGAATGAATTGGGACACTCTAATTATGTAGCTCGAGCCATCTCAAGTTCCAGTAACTCAAAGGAGCAAATCTGCTTCATTGTGTTTCCCGGTTCTCTAAACTAGGGCATCCGTGTCCGCCAATTCGAGCCGAAATTTCTATTTCTGCGTTGAGAAGAATCATCGGAGCGAACCCCGAAATCTTTCCCATTGCATTACCAGCCTCCCAGGCCGAAAAACCAACAACCTAACTTTAGTCTAACATACTGATTCTCGAAGATCACGTTTTTTTGATGTGTCTCGCGTACGATTCCTCGACCGAAGTATCGATCGATTGGAAGATACATGAGTTTCTTGCACACCGCCTAAAGCGACGTGATACCGATTAGGTAATGTTGTCGTCCTTTGGTGGCTGCTTCGATGTAGTCACAGTTTGACCTAGGGACGCACTAATTCTTCGGAATTCTGCTTCGCTGATGTCACCCCCACTCCGCATTTCTTCGAAATTCTTTTGGAGCAAGTCCATCGCTACGTGGTCTTGGTTGTTCGAACCGCGCAACTTTGACAGCAAGTGAAACGCAATTGCAGATACCGTCAGCACAATCAATACACCCAGAGCTGCCTGAATAGTGGGGTTGTTGAGCAGATTCCATAGGGTCGCACTACCGGCTCTGGTACTCGTGGTGTTCATCACAGTGAAGAATGAGAAGGGAAAGGGGATTCCGCCGCCGAATCATCGAGCGTCCTTCATTCAACCAGAGGAGCCATCCTCTCGGAGTCGACCGAATAGTACGCATGTCCAGGTTGCGGAGACTAGAGGCACTTCTATATTTTTGCAAAGAATTGTCTTGCGAAACAGTAGGTACTAAACACAAAAGCTAATTTGCATCTCATCTGACAGGGCTTGCGAGGCAGCGACCAAAACCTCTCCAGACCAAGGATCGAACTCGTTTCCCATCAAATTCGTAAGCACAGCACCAGCTTCGGAAGCGATCAACGAACCTGCCGCAACATCCCACGGCTTCAATCGATTGGCCCAATAGGCATCGAGTCTTCCGTGCCCTACATAGCAGAGATTGAGGGCAGCGGAGCCCAATCTTCGTAAACTCTGGCTTCGTACAAGCACTTCGAGAAACTGCTTTACTTCCGGCGACTCTTTGGTGACTTGAGGGGGAAAACTGGCAGCCACCATCGCTTGATCGAGGGACTGGCAACCGGAAACTCGTAATGGAACATCATTCACCGATGCTCCATGACCATGGATCGCGGAATACACCTCTCCGCTCATAGGATCTTCAACCACTCCCAAAACGATACGATCCGACTTCATCAACGCGATCGAAACGGCAAAATTCGGCAGTTTGTGAACGTAGTTCATCGTACCGTCGAGCGGATCTACCACCCAAGTCCATTCGTCACTACCACGAAAGTCGCAAATACTCGCAGTACTTTCTTCCCCGAGAAATCGATGGTCGGCGAAAGACTCGTGAATCGTCGCTTCAATGGCCATTTGGGCAGCCACATCTGCGTCAGTCACTAGATCCTTTGGACCTTTCTCACGCACCGAGGCAGTCAAAAGCATGTTTCGAAGGATGATACTGGCTCGGTGCGAGGCCTTTTTCGCGACGAGCATCGCTTCTTCAAGTATTAGATCCATGGATCGTGTTCTGCCGTCAATTGGAATAGGATTCTTGTTGCTATGTCGTTTGCCGGATATCGTATCGAATCACAAGGGATTCGAAAGAGTTACATGGTTCTACCTAGAAGTGATCGTGAGGCGTCGGAAATGTCGTGGCAACTTGAAGACAATGTCGCTGTTTGGAACCATCCCAACTGGACTACCCGAGTGGATTTGCGAACGGCTCCAAGCCTAACCCTTGCGTCCCGATCCACGCAGAAATCCCTTACCGTATCCTTGAGTCCGCGTGACGCTACGTGCGAAATGGGCGAAGGCGACTTCATGCCCGTCGGGGATAGCTATGTTCGGCAAGGGGATCTCATCGCACACTTTCCTGAAAAATCCCCATTCCACTTTGGTTTCGAAGCTTATTTTTGTGCTTTGCCATCGGCACCGGACCAACAAATTCTGGAGTTATGGTTAAGTGTTCAAACCTCGAAACTTGAATCGAATCCGCAATTACGACTCCGATTGCAAACCACGGGTGAAGGGGTGAAAGCAACAGAATCACAATCTGGTCCACGCACGGACCTGTCGTCGGGTTTGTACCTATTCCAGGACAAGACGCTCGGAATCATGATCCACCCATTGGACCAAAGTGATTCGATGCTAGAGCGTGATGAGGATGGAGACTGGACCCTCGTGACATTTGGCCGCTTTATGGAAAAAGGGGTGATTCGTAGAATGCGTCTTCGAATTGTCGCGTGCAACGGTACGATATCGGATTCGCAATGGCTTGCTTGGATGCAATCCTTTGCAGACAGCCCCTTGCCGCTCACTGCGTGACGCAAGCTGCACTGCATTAGTATTGTAGGTTCGATTGCCTGAAATTTTTGTTCTCGTTTTTGTTTGGAGAATGTCCGTTGGCTAAAACAACCGCTGCTGTAACTACCAAGAAGAAATCCTCCGCTTCTGCGGTCTCCAAAGCGAAAGGCAGTTCAGCGAAACTGCCAGGTAAAGAGTTCGCCAAGAAATCAAATGCAAAAACTATGGCAAAGGCAGTGGCAAAATCTG
>Ga0164293_10004208_pt1 | contig 12306 bp, 10 predicted proteins | sample GEODES118metaG_FD_111487 | JGI IMG/M metagenome (GOLD analysis project Ga0164293, IMG submission 111487) | Eutrophic lake water microbial communities from Lake Mendota, Wisconsin, USA - GEODES118 metaG | ecosystem: Environmental > Aquatic > Freshwater > Lake | place: USA: Lake Mendota... | reverse complement strand
AGAAAAGCTAACAAAGCAAGAGAGGGGATCGTTTGCATTACGCTTGTCGCCGCGAGTACGACCTGCCCAAGTCTTGGTGCATAAAAACACAACACCCCCAGAGGGATGCCGACCAAGGCGGCCAAGAACAAAGAACTCAAAACAAGAAACAAGTGCTGCCCAGACAAGCGCCAAAAATCCGGACCGAACAGAACAGAAATAAAGCTGTTGCGGGCTGCGCTCTCGGAACTCGTCACTGTTGTTGCATCTTGCAAAAACTGCTTAGCCACCAGAGAAAAACTTTGTTGATCGATTTCAGCGCGCGTGTTCAGGGCGAGCATGGTACTTTGCGAAATTGACTTTTCAAGCTTTTGCAGCGCCTGCCAAGCCACTGGAAAACGCTCAGGCACTTCGGCGCGAAACAGCAAGAGCGCCTCGTAGGTGGGGAAAAAATGACGATCATCTTCGAGTGCGGTGAGCGCATAGCGCGAGAGTTTGGAGTCCGTCCCGTAGGCATCGACTAGATCAATTTTTTTGGCGGCGATAGCCTCATACGCGAGGCCATGATCGAGCCCCCGAGGCTTGAGCGCCTCCAAGCCATAAGCATTGACCAAGCCGCGCCAGCCATCAGCACGACCAATAAACTCATGCGACAGACCCAATACGAGCGTTGGATGACGTCTTAAATCGGAAATAGTCTTGATCTCAAGTGAGCGCGCGAGATCACTGCGTAGCGCCAACACATACGAGTTGTTAAAACCGAGCAGCACGCCGGCGCGTAAACCCAAAGGCAAGAGTTTGGCGTTGATTTCCTCGAGCGTCAGCACTTGGTCGGTCTTGAGGATTTCGCGTGTAATGGTGCCGGTGTACTCGGGATAAACATCGATCTCACCACTTTTCAGCGCCGAGAGCAAAATACTAGTGTTGCCCATGCCCGATTTAAGCTGCACCTGAGTGCCGCCCGCCTCGCGCACGACCTGAGCAATGATTTCACCAAGAATAAAAGACTCGGTGAAACGTTTAGACCCCACCACAAACGGTGCAGCCATTGCGAACTGCGCGCCCAACAGGCAAAGCATGGCGAACACCACTGTGCGCAAAGAACGCCGCATCGCGTTTAAACCACCACGAGTCGTGCGGTTTGCTTTTCGCCGATGTGACCGATCACACTGGCGTGCCCAAAGTCATGCTTCTTGAAAATAGCAAGTACGTCCGGCACGGACTCTGGTGCACAGCACACGAGTAAACCACCGCTTGTCTGCGGATCCGTCATCAATGTCTGACACTCCGCAGATAAACCTACCGCCAAACTCACGTCCTGACCATAACCGTCCCAATTTCGACCCGAGGCGCCCGTGACCATGCCCGCCTTGATCAAGTCAACGACACCGGGCAATAAAGGCACATCCGCCCATTTAATGTGTGCAGTCAGATCCGCACCACGGGCGATTTCTAACGCATGTCCGGCTAATCCAAAACCTGTCACGTCAGTTAGTGCATGCACACCCTCGAGCTCAGCCAATTCTGGTCCAGGCGTATTGAGTTTGGTGGTGTTGAGTAACATCGATGCATAGCCTGCGGCATCAAGCGCTTCTTTTTTGAGCGCTGCAGACAAAATACCCACGCCCACAGGCTTACCTAAAATCATCACATCGCCTTTACGCGCGCCATCATTGCGTTTGACACGATCGGGGTGCACGAGACCGAGCACGACGAGCCCATAAATAGCTTCGACGGAGTCAATCGTGTGACCACCCGCAATCGGGATACCGGCCGTACGACACACAGAAGCCCCACCCTCGAGCACCTTGCCAATGGTTTCAGTCGACAAGACATTAATCGGCATCCCCACCAGTGCCAAGGCCAAAATCGGACGCCCGCCCATGGCGTAGACATCACTAATCGCATTAGTCGCAGCGATGCGACCAAACTCATGAGGATCGTCCACGATCGGCATAAAAAAATCTGTCGTCGCGATCAAGGCTTGCTCATCATTTAAACGGTAAACCGCCGCATCGTCTGCCGTTGCGATACCGACCATCAATTCCTTGGGGATCGGCATCTGGAGAGTGCCCTTCAAAATCTCATGCAAGACAGCTGGCGCGATTTTGCAACCACAACCGCCACCATGTGACAGCGAAGTTAGGCGTGGCTCGATTGTTTTCATGAGATTCCTTAGGGATTAAGTCGAAATAGATTGTTGGACGATTGTAATCAATCGCTCTTGCTCACGGGCGGGTGCAAACAACGGGGCGCGCAAAGCGCACTGGTTTGACAGCCGTGCATACAACGATGGCTCGCGACGCAGACGTAATAAAAGTTCTGCCAGGGCGTTTGCATCCTCTATAGGAAAATAACCTGCGTAATCCTGACCCAGCATACCTTCGTTGCCGGAAATACGCGAGGCAATCACCGGTACACCGCTACAGATCGCTTCCATGACAACATGGGCTCCACCTTCCATCACGCTTGGATGCACCAAAACATGGGCACGCTGAATCAACCGCCGCGTCGCTTCGTGTGAACGCGCACCTAAAAAAGTGTAATGCGGACAAGCTGCCGCCGTCTGATGGGCTTCTTGGGCGAGCGCCATGTCATGCTCACCACCCACGTGCTGAAGCTCAATCTCTGGATATGCGACTAACAATTGAGCCGCTTTAAAAAAAGTTCGAGGCGATTTCTCGGCACGCAAATGCCCCACCATCACTGCACGAAGACGGCGTTGGGATTTAGGCAGCGTTTGGCGCGTTGTAGTGGATTGAAAGGCCACGACTGTTTTGGGTCGGAAGGGTTCAGGCACGGCAAGGATACCCTCAGACTGCAACACCACTAAGGTATGCGCCCACAGCAGGGACTGCTGGGCCTCGGAATCGCTCTGAATATCACGATATAAGTCTGTCCCCGTCAACACCACCACCAAACCGCATGTCCCGCGCCGCGCATGCCAAGCAGCGATCGAAGCATGGCTTCTGCGCGCATGCAGCGCGATCATGACGTGGTCATGCTCGCTCCCATCCCATTGCTGCACAATCTTGACCCGACAAAAATGTCTAAGCATGCTGGCATAGCGCTTAGCCGTTTGCCAATTACCGTTATTCGCAGCGGCGAGAGCGGGACTGACAATCACAACATTCAAAGGGGTGGGCATGAGTAAAATAGACATAACAAAAGGTTACCAAGAATCATGCGACAGGCTGAGGTAAACATATTGGCTCAAGGGCTTAAGTCTCTGCGGACTCAGACCCTAGGGGCCTTTGCGCACTATCAGCGCGCGGAGGCTTTGACGGTCCCTCTCAAGGACGAGTTTAATCCGCCCCTATGGGAGTTAGGTCACCTCGCCTGGTTTCAGGAATATTGGGTGAGGCGCAATCAGCAACGCGACCTCGGTGTCTGGCAAGACCTGTCCCATCCCAGACTGACCTCAATGGTTGCCTCAGCGGATAGCTGGTACGACAGTGCGCGGGTTACTCACGCGCATCGCTGGAGTCTGCCCCTGCTGTCAACGACCGATTGCCTGGCATATTTGCAAAATACGCATGCCGACACCTTGGAGCACCTTGAGCACGAGGTAGACGGTTCACCCGCATTGTATTTTTATTGGCTTGTACTGCAACACGAGGCCATGCATCTCGAAGCGAGTACATATATGGCCCAGTCTTTGGGGATCCCTTTTGAGGTGAGCTGGACGCCTTCTTTAAATGGCACGCAATCCACCAACCCTGATGCCTTACCAACATTTAGATCACTCCCCAGCTCAACTTGGGCGCTAGGTACACAGTGGCAAGAGCTTGAAAATAAAAGCTTTTGTTTCGACAACGAAGTCGGTCAACGACTGGCGTCGCTTGATGCCTTTTCGATTGCACTTCACCCCGTGACCTGGGCACAATATCTTGCCTTTATCGTGGCTACGGGACATCGTCTACCTCTTTATGTACGCCCCGCCTTGTCACCTCATTCGCCCTATCCCTTTGAAATCCGTGTCTTTGATGCTTGGCAGCCCATCCATCCCGAGGCATGCGCCACGCATATTTCCTGGGATGACGCGCAAGCCTATTGTCACTGGGCACAATGCAGACTTCCGACCGAGGCCGAGTGGGATTATGCGGCACGTACGCAACAGGATTTCATCTGGGGCGAAGTATGGGAATGGACGGCAGACACCTTTGAGCCTTTTGAGGGGTTTAGGCCCCACCCCTACGTCGAATACTCCGCACCTTGGTTTGGCTCGCGCAAAGTGTTGCGTGGCGCGGCATCAGCGACGCATCCGTATTTGCGTCATGTCAATTACCGTAACTTTTTCACCCCCGACCGCCGGGATATCTACTCAGGCTTTAGGGTGTGTGCCTAGCCTATTTGGACATCAACTCGCCCAGAACAATGCAAATTGAGCCTGCGGGTCCGTCCAGCATTGTGTCTGAGAAAATCCAGCGCGTTTGAGGTGCTCCGTAAAACTCGGGATCGTCCACTTGTAAGAGTTTTCCGTATGAATGGCCTCGCCCTCAAGAAAAACGCGTGAACGCTCACCCCAGCGCACCGTGACAGCCTTGCGGGCGATCAGATGCATTTCAATCCGAGATTCGACCTCATTGAATACTGCCTGATGCCGCCAATCCCGCACATCAAAATTCGACCCTAACAAGCTGTTGATGTGCCTCAACACGTTGAGATTAAAAGCCGCCGTGACGCCAAGATCATCGTCGTAGGCGCGCTCGAGCGTATCAGTCGCCTTGACCAAGTCGATGCCAATTAAAAGACCCGAGCCCGGCTGAGCGTTTTGACACAGTGTGGAGATACGCCCTAAAAACGTAAGCGCCTCCGCAGGCGTGAAATTTCCTAGGCTCGAACCAGGATAAAAAGCAAAGACTGGACGTTGCGTGATTTGACGCGCCAACGCCGCAGGAAAATCAAGCGTTGAGGAAAAATCCATGCCGACACCCACCATCTCAACGTCCGGGTGCACGCGCTGGAGATTGACCAGTGTCTCGGTCAAATAGTCGAGAGAAATATCGACGGCAACATATACGCCAGGCGTCGTACCCGCAAACAGACTGGCCGCCTTCTGACAACTACCTGCACCCAGATCAACCCAAGCCGCTTGTTTTGGAATGCATTGATGAATGGCAGGGGCCTGTTCAAGCAAAATACTCGCCTCGGTGCGTGTTGGATAGTACTCAGGCAAATGGGTAATCGCCTCGAACAAGGTGGAGCCTAAGGCGTTGTAGAAATATTTTGGCGAACAGTGCGCACGAGCCGCCGTCAAACCGAGCTCCAATTCCGTGGCTACCTTGCGCGGGTCCATATCGAAGGTCTTGTAAAAACTCGGGGTCTTTTGGGTCATTCACCTGCTCCGGGCAACTCAAAAATATGATCGAAACCTTAACACGTTGCCTTGCAGCATAGGACTTTGGCGCCCGAGCTGAGGCATAATCACTCACACCCTTTAGGCAATATGAATCACGATGGCAACCTCGACAACACACCGCGATCAAAGCCCCTGGACCGTCTTTTGGATTTTCCTGCGTTTGGGACTGACTTCATTTGGAGGACCCGTCGCGCACCTGGGATTCTTTAGAGAAGAGTTCGTGACGCGCCGTCAATGGCTCAGCGACCGCAGTTACGCCGATCTCGTCGCGCTCTGTCAATTTCTACCCGGTCCCGCCAGCAGCCAGGTCGGTATCGCCTTGGGCTTTTCCAGAGCCGGCTACTCGGGCGCGCTTGCGGCATGGACGGGTTTTACCCTACCCTCGGCGATTGCGTTGATATTGTTTGCGATCGGAATCTCCAGTGTTGGCACTAGCTTTTCGGCTGGCGCCCTGCATGGCTTGAAGGTCGTCGCAGTCGCCGTAGTCGCCCAAGCAGTTTGGGGCATGGCACGCAGCCTCTGTACAGATGCAAAGCGCATCACCATCATGATGCTGGCTACGTGCGCCGTGCTGCTGATGCCCTCGGTCTGGTCGCAAGTCGGTGTGATCGCTGCGGCAGGGATCGCTGGGCTCGCGTTATTTAAGCCCACACCTCTCGCGGCTCATGAACCACTTCCCATTCAGCTCTCGAAGCGGACGGGCGCTTTCTGGCTCGCACTTTTTTTTATCGTAGTGATCTCTGTGCCGATTGCCTCCGAGGCCTTGTCCAATCAGACTCTGGCGATGGTGGATGCTTTTTATCGTTCGGGTTCTCTTGTGTTTGGTGGAGGTCACGTGGTTCTTCCTCTACTACAGACCGAAGTGGTACCAACGGGTTGGGTCGATGAACAAGTCTTTCTCGCCGGCTATGGCGCTACCCAAGCCATGCCTGGACCGTTATTCACCTTTGCTGCCTTTTTAGGTGCCTCGATGACCTCTGCGCCTAGTGGCTGGATGGGTGGCATGATCGCACTCATTGCGATTTTTATCCCGTCCTTTATGTTGGTCGTTGGTGCGTTACCCTTTTGGGAGCAACTGCGCCAAAACCTCCGTACACAAGCGGCATTAATGGGCATCAACGCCTCAGTCGTGGGTCTGCTTCTCGCCGCCCTGTATCAACCCGTTTGGACCAGCGCGATCTTAAGTGCGCAAGATTTCGGACTGGCGCTGGTCGCCTTTGTCGCGCTAATGTTCTGGAAGCTCCCGCCTTGGCTCGTAGTGATTGCTGGTGGTGTGGCGGGATGGGTACTGCATTCACTTTAAAAAAATGGAGAGCCTCAGTATGGCAGGGGCAATTCTTAAAAGAGAAAAAACTAAACAGGCGATATCAACGCCTGACCCGCGCGATGGCGTTGTAGATTTTCAAGCACTCGCTCAACAGCCTCTTGCATCGCCTCGGGTGAGAGACCCGCGATGTGAGGGGTAATGACAACATCGTCTAGATCAATCAGCGCGGGTGGTAGCGTGGGCTCGCCCTCATACACATCCAGTGCGGCACCCGCAATCGTTTTATGATTGATCGCTTCGACCAGTGCAGCCGTATCGACAAGGCTGCCCCGCGCCACATTGACCAATACGCCATCAGAACCCAACAAATCCAAGACAGTGCGATTAACGATATGGAAGGTTTCAGGACCTGCAGGGGCGCACAACACGAGAAAGTCACACCATGTTGCCAACTCTTCGATACTGGAGAAATAGGCATACCCAAATTCATCCTTGCGAGTACGACTGTGATAACCCACTTGCATATCAAAAGCGAGTGCACGCGTTGCGAGCTTTTGACCCACCGCACCCAAACCAAAAATACCTATTTTTCTTTTTGAGATATGCCTCGGTCTCGGCACTTCGTCACGCCATAAACCTTTTCGAACTTCGCGATTGAGAAAAGGTAATCGCCTGACCGTGGCGAAAAGCAGCATCATAGTGTGATCCGCAACAACCTCGGCATTCGTTCCAGCGGTGTTACAGACGACGATACCTCTTTTGTGAGCGGCGGCAAGATCTACGCCTTCGTGACCCACGCCCAAGGTACTGATGAATTCGAGATTAGGCATGCGTACCATTTCGGCGTCTTTCAAACCAAAAGCACCATTCGTCAGAACGAAATGGATGCGCGCGGCATGTTCAAGAAGCGTTTGAGATAAAAACGATCGATCACCACCATACTTTTCATAAGGTATGTAGATCACATCGAAATGTTCGGACAAAAGGGCGCGATGCTCCTCTGTCAAATAGACGAGCACTAAAAGAACAGACTTTTGACACATCACCACGCATCCTTAGAAACAGCAAAACGATCAAATGAATTATTCAGGTTTTTTGCCGAATTGAACGCCTGCCCATTCCTCAAAATGTCTCATGGGAAAAAGATTATCTTTCGGTCCATCGCCTTGTGTCATGGCAAAAGCTAAGAACTGTCGAGCATTTTGATTGATAAACATTGGGGCGCCAATTTTCTCAGCTTCATCCAGACACATTTTGATATCTTTGTGCAGTAACTCTGTTGTAAATCGCACAGGGAAACTTCTATCTAAGGCACACTGTGGAATCCTTTCAAGGGTTGCAAAGGATCGACCACTTGAAACATTCAACACATCGAGCATTGTCTTTGAATCCAGACCCGCTTTGACGCCATAAACCAGCGCCTCGCAGCTTGCCAGCATGCTAGTGGCATATAAGGTGTTATTGATAATCTTCATGGTTTGACCCAGGCTAGGGTCCTCTCCAAAGAAGAAAATATTTTTACCGATAATATTCAAAATAGGTTCGGCTTTCTTGAAAGCCTCAGTATCTCCAGCAGCCATCACCGCCAAGGTGCCATGCTGTGCTGCGACAATACCTCCACTCACAGGAGCACTCACAAACGCGATTCCTCGCTGAGACAAAACGTCATGCACTTCTTTTGTGATTGAGGGGCCTGTTGTGGAAAGATCAATCAACATTTTGATGGCCGATCCCTTTACGGCTTCGGCTGTGACAGCTTGGACCGCAGCAGGAACCGGCAAACATAAATAAACATCGCTCACGCGAGATGCCAGGTCGGTCACACTCGTGGCAACCTCTGCCCCAAGCGCTTTAAAACGAGAAAGAACATCTTTACTCAAATCAAAAATGACAAGCTCATGGCCTGCTGCCAGAATGCGCGTCGCAAAATGTTGTCCGATATTACCTGCGCCAATTAAACCTACTTTCATGCCTGTCTCCTTGAAATTTTTATATGTACTTTTACTTTTATGAAGATACTAATATATCAATTAAGCCGCTTGAAAGATCGTACCGAAGTCGCAGTGATCTTGCGCGAGAGTGGCAACAGCTGAAATAAAGGCACTCTTTTGTTCAGCACGATACACGGCGGCATATGATGCAAGCGGCAAGACAGGCGTCACGGGAAGCACCTGAAGCGATCCTGCGTGAATCATCTGTTGCAGACAATTTTTAGGCAAATAGCTAACGCCCATGCCAGAAATCGTCAGTGCAATTAACGTCACCAAACTATTACTCAAGATTGTGTTTTCAGGCTGGATGCCAATGGATTGCATCCATCGATTGTAAAGCTGTCCCGTACCTGAACGATCGTCTTGCGTGAGAAGCCTGTTCTTAGCAAGATCCTGCATATGCAAGCGGCGCCCAATCGTCACCAGACCTGGCTTGCACATCCAGACATTTTCCACAACGCCGACTTTTTTTACGACTAATCTTTGATCTTCGAAGGCTTGCGGAACAATCATCAAGTCGACCTCGTCCTTTAATAATTTGTCTTTCAACGCGAGACTCACATCCACATACGGCTCAATCACAACGCGCGGATAACGGGTCTGAATCGCGCTGACTAAGCGAGGCAACCAGGTCATTGCGGTGAGTTCCGTCACGCCAATCCTGATACGTCGCACCAAAATTTCTGGACGCTGAAACTGCTCGATGGCCGTGTCCCGTTGCTCCAACAACCGTTTAGCGACCAAAAACATCTCTTCACCCTTGGGTGTCAATCTTGCCGAGCGTTGGGTCCGATCAAAGAGAGGCGTCTCGAACATTGCTTCTAATTCATGCACGCGCTTGGAAACCGCGGATTGCGTTGTGTGCAAACGAGTAGCCGCTTGAGAAAAACCGCCCGCCTGAACAATCCAAAAGAGCGCTTCCAACTGTTTGAATGTCATCATTCTGATTTCTTCTTAGATAAATAGATCACTATTTAGAATATATATTAATTCCTATTTATCGCTTTTCATGATTTATTTAATTGTCCAGAATCCTACTAGATTGTGAACGTTTTTTCGGTAATAAATGGAGAGATAGATGTTGCTGACAGATGAAGAGACGAAAATGCTGTCGGGCGAGAAAGGCCCTGCAGTCCAAAAAGCGATGCAAATCCTCGTCGCACTTGGAGAAAGCTTTGGAGCGCAGAAGCTTCTTACCGTCAATAACGTTCATATGGCTGGCTCCTCTGTTCTCGTTGCCGAAGAGGCAGGTACACGCTTTGTGGAGGACATTCGCAAACAAGGTGGCACTTTTGTCACGCGCGTAACCACCAACCCGACCGCGGTGGATCCTACACAATGGGAGCAAATCGGTATACCCGCGTCTGACCAGGTCCTTCAAAAACGCCTGACCGGTGCGTATGCGGGAATGGGCGCGAACACCTGCAATACTTGCATCCCCTATTTGGTCGGTAATATGCCCCGCTTTGGTGAGCATATGGCTTGGGGAGAATCCTCTGCCGTTGTGTTTGCCAACTCAGTGTGCGGCGCCCGAACGAATCGTGAAGGTGGTCCTAGCGCACTTGCAACCGCGCTCACCGGAAGAACGCCGGAGTATGGATTTCACCTAAAAGAAAATCGCTATGGAAGCTTCTTGATCAAGGTCGAGACGCCGATGCGCGACATGACCGACTACGGAACACTTGGATACTTTGCCGGAAAAATCGCTGGTCAGGATACCCCTGTGTTTGAAGGGCTCCCCAACAATCCCACACTGGAAGATCTCAAAGCATTAAGCGCGGCACTCGCAGCATCGGGCGCCGTCAGCATGTTTCACGCTATAGGTGTGACGCCAGAGGCTCCCACACTTGAGGCGGCCTTTGGCGGTCGCCCCCCTGCTAAAACACTTGTTTTTGGAGAACAAGAGCGTCAAGACGCCGAGAACGCACTCAACAAAGAACCCTCGGATCACGTTGACTGGATACTCGTCGGATGCCCCAATGCATCCGTGCAGGAAATTCGGGAGGTCGCCGAAGCACTCGAGGGGAAAAAAGTACATCCTGAGGTGTCGCTGTGGGTCACCACCGCCGGCGCGATGTACGCGATGGCCGATGAAATGGGCTACATCAAAACGATCAAAGACGCAGGTGGCGTCGTGGTGAGAGAGACCTGTCCCTTTTTAGCGAGAAGTCGAGTCATCGCGCCGTCGAAAGGCTACAAAACCTTGACGACTAATTCAGCAAAAATGGCTTTTTATGCACCCGGCCAATTCGGACTACCCGCCCACTACGGCAACCTGCAGCGCGTCATGCAAGCCGCTCTCAATGGCGTCTGGAGATAATGACTATGAGTACAAACACATTACGACTCCAAGGGCGAAAAATTGTCACTGGCAAAGCACAGGGCGAAGCGATTGTGACACGGGAAGCCATCAGCTTTAACGGTGGTGTCGATAACATGACAGGAATCGTGACAGAACCCGGCCACGAAATCGAAGGGATGAATATCTCGGGCAAAGTCCTTGTTTTTTTAACAGGCAAAGGATCGACAGGCGGTTCTTACAAGATTTACGACATGGTCTCGCGCGGTACAGCACCCGTCGCATTCATTCAGGTCAACCCAGAGCCAATCACCACCATCGGCGCGATTATCGGCAACATACCTGTGGTTGCGGGACTAGACCAAGATCCGACGATCGTGATTAAAACAGGCGACTTCGTCGATATCGATGCGGACGCTGGCGTTGTAGAAGTCAGTCTTAAAAATCGTTCATAAAAACTAAAGAAGTATATTTCTATAAAAATCAGGAGACAAACCATGATCACAAAAAAAATATCACAACTTGTTTTAACAAGCTCGATGATCGCCTTGAGCACGTGTGCCATCGCTCAACCCAATCAATGGCCCACGCGTCCCGTCACGATGGTTGTGCCTTTTGCTGCAGGTGGTAGCACTGACATTACAGCGCGCATGCTGGCTGAAAAGCTCGGTCCCATCCTCGGCCAAAACGTCGTGGTCGAAAACAAACCGGGTGCCGGCGGCAATATCGGCGCCGCCTTTGTCGCGAGAGCGCAGCCCGACGGCTACACCATACTCTTGCATACCAGTACGCTCACAGCAAACGTCTCTCTTTACAAAAACATGGGGTTAAACGTACAGAAAGATCTGGTCCCAGTCTCGCAAGTCGCACTGATCCCGAACGTCTTAATGGTGAACAGCAATTTTCAAGCTAAAACGCTTGCTGAGTTTGTGGAAATCGTGAAGCAGAAAAAAGTGCCCATCAACTATGGCTCTTCAGGCAGCGGTGCCTCCAACCACCTCGCGGGTGTGTTGTTCAACAACATGGTGGGTGGCGAAATGGTGCATGTCCCTTACAAAGGCGGCTCCTTGGCCAACAATGACCTGTTAGCTGGACAAGTACAAGCCGTTTTTTCCCCCATGGTCGAGGTGCTGGGCTATTTGGACAGCGGCAAGCTCAGACCCCTTGCCGTCACCACTCAAACGCGCTCTTCCAGAATTCCTAATACCCCGGCAATCGCAGAGATCCTGCCAGGTTATGAAATCGTCTTGTGGAACGGCGTTTTTGCACCGGCTGCGACACCGCTAGCAATTGTCAATAAACTGAGTGGTGCCATACAAACGGTGATGAAAGACCCAAGCGTCTTAAAAAGAATCGCAGAACAAGGATCGACCTCTATTGGCAGCAGCCCTGCTGACTTCAAAAAAGT
>Ga0164293_10004207_pt1 | contig 12306 bp, 10 predicted proteins | sample GEODES118metaG_FD_111487 | JGI IMG/M metagenome (GOLD analysis project Ga0164293, IMG submission 111487) | Eutrophic lake water microbial communities from Lake Mendota, Wisconsin, USA - GEODES118 metaG | ecosystem: Environmental > Aquatic > Freshwater > Lake | place: USA: Lake Mendota... | reverse complement strand
TTGACTAAGCGATGGGAAAGCAAATGTAGCTTGAGATACACCTCTGCCACGCTGGCAGGCGTACTGTTCTCAGCCAGAAACATGGCCACTATCTGCGAACGACTGGTCTTTAAAGTTTCACGCAACAGCTTACTCATCGGGATCGACCTATCGTCGGCAATCTCGTTGCGTTGTGCAGTACTTAATCTGATATCAGCGTTTCCGCGTTCATATCCGCAATGCATACTGAGGGCGATAACGGATTCAGCTGAGGGATTAAGTACGGGCTCCGGGAAATACACTTCAATAACTTTACCTTGAGAGTCCAGTGTCGCCAGACCCAATCCCAGACTGTGTAAAGTGTTGGTACTCATACGTGAATCCTCCATTATCGTATTCCAAACAATGTCCAGGCCAAAGGGCTTGTGATGCCGTCAGGCTTCAAGTTCTTGCTGTAATGCCTTCTGAAATTTCTCAATTATTTGTGGATCACGCAGCGCCTGGTCATTGGCATCTGCAATAAAAAACAAGTCTTCCACACGCTCACCGAGTGTAGCGATGCGAGCGTTCAGCAATTGAATTTCGTGCTCCGAAAATACTTTGCCGATAGCAGCGAGGATGCCGGGCTTGTCGATACAATTAACCTCCAGCGTTGACCATGGCTGACCCTCTTTATTGATGACCGCAGTTTCTACCTGCTGACCAAAGTGTTGCAGCTTTCTGGAACGACGCTTTCTTGATACACGCAAATGTGCTGAAGGCTCCGCAAGATACTCACACAGTAATTTTTTAATCTGAGTCACGCGCTGTGGATTATCACCGATGGCAGTACCATCCATCTCTAGAACTGAATAAGTATTCATACAGAAATTTTTGCTGGAGGTAAAAATTCGGGCATCCTGAATGTTCAAGCCTAACTGCTCCATCGCCGCTGCACTGCTGGCAAACAGATGTCGCCTGTTGACGGTATAAATAAAAATATGTGTGGCACCATCGGCGAGCGAGTCAGCAGTATCCTGCACAAGAATCAATGTTTCACCTGCATCCGTTAACTTTTTATGCCGCGCAATCGATTCGGTATGCCAAACAATGTTGGCCACGGATTCACGAACAAAATATTCGTCATCCGTATTCTCCCAGATCGCCTGAATTTCGGCATCCTGCAAACCTTTGTCACGCAATTTAAGCAAGGCACTTTCCTGCTTGTCCTTGATACGGTCAACACGATCCAGCGTATTCTCGAGTCCTCGGCGCAAGGCCTTTTTGGTACTCAGATACAATTGCCTCAGTAACGATGCTCGCCACGCATTCCATAGCGTAGGATTGGTTGCATTGATGTCCGCAACGGTCAGCGCATACAGATAATCCAGGTGTAACTTGTCACCTACCTGTACAGCAAAATCTTGAATGACTTCAGGATCTGAAATGTCCTTACGCTGTGCGGTCATCGACATCAGCAGATGTTTGCCAATCAACCAACACACCAGTTTTGTATCCCAAGCACTGAGATGATGCCTCTGACAAAAGGCTGTTGCATCATCCATACCCAGAGTTGAGTGATCGCCACCTCGTCCTTTGGCGATATCATGATAGAGTCCAGCGATATAAAGCAGCTCAATTTTTGGCAGTTTTGTGGCGATATGTGCCGCAATCGGGTAGTTTTCTTTGGCTTCCGGCAAGCGGAAACGACGCATGTTTTCCACAACCTGCAGCGTATGAGCATCTACCGTATAGATATGAAAGAGATCGTGCTGCATTTTTCCTGCGATCGCCCCAAACTCTGGCAGATACCGGCCCAGAATTCCGTATCGGGCCATGCGCCGCAGTTGTGTAGTCAGATCATTCGGGGACCGTAACAATTCCATAAACAGCGTCGTGTTTCTCAAGTCCACCCGAAATTTTTGATCAATCAGCGTTCTGTGTTCACGAATCAAACGTATGGTTGCCGCCCGCACTCCCTTGATCTCCGGGTTCTGCGCCATCAGCACAAACACTTCCATCAGCGCAAACGGGAAGCGTTTGAATATCCCACCATCGGTGACTTCTATGTAACTATTGCAGATCTGAAAGCGGTTATTGATCCGGGTTATCTCGACTTTTTCACCGGCCCTCAGAATCGCTTCATCGAAGTGTTGCAACAACACGTCATTCAGGGCCCGCAGTGTCGCAACGGCGCGGTAGTACTCCTGCATCAGTTTTTCAACAGCCAGACTCTTGTTGTCATCCTTGAAACCAAACATCGCGGCAAGGTCACGTTGTTTATCAAACAGTAAACGATCTTCTTTGCGGCCGGACAGCAAGTGCAGTCCGTAACGCAGCTTCCACAGCAACTGTTCCCCCTTGTAAAGCTGTTCATACTCCGAAGGCAACAAGAAGCCTAACGCCACAAGATCAGCAAGGTTATCAGCATCGTAATGCCGCTTGGCTATCCAGCCGATGGTCTGAATATCGCGAAGACCACCAGGTGAAGTCTTGACGTTGGGTTCCAGCGCATAATCGATGTCATAGTATTTATGATGACGTGCAATCTGTTCATCGCGCTTGGCGGTGAAAAATTCGCGGGCAGGCCAGACATCGGCGGACTGGGTCAAAGCAATCATTTCCATGCGGAGGGATTCAACAGTACCTGCAGGGCCAACGATTGTGCGCGACTCCATCAGACTGGTTGCCACCGTGATATCTTTGATCGCCTCTTCGCGGCACTGCACGATGGTGCGAACACTCTGGCCGATATCCAGATTGATGTCCCACAGGAAGGTAAAAAATTGACTCAACGCCTCACGGTTAACAGCTGACTGGTCACCGCGCATCAACAGCAGAAGATCGATGTCCGAGTGCGGGTGCAACTCACCGCGCCCATATCCTCCCACGGCCAGCAGGCTTAGATGTTCACTGTTTTTCCAGTCAAACAGATTCCATACCCGACGCAGCAACTCATCAATAAACCAGGCACGCCCACAAACCAGACTACTGATCTGCGCACCGGCCCGGTAACGTTGATCCAGTTCTTGACGGGTATGAGCGATCGCTTCTTTAAACACAGAGACCGCGGGCTGCCCGGAATTGAGCTTCTTGTCAAAGGCATCAGGATCAAACAGGGAAGGGTCAGCCCAAACCGGATTAACAACTTGGACGTGCGGGTTATCGGTCACAGCCATTGATAAATCAACACTCATCAGGCACACCCTCGGCCACTATCGTCCATCTGCAGGTGCCAGACGGCTTAGATTAGCTTGCCATGTCAAGAAAACAGGAAATCAGATATGAACGATCTCTGATCAATCGGGCACTTAGTTGAACAAATCTTCTTCTATGCGACGGGTAAGCACCTCACATCCATTGGCTGTTACGGCCAGCGTATGCTCCCACTGAGCGGACAAACGCCGGTCGCGTGTAGTGACGGTCCAACCATCAGTTTTTGATAACTTGGTATGACGCTCACCCAGATTGATCATAGGTTCTATGGTAAATGTCATGCCTTCAACCACCAGTATCCCCGTTGCAGGTTTGCCATAATGTAAAACCTGCGGATCCTCATGGAATATACGTCCTATTCCGTGACCACAATACTCGCGCACCACAGAGTAATTGTTTGCCTCGGCGTGAGTCTGAATAACATGACCAATATCGCCAAGACGAATACCCGGTTTGACGATCTCAATAGCTTTATACAAACACTCTTGTGTCACTTTGATCAGTCGTCTGGCATGGGGTGCGACCTCGCCCAACAAAAACATCTTGCTGGTATCACCGTGAAATCCGTCTTTGATCACGGTGATATCTATATTGAGGATATCGCCACTTTTCAGAATCTTGCTGTCACTGGGAATGCCATGACATACCACGTGATTTAATGAGGTACAGATAGATTTCGGAAAGCCGTTATAGTTTAGCGGGGCAGGGATAGCGTTCTGCACGTTGACTATGTAATCGTGACAGATCCGATCCAGTTCACCCGTACTGACGCCGACTTTGACAAAGGGCTCAATCATTTCGAGTACTTCGGCGGCCAGCCGGCCGGCCACTCGCATTTTTTCAATATCTTCCGGAGTTTTAATGCTGACGGACATCAATAAGTTCTCTAATTCTGGGACTGCCGATATTGTAGGTCTTTCGTCAGGCGAGGGGAACCCGCCAATCACAGCATGTCCGATGTTACACTGCGCCGCGAAATCTCTCTCAACACCCGCTTTCTGGAATCAACTATGTCAGATACTGACTTTTCACAACTGCAATTACGTCCTGCTCTGTTGCAGAACCTGAGCGCATTGGCATTTACCTCAATGACTCCCGTGCAACAACTCAGTCTACCCGCCGTTTTGGCAGGACGTGATGTCATGGCGCAGGGCAAAACCGGATCTGGAAAAACAGCCGCATTCGCGCTGGGTATTTTGCAGAAAATCGAACCCACATTGTTCAAGCCTCAAGCATTGATTCTGTGCCCGACCAGAGAACTCGCAGATCAGGTTGCTGAGGAAGTTCGACGGCTCGCAAGACTGCTGCCCAACATCAAGGTTCTCAGCCTGTGCGGAGGGCGCCCGGTCGCGGTTCAAGCCGACTCGCTGAGTCATGGCGCCCATATCATTGTAGGAACACCGGGACGTATAGAAGATCATTTGCAACGTGGTTCGCTGATTTTAGCTGACATCGACTTTCTTGTGCTGGATGAAGCCGATCGTATGCTGGACATGGGTTTCCTGCCTTCTGTGGAAAATGTGCTGGCTGATCTGCACAGACAGCGGTCAATGACTGCGAAATCTGGCACCCGAGCGCAGATGCTGTTGTTCAGCGCCACATTTTCGGCGGAGATCCATACCTTGTCAGAAGTAATTCTGCAAAATCCGGTCTACGTAGAGCTACGGGACATCGAAGTTGCACCGGATATAGAAGAGCTTCGTTATCTGACCGGAAACGATGAATCTCGACTTGATGCACTCAAACGCGTGTTGCTGCACTTCAGGCCCGACAATGCTCTGGTGTTCTGCACAACACGTAACGACGTCGATGAAGTGTGTCAACGTCTGCAAGGAGTTGGATTTTCGGCAATCGCATTACATGGGGAGATGGACCAGCGCGAACGTGATCAGGCGATTATCCTGTTCAGTAATGGCAGCGCACGGGTGCTGGTTGCCACGGATGTGGCGGCGCGCGGTCTCGATATCACCGGACTGGATCTTGTGATCAATTATCATGAGGCACGCGATGAAGAAACACATACCCACCGCATAGGACGGACGGGTAGAGCAGGAGCCAAAGGCAGAGCATGCACCTTCGTGTCATCCTCTTCAAAAGATACGGCAGATAAATTAGCGGAGCTTCCGCCAGTCAGTGTCTTAAAGCAGAGCCCGCCGCCGGCAAGTTTCAACACCTTGATTATTGATGGCGGCAAACGCGACAAAATACGACCAACAGACGTCTTGGGTGCGCTGACAGGGTCAGGGGAACTGGAAAGATCAGATGTCGGCAACATACGTATTACGCATCAGGCGGCTTATGTTGCTATCAACAGAAACAAGGCAAATCTGGCAAAACAGATTCTGAGCAAGGGCAAGATAAAAGGTAAATCTGCGCGAGTACGTCAACTGTAAGCGCTGGCAGCGAAGATTTCAAAAACAGACAAAGTCGGAGGAAACGCAATGGACACCAATAAATTACTGGAACAATTTCTAGGTGCGGGCCGCAACAACGCAGACGCTCAACAGGGCAATAACATGATGGGCAACAACCCTCTCGGGGGCATGTTAGGTAACAGCCCCTTAGGAGGCATGCTGGGTGGCGGTCTCGGGAAGGGTGTGGCAATGGGGGGAGTACTCGGCTTGCTACTGGGCAGTAAAAAGGTCCGCAAAATGGCGGGAGGCATTATCGGTTACGGCGGTGCAGCGGCTGCAGGCGCAGTGGCTTTTAAGGCTTACCAGAACTGGCAACAGGGCCAACAGGTACAAAGCGCGCCCATCGCTAACGCTACAGACCTTCAGAATGTTGATCCGCGCTTTTTACCCCCGCCAGCTAACTCAACAGCGGGGCAGAACTTCTCACTGACGCTGATAACTGCCATGGTCTTTGCAGCCAAGGCCGATGGTCATATTGATGCCAAAGAACAAACTGTCATTTTTGAGCAGGTAGAAAAAATGTCTCTGGATGCAGAGAGCAAGGCATTCGTGTTTGATGCGTTACGCAAACCGGTTGATCTGGATGCCCTGGTATCTTCGGTTCAGGGAATAGAGCAGGCATCTGAAGTTTACCTGGTATCACGCATGGCGATTGATATCGACCACCCCGCAGAACGTGCATACATCGAGGTGCTGGCAAATCGCTTGAATCTGCCCGCTGAACTCACCGCCCACCTTGATCATCAGGTTATCGACGCCTGAATCAGCCCCGCCACCCATACGCCATTTAACGTAGTCTCGTCAGAGACTACGTTACGGCGTCTACCGTTTTACCCAATTGCAGGCCTCATTGCGGCGCACAACAGTCTGTTATGCACCACAAAAGAGCGTCAGGTTTTATTCAGGTTTTGGGTAGGATAGTCATCTGATTGAAAAAAATAGTGTTTTTTATATTGGCACAGGTATTGCTCCTGTCATGATAAGTCCGGGCGAATTGCACATCACGATTCGGACCCAACAAGAACGAACTTACTATCAAGCACAAAACAGTCAATCAGGAGTCAACACTATGCAGGTAAAGAACGTTGCAGCGAACAGCAAACTGGCCGTATTTGGCGCAACAGCCATCATGGCAGCAGCAAGCGTTTTCGCAGTAAAACCCGCTCACGCTGAAGTGGAAATTGCCGGCAGCGTCGGCGTGGTATCCGGATACATATTCCGTGGTATCACCAACATTCCCGAAAACGATGGCGCTGCCGTTCAGGCAGGTCTGAATCTTACCAGCACCGAAACTGGCTGGTATGCAGGCTGGTGGGCATCAAACCTGAGCTACGGAACTCCTGATCTGAGCACAACCGTCGAGAACAATTTTTTCAGCGGTTATACCGGTGAAAGTGGCGGCCTGACTTACGATGTAGGCGCGCTGTACTATTGGTATATGGATGACAGCAAAGCCAGCGTCATCGAGCCCTACCTGGGACTTAGCTTTGGTGGCCTCGACTTCGATATGAAGTACATGGGTCAGGATGCAACCTGGTCAAATCAGGGAGATATGTTCTTCAGTCTGGGATCCAGTTTTGATCTTGGCGAAGGTTTCGGCCTGGGAGTTGTTGCCAGCTACGCAACTTACGAACACAAAGGCAAGTACATCTCTGCAACTCCGGAAAGTGGTGCCTTCAGAAGTATTGATCTGACCTTATCAAAAGGCATTGCAGAACTGCCCGCCCAATTTTTCACCACTTACGTGATTGGTGGCAAAGATCGTAACGGTACTGATCAGGAAGACAAGATGGTTGTCGGTTTCAGCTACTCGTTCTGATCTAGCATGAACTAACGCAGGAAAAACTCCTGGATCTGCTCCCGTTTTGCCAATGCATCGGCGATGCCCAGATCCATGAGAGCCTGACAATACTCCTTCTCAAACATTAACAAACTGGCAATTGAACTGGAATTAGTGTCCCTGATAAACAAACGGATAGAGCGCGGCAAGGTCTGGTAGTAGTCCTCTGCAATACGATTCAAATCAAGGCTGGGCGTAATCTCCAGTAATTCAATTGGCCGCACATCCAGTTGCTGCGGCCCAGTACACAAGGGAATCAATGCGTTGTAACGCCTTAACACCGCCATATCACTTTCCAGCGTATCGACAAACGCACTGTTTAACACGTGCCCAACAATTTGCGACAAGGACGGCTGAGTGACCTGATCACCTTTGGCAGGCCTGCGTGTACGGCTGCCACTGACCCCAATCGCCATTACTTTGGTGGCTCCCATATGTATCACAGGGCTTAATGGCGCTAATTGCCTGATAGCACCATCCCCAAAATACTCGCGATTGATTTTAACGGCTGGAAATAACGTAGGAATAGCAGACGACGCCAACAGATGATGGTGTCGCAACTCTGTGCGGATGCCTGTGCGGTGCGAACGTTGCCAGTTTTCAACCGGTTTGTTGCTTTGAAAAAATGATACAGACTCACCGCTGGTATAACCGGACGCGGTCACCACAAGACTGTTGAGGTAACCGGCTTTTATGTTTTCCTCTATTCTTTCCAGGCGCAGAATTTCCTGCAATAACTTATCCAGCGGACTATTGTCGAGCAACGATGTCGGTGTGCGCGCATCCCGATTGGCCAGAAAGGAGAACACCCAGTTTGATGCACTGCTGACCAGACCGGCTGAGTCCAGCCGATAGATTTTATCGCTGCTGATATTTCGCCAGACATATTCAAGCATTTTGACACCCGTGCGCATCTTATGCGCATGGGTAGCCAGTCCGACTGCATTCATGGCCCCGGCCGAGGTTCCCGAAATAACCTGGAACGGATTACAGATGTCTCTGGGAAGCACACTTGAAACACCCCGCAACGCACCTACCTGATAGGCTGCCCGCGCGCCACCACCCGACAGCACCAACGCTATTTCGGGTTTGATATTTGATGTATCTTTGCTGCTCATTGTTGTACCCGTGAGTTCTGGCTGGCTGCCAGTTTACAGGAATGCCTGATATGACCAACATAAAGACACCCCTTTCAACTGATCAAAAGCCCCAGAAACTAGTGATTGCCATTTCATCAAGGGCTTTGTTTGATCTGACAGAAAGTCACCAGATTTTTGAAGATCAAGGCCTGGATGCTTATCAGCAGTACCAGATAGCGCATGAAAACGAACCCCTGCAACCTGGTGGCGCATTTAATTTGGTCAAAAAACTTCTGCACCTCAATGTGTTACTAAATTCGCAACGTGTTGAGGTAATCCTGCTATCCAGAAACAGTGCCGACACCGGCTTGCGTGTCTTCAATTCCATTGAGCACTACAAACTGGGGATTACCCGGGCGGCATTCTCAGGCGGGCAGAGCCCATATCGCTATATCTCTGCGTTTAACAGTCATTTGTTCCTGTCACTGGATGGATCCGATGTCCGGCAGGCATTGGAGCAGGGTGTGGCTGCTGCGACTATTCTGCCGTCTGCGGGCAACACCGGGCGTGATGACGCGCTCAGATTTGCGTTTGATGGGGATGCTGTGTTGTTTTCAGATGAATCGGAAAGAATTTATAAGACTCAGGGCCTCGAAGCGTTTGCGTTGAATGAAAAATTGGCGGCCAATCAACCGCTCTCCGGCGGCCCCTTCAAACCGTTCCTGGCGGCGCTGCAACAGCTGCAACTGGCCTTTGCACCGGGTGAGTCGCCTATCAGAACCTGCCTGGTGACCGCACGTTCAGCGCCCGCGCACGAAAGAGTGGTCAGAACACTGCGCGCCTGGAACATCAGAATTGATGAATCCCTATTTCTGGGGGGCATGGAAAAAGGAGTGTTCCTGAAAGCCTATGATGCTGATGTGTTTTTTGATGATCAACAGGGCCATTGTGACTCTGCGCGCCAGCATGTGGCCACCGGTCACGTTCCACACGGTGTTGCCAACGAACCCAACCTGATCCCTAAAGGCGTTTAACAGCCATGAAACTGCAACAGCTTCGATACATCTGTGAAGTCGTCAACCAAGGCCTGAACGTGTCGGCGGCCTCTTTGCGACTGCATACCTCGCAGTCGGGTGTCAGCAAACAGATATTGGCACTGGAGTCTGAACTCGGCATCGGCATATTTGTCAGAAATGGTAAACATCTCAGCGGGATGACGCCGGCAGGTAAAGCTATAGTCGAGCAAGCCATACTTGTTTTGCAGCAATCAGAAAACCTGTTGAAACTGGCGGCTGACTACAGTGATGAGCGTACCGGCAGCCTGGCGATCGCCACCACGCATACGCAGAGCCGCTATGTTTTGCCTCCGGTGATTCGTCGTTTTATCGATGCCTATCCAGATGTCTCGCTGCAACTACATCAGGGTACTCCTTACCAGATTGCCGAGATTGCCGCCAAAGGCACTGCGGATTTTGCGATCGCAACCGAAGCTATGGAACTGTTCAGCGATCTGATGATGATGCCGTGTTACCGATGGAACAGGGCAGTGCTGGTGCCGCAAAACCATGAGTTGGCTGCAAGGCAAAATGTGACACTGGAAGAACTGGCTCAGTATCCGCTGGTCACTTACGTACCGGGTTTTACGGGACGCGCACGACTGGACGATGCCTTCGAAAAGCTCGGCTTGAAACCCAAAGTTGTGTTTACCGCCGCAGACGCCGATGTTATCAAAACCTATGTGCGGCTGGGTCTGGGGATTGGTATCGTGGCGCACATGGCATATGACTCAACCAAGGATACTGATCTGATTGCAATTGATGCCAGTCACTTGTTTGAGGACAGCATAACCCGCATCGGATTCCGCAAAGGCAGCATGCTACGTGCTTATATGCTGGACTTTATACATATGTTTGCCGATCACCTTGATCGGCACACCGTGGAAAAAGTATTGATGTGTCAGACACAGTCAGACGTTGATGAGCTTTTCAAGGATGTTGTGTTGCCCCGACGCTGACCTTTCACAGGCTTCTGAAACTCTAGTTAGCTAGGCGATTGATGTTTATTTTGTGCAGCCCACACTCTTTGGCGGTTGCTTCTTCCCACCACCAGCGACCCTCTCGCTCATGCTGATTGGGGCCAATCGCCCTGGTGCAGGGTTCACAACCGATACTGGTGAAGCCGCGATCATGCAAGGCGTTGTAGGGCAGTTCAAACATCCTGATGTATTCCCAAACCTGTTGTGAACTCCAGTTCGCCAGCGGATTAAACTTCAACAGGCTACGACCTTGTGCAGCAAACACCGAGTCAACCTGCGCCACAGGCACTTGTGCGCGTGTTGGGCTCTGGTCACGGCGCTGCCCGGTAATCCACGCATCAACATCGGCCAGTTTACGGCGCAGTGGTTCCGTTTTGCGGATGCCACAGCACTGCTCGTGCCCATCCCGATAAAAGCTGTAAAGACCTTTTTCCCCTGTGAGTGCCTGCACCGCAGTTGTGTCCGGATATAAAAACTCAATCTTGAGACTGTACTGTTCGCGTACCTGCTCAATAAAGCGGTACGTTTCCGGGTGCAGGCGGCCAGTATCCAGCGTGAATACACGGACTGCAGGGTTCAGTTTCTTAGCCATCACCACCAACGCCACGTCTTCTGCGCCGCTGAAAGATACCGCGGCCTGCGGAAACACGGAAAACACCTCTGCAAGAATTTCACGCGGCTGCATTGATTGAAATTTGTCATTCATCTCAGCGATGTTGGCGGCATTGATCATGATGTATCCCTGATGCTGGTTAGCAAGAATGTCGCATCTTACAACAAGCTGCCGGTTTGCGGCGATTGAGGCCTTTAAGGTCTTGAGAGATTCCGTGTGGTTCGTGCTGGCAAGCACAACTGCGGCACTATAAAATCGCGGCTTTGTTTAATTCTGTTAATGCTGAGGGGAAATTGCGTGGAAATTGCCTGTCTTGATCTTGAGGGAGTATTGGTGCCGGAAATCTGGATAGATTTTTCCGATCGCACGGGAATTAAAGAACTGCGGGCCACTACACGTGACATCCCCGACTATGACGTGCTAATGCAGCAGCGCCTGCGCATTTTGCGCGAGCATGGTCTGGGTTTGCCCGACATACAAGCAGTGATAGCTGGCATGGCGCCAATGCCGGGTGCGCGCGAGTTTGTGGATTGGCTGCGCGAGCGTTTTCAGGTGGTAATCCTGTCCGACACTTACTACGAGTTTGCTCAACCACTGATGCGCCAACTGGGTTTTCCGACGCTACTGTGTCATCGCTTGGAATCTGATGATAAGGGTATGATTGTCAATTACCACCTGCGTCAGAAAGACCCCAAGCGCCAGTCAGTAAAGGCCTTTCACAGTCTGAATTACCGATGTATTGCCGCGGGTGACTCTTACAACGACACCACCATGCTGGCAGAAGCCGAGGCAGGTATTCTGTTTCGTGCGCCGGATAACGTGATCAGAGAATTCCCGCAATTTCCGGCGGTGCATGAGTATGATGATCTGAAACGCGAGTTTCTCAAGGCCAGCAATCGCGAACTGACGTTCTGACAGCGGGCCAGGTCAGGCCAGTGGCAGGTTCATGAGCGCGGAGACTTTATCCAGACATTCCTGGTACTCCTGCGCCATCACCGAATCTGCCACCACGCCACTGCCGCCCCAACAAAACAGCTGCTGCTGAGTGCTGAGCAGGGTACGGATGAGGATGCTGCTATCCATCCGATGCAGATAGTCGCAGTAAAAAATGCTGCCGCAGTAGACAGTTCTCGGGACTGTTTCAAGTTGCG